>Ga0209211_10008657_pt1 | contig 13843 bp, 6 predicted proteins | sample RifGroA2_FD_183992 | JGI IMG/M metagenome (GOLD analysis project Ga0209211, IMG submission 183992) | Groundwater microbial communities from Rifle, Colorado, USA - Groundwater A2 (SPAdes) (version 2) | ecosystem: Environmental > Aquatic > Deep subsurface > Groundwater | place: Rifle, Colorado...
AAGTCCTTCTGCGGACAAGTCTTCATAATTAAGAAATCATACCCGAAAGGCAGCGAGCAAAGCGAGCAGCCCCGTGAACTGCGAAGCAGGGCACGGGGTTCAAGTCCTTCTGCGGACAAGTTCACCTCATGCAGAATCATTCCAATAAGTAAGACAGCGACGAAGTGAGCTGTCTTAGGGCGTATTTCTATCCTTGCTTCAGTAGAATTGTAACTGCTTTGTTCATAATATGTTATGGATTATATGCCAAAATTCTTGACTTTTAAGGGGCTGTGGTGTATCTTTTTAAAAGAATTTAAGAAAGATTGCATTAGCATACTGTAACATGAGAATTGTATTTAAATTAACCTCACAAGGTGAAAGGTGTGCCGTGAGAAAGGTGATCGCTATCTTTCTCAGCGTTACGCTTTTGCTTAGCCCTGTCCAGGGGCTGGCGATAACCTCTTCTGCGTCTGCCCAACATGATTCTGAAAATATCCAAATTCCTTCAACGATCGGCACCGTTGAGGAAATCTATCACGCGCCTGCGTCTGACCTTGCTCCAAAAATTCCGCGTCTCATGGTGCACATCAAAGATGCTCATGCCAATTATGAGGCCCAGAAAAACATTCATCGCATTTTGAATATCCTCCATGACAAATATGGGTTTCAGCTGGTAACGGTTGAAGGCGCGGCGGAACCGTTGGATCCCGGGTATCTTGAATTTTTCAGCGACAAGGAACGGAATCAAAAAGTCGCCGATTATTTGCTGAGAAAGGGCGAGATTTCGGGAACCGACTTATTTCTCTTGGATAAAACCGGCATGCGGCCCGTTGGAATAGAGAGCATCGACGATTACGCAGCGAATTTGAGTTCTTACCGCCAGGTTTTGGGCGCCAAAGAAGAAGCTGATAAATTGGTTACATATTTTCAAAGCCAGCTTGATTTGACGATGCCGAGGCTACTCGGCAAGAACCTTTTAAAATTTGTGAAATTATGGGAAGGGTTTGAAATCCGCCGCAATGAATTATTGAACTACGTGGGGGCTATCGGCAGGGAAGCTGTTTCATCCCTGGGCATTGATTTCTCGAAGCTGGAAGTCCAGATCGAATGGCCCTCCTTGTGGAGAATTTTGAAACTCAAGGGAATCGAGGGCAAACTGGATGCTAAAAAAATTCAGGAAGACCATGAACGCCTGATGCGTGATTTGCAGACATGGAAAGTTTCGAATGAGCTGTCGGTTGAGATGGGGAAGTTGAAAGTTAACGAAACGAGCGCCTCCTCGCCGCAGGCCAGCCTAGATCAAAACGGAATGTGGCCCCCTCGCGTGGTTTTTGAACGTCTTGCCGCCGAAGGTGCCGCGCATGGATTTGAGTTTAAGAATTATCCGCATGAGGCCCTGTATGCCCAATACCTTGTGCTTCAGAGTGAGATTGACCCGGGTCAGCTTTTTGATGAGGTTAACCGGCTTTCTGATCGCCTGCTTGCCGTTTTCGCCAAAACGGATGAAGAGAAACAGGTCATTTCTTTTATCCGTGATATCCGGATGTTCAAAAAAATATATGGACTCGAGCTTTTGCGGGCCGATGCGGCCAGCCTCAAATTGAATTCAGACGGCTGGCTGCCTTCCAAAATGGCAGCCCGCCTTGACCATCTCAAAGAGGCCGCCAACGTTGCCAATCATAAAATCGACATAACCCCCTGGCTGGAAAAATTGGACCCTCTCATGAAAGAAGTCCTTGGTTTTTATGAATTGGCCGAACGTCGCGACGGCATTTTGATGAATAACGCGCTTTCAGCGATGAGAAATGGCGGCCAACCCCGGGCTGTGATGATAACTGGTGGTTATCATTCGGATGGTATCCTGGAACAGTGTAAACAGGCTGGTATATCATACATCGGAATTTCGCCGAGAATCCGGGAGACGGACTCAGACGGCCGTTATGTATCCATCATGATGGGCCAGACGGACGGAATCAAAGTGTCGTATCTGGCGCCCAATGAGGTGGCGCAGAGCGGGCAAGTTTTTGCTTTGATGGACGGGGCGGATGGAAATCTCGCCGTGAGAAGGCGATCCCTGGTGCTCATAAATGCTTTAACAAAAGCCGCGGGGCCTTTGCAGCCCGGAGATTTGCGCACGGTGCTTCGTCATCCTGTTTTTAGAGAAGATCCGGAAGCGACGCTAGCCCTTGCGGCTTCCCTCGGAGACGACCGGTTGGCCGGGGAAATTGCGGAATTTACTAACCAAATCCAAACAGAACGTCCCGAGCAGTGGTTTGAGGCTTTGGATCAGTGGATCTCTTCTGAAACCGGGACCTTTGCCGGGGGGCCTCTCGAAAGTGAACCCGTGGCGTATCTGACAGACCGTTTGCTTCTGGCGGGTCAGGAAGAGGCATTTTATGAATTGACCGATGCCGCTATCAGGCGCGTCGAAAGCGAAAAAGAACCGGTTGTCGTTTATTCGCTTGGGAGATTGTATCAGCTCCGACAGGGGCTGTTGCGTTACAAGAAAAAGAGTTTGGAATCGGTACGCCAGATAATCATCAGAACCTCTGAAGCTCTGGGGCGCGACAGGCTCGCGGCGCTGGGCACTTTGAGGGAGATTTATGACAGCCCTGAGCTTATTCCCGACGATCAATATTTGCTTCCCGCCTATTTGAGGCGTCTTCAGCAGGATGACATGAAGGATGTCTATGATTCATTGCGCAGAATTTTAGACAGTCTTGCAGACGTTTTCGGCCCGTATGACGAATCGGAGTTCCCGAAATTACCGGGCCCGCCGGAAAAAAACAAACAGTTATATGAACGTTTGAGAGGTTTGGAATCCGTCGTTAGACGGGGCCTGTTTTGGGTCCCCCCTCGTTATAAGGAGGAGGGGCCTATCGCAAAAGCTCTTGAAGGATTGAATCAAAGGCAGCCTGATTTTCGGCCCTTGTTAAGATTTTTGAGGGACGATCGTTTTTTTCTTCCCACGGGACAGCCCTCACCTGAATTATTGCGCCAACTTGAACAAACCCGGCCTGTCATTCTTTTGAGGCGATTGCGTCTCAAACTCGAGGATACATTGCCCGTAGATGATTTGCGGGCAGGCCGCGCGCGGCTTCCAGGCATTGCGGAACCGGATATTCCCGTGCTGGCACGCGCGATACCGCAAGTGCGCCAGTTGATTGTCGTAGCCGCGCCAAAAAGAGATCCGCTGCCGCTTCCCACGCTTGTAAACCGTGTGCGTGACGTCTTTCCGTATCAAAGCCAAGACCTGTTGCCTGCCTGGCAAAAACTGGCAGATTTTGCGGTGAGTCCTGAAATCACGACCCCTGAACTCGAAATTCAGCCTGAGCTTTTACAGCGGTTGCCTGAGGGGGCCGCGATCGAGCCGTTTAACCGCTTAGTCATCGAGATTGTCCGGCTCGTGAATTCGCCCGAGAGTTTGAAGGATTTGCCGCCGGTGGTTGAGACGGAGCAGGGGCCCGTCCGATTGCTGGATTTGGTGCGGATTTTTAATCGACTGGGCTTGGAGATTGTCAGGCCATTGATTTCGGCTGAGCAGTATACGCGCCTCAATGCTGTTTTAACCACCCCCATTCCGAAACCGCTTCAAGCGCAATTTTTGGTGCCCATTTTTCCCGAATTTATCGATGTGATTAATAGAAACGCCGGAAGATTTCTACCGGTCCTGCCTGGCCCGGTGGGACTGAATCGGTTAACGGAAGATTTGAGGACACAACCAGTGCCTTCCCGGGCGATTGAAGGGCTTGCGCTTGTTTTGACAAGTCCGTTGATAGCGACGCCCGAGTTAACGGTGTTGCCCGAGGCAGTGAATTTACCGACAGAGGTGTTGAATGGATTGCGTGAGCTGATACCGGTAGCGATAGGGGCAGTGAACCGTCCTGAATTTCCCGCTGAGGTGAGAGTGCCTGGTATCCCGAGGGCAGTGACGAAACCTGAACTTATCAATCTATTGAATGAATTGGGAAGAGTGATCAGTGTTCCGGATATTGCGGAGATACGGGGATTGACGCAAGCCTTGCCGGCTTTGCCTATCACTGCGGAGACCGCGGAATCGCTGGTGAGATTGGTGACCGCGCCTAGTATCGCGACGCCGGAATTAACGGTGTTGCCCGAGGCAGTGAATTTACCTGCAGAGGTGTTGAATGGATTGCGTGAGCTGATACCGGTAGCGATAGTTGCAGTGACCAGTCCTGAATTTCCTGCTGAGGTGAGAGTGCCGGGTATTCCGAGAGCAGTGGCGAAACCCGAACTTATCAATTTGCTGAATGAGCTGGGACGAGTGATCAATGTCCCGAGCGTACCCGAGATTACGAGATTGACGCAAGCCTTGCCGGCTTTGCCTATCACTGCGGAGACCGCGGAATCGTTGGTGAGATTGGTGACCGTGCCTAGTATCGCGACGCCCGAGTTAACGGTGGTGCCTGATTTGAATTTACCCGCGGAGTTGGTGACCGCGTTAAAGGTTTTGCTTCCGGTGGCGATAGCGGCCGTGAATGTGCCTGAATTTTCTGTAGAGGTGAGAGTGCCCGGGATTCCTGCGGCAGTAACGAAACCCGAACTTATCAATTTGCTGAATGAGCTGGGACGAGTGATCAATGTTCCGAGCGTGCCTGAGATTACGAGATTGACGCAAGCCTTGCCGGCTTTGCCTATCACTGCGGAGACCGCGGAATCGCTGGTGAGATTGGTGACCGCGCCTAGTATCGCGACGCCGGAATTAACGGTGTTGCCCGAGGCAGTGAATTTACCGACAGAGGTGTTGAATGGATTGCGTGAGCTGATACCGGTAGCGATAGGGGCAGTGACCCGTCCTGAATTTCCCGCTGAGGTGAGAGTGCCGGGTGTCCCGAGAGCCGTGACGAAACCTGAACTTATCAATTTATTGAATGAATTGGGAAGAGTGATCAGTGTTCCGAGTGTGCCGGAAATAGCGCGATTGACTGAAGAGTTGCCGAATTTGCCAGTGAGGGTAGAGAGCGCGGAATCGCTGGTGAGGTTAGTGACAGCGCCGAGTCTAGCGACGCCGGAAGTGGTGAATTTACCGGCAGAGGTGTTGAATGGATTGCGTGAGCTGATACCGGTAGCGATAGCGGCAGTGAATCGGGCTGAATTTCCCGCTGAGGTGAGAGTTCCTGGTGTTCCGAGAGCCGTGACGAAACCAGAGCTTATCAATTTATTGAATGAATTGGGAAGAGTGATCAGTGTTCCGAGCGTGCCTGAGATTACGAGATTGACGCAAGCCCTGCCGGCTTTGCCTATCACTGCGGAGACTGCGGAATCGTTGGTGAGATTGGTGACAGCGCCCGGCATTACGACGCCAGAGTTGGCGGTCGTGCCCGAATTGAATTTACCGGCCGAGGTGGTGACCGCGTTAAGGGTGTTGATTCCAGTGGCGGTAGTAGCCGTGAACCGTGATGAGTTTCCAAATGAGGGTGAGCGTGCCGAATATCCCGAGGCCAGTGACCAAGGCAGAGTTGGTGAGATTGCTGAATGAATTGGGAAGAGTGATCAGTGTTCCGAGTGTGCCTGAGATTACGAGATTGACGCAAGCCCTGCCGGATTTGCCAGTGAGGGTGGAGACCGCGGAATCGCTGGTGAGATTGGTGACAGCGCCCGGCATTACGACGCCAGAGTTGGCGGTCGTGCCCGAATTGAATTTGCCGGCCGAGGTGGTGACCGCGTTAAGGGTGTTGATTCCAGTGGCGGTAGTAGCCGTGAACGGTGATGAGTTTCCAAATGAGGTGAGCGTGCCGAATATCCCGAGGCCAGTGACTAAGCCAGAGTTGGTGAGATTGCTGAATGAATTGGGAAGAGTGATCAGTGTTCCGAGTGTGCCGGAAATAGCGCGATTGACTGAAGAGTTGCCGAATTTGCCAGTGAGGGTGGAGAGCGCGGAATCGCTGGTGAAATTAGTGACAGCGCCTAGTATCGCGACGCCGGAATTAACGGTGCTGCCCGAGGCAGTGAATTTACCTGCAGAGGTGTTGAATGGATTGCGTGAGCTGATACCGGTAGCGATAGGGGCAGTGACCCGTCCTGAATTTCCCGCTGAGGTGAGCGTGCCGAATATCCCGAGGCCAGTGACCAAGCCAGAGTTGGTGAGATTGCTGAATGAATTGGGAAGAGTGATCAGTGTTCCGGATATTGCGGAGATACGTGGATTGACCGAAGAGTTGCCGAATTTGCCAGTGAGGATGGAGACCGCGGAATCGCTGGTGAGATTGGTGACAGCGCCTAGTATCGCGACGCCGGAATTAACGGTGTTGCCGGAGGCAGTGAATTTACCTGCAGAGGTGTTGAATGGATTGCGTGAGCTGATACCTGTAGCGATAGCTGCAGTGACCCGTCCTGAATTTTCTGCTGAGGTGAGAGTGCCGGGTATTCCGAGAGCAGTGACGAAATCTGAACTTATCAATTTATTGAATGAATTGGGAAGAGTGATCAGTGTTCCGGATATTGCGGAGATACGTGGATTGACCGAAGAGTTGCCGAATTTGCCAGTGAGGGTGGAGACCGCGGAATCGCTGGTGAGATTGGTGACAGCGCCGAGTCTGGCGACGCCGGAAGTGGAGAACTTACCTGCAGAGGTGTTGAATGGATTGCGTGAGCTGATACCGGTAGCGATAGGGGCAGTGACCCGTCCTGAATTTCCCGCTGAGGTGAGAGTGCCGGGTATTCCGAGAGCCGTGACGAAGCCCGAGCTTGTGACTTTGCTGAATGAATTGGGAAGAGTGATCAGTGTTCCGAGTGTGCCGGAAATCGCGCGATTGGCGGAAGAGTTGCCGAATTTGCCAGTGAGGGTGGAGACCGCGGAATCGCTGGTGAGATTGGTGACTGCGCCTAGTATCGCGACGCCGGAATTAACGGTGTTGCCCGAGGCAGTGAATTTACCTGCAGAGGTGTTGAATGGATTGCGTGAGCTGATACCAGTAGCGATAGCGGCCGTGAACCGTCCTGAATTTCCCGCTGAGGTGAGAGTGCCGAATATCCCCCGGGCTGTGAGCAAGCCAGAGCTGGTGAACTTGCTGAATGAAGTAGGGAGGGTTGTTTTTACCCCTTTGATTGACCGGATTATTGCTCTGGCCAATTCCCTTGTTCCTGGTGCTCAAACTGAGCTTATTGAACCGCTGGCTGAATTCGTCACGGTTACCAGGCCCGCGGTGAGTACTGCGCCAGAACTTCAACGATTTTTGCAGGCAGTGCTGCCTTCATCGGCAAGGATTGATTCTTTTACCACAGCCATTGCGGCGTCGTTGGGCACTTTAAACGCCCCTGCGCCGCCGGCCAATTTGCCCGCGATTATTCGGTTTCCAGGGGGTTCCATAACCAGGACAGATTTATTGACCGACCTGAGAAGGCTGGATTCGCTGGCGAATCCTGTGCCTTCCCTTGAATCCGCAGTAGCGCAGTTATCGCAGACTGTTCCGGCGCTTGTTGCAGGGATCAACGAGGTTAGGGAAGGGCTGGATGCTTTATCCGATATCCCCGGGCCCGCAGTACCGTCTCAAATTCTTCCCGTGAATCAAGCGATTGCGTCCCTTGCCGCGAACGTTGAAATATTCAGCCGGCAACTTGCAGCATTGGTACGAATCCCTGACTTGGCTCCTGATGTGAGACGGAAACTCGATGCCCTGAATCAACTGCTGAATCAAGTCAATTTACCGAATATCAATATTCTGAATACCTCGCCTACGCCGGCTATCCTGGTCAATCCTCAGCTGCCGCAAATCGAACAGGCGGTGAATGCGATTGCCTCGGTAGTGGCACAAATCCCTGAAATCAAAGGGTTGCCTGAATTCGCTTTCGCCCCCATACCGGTGAATGAGACCTTTGTCAGCCCTCCCGAGCGTTTTCCATTGGACAGATTTTCCTTGCCTTCCCGCGAGCAAGCCGCTTATTTGGTGGAAACACTCAGGAGAAAAGAAGCTGAAACACAGGTGGGGCCTGATGCGGTGGTGGCCGTGATTCGGCAGACCGAGTCCGTAGAACCTGATTTTCCGGAGCTGTTGAGACGCATCCTCTTGCGCGAAGCTTTTCCTGACCTTCTCCTTCCCAATCCCGTATTGGCCTATCAAACCCCCGTAACGCCGGTTGTCTCGGAATTCCATGACATCATTCGCAGGACTTACGCCGAGCTTCTGGAGGAGAATCACACCGACGCGGGCACTGTGATTCTGAATTTTGGAAACAGAATGCCCTCGCGGCGAGATGTGATGACCATGATTGCGCCGCAGACTTTTTACACCAAACTGTACGTGCGCTATGTTGTGTATGAAGGGGCTGATGAAGAACAGGTGAGGGAACTGGCAGATTGGGCCCGCAGCCGTCTGGATATAAAGGGCAACCCTGTCGGAGACAGGTTTGATATTGTGATAGCGCCGGAGGATAAAGCCGCTAAATTTATCGGCCGCCTGCATTTATTGCGTAGGCCGGGTCGTGACGAAAGAACCTTGTTTGAACTTCTGAAAAACGCTTCGCCGGAAATCAAGAATCAAACTGATTTTTTCGCGCGTTCCGTGTATTACGCAGCTCAGCCCGTTTTGAGGGAAATCACCAGTTTGCCCAAAGCGGCTTGGCGTGTGTTTTATCCCGTAGGACGGAAAAGATTCATTAATGATTTGCCGTACACGGCCGTCAAATTGGCCAGGGCAGCTCTTATCAGAGATCAGCTGCCTGAAGCGGATAAAAGAGAATTTCAGCTTCAGCCGCGCACTGACCTTTTTCGTTTTGTTCCCGGCGAGCTATTGCAGTTGCTTTCGGCCTTTGCCGCCAATCTGCGCCGCCTCCTCGCGGCTGCCTGATTTGCGGCCAGTTCGGCCGCCCTGTCCAGCAGTGCCGCGCGGTTGGTGCGGTGCAGCCTGATTTGCGGCCCGATCCGATCGATCGGGCCTGCCGGAACGAGCCGCCATCCGCGGCTTGTCCAAGCTGGCTCGCCCGGCACCCCCTTTCCTCTTGCATCCCCTTTCAGCATCATAAGATTTGATTTTTTACGCGAATCAGGTATAATCCGCTTTTCGAACTTGTACTTTTTGCGAGCGTAGCTCAGGGGTAGAGCACAACCTTGCCAAGGTTGGTGTCGAGGGTTCAAATCCCTCCGCTCGCTCCATATTGTGGGGTTCCGCCCCAATCACCTCATAAAATTTTTAAATTCAGGTTATGGGCGGTCCGGCGAAGTTGCGGGCATGTGGCGGAACTGGCAGCACCGACCTATTGAATTATTTTAGAGGAATGTCGGTGCAGTCCCAAGCTTCAGTAAGAATTTTTGGGAGGCTTGGGACAGACGCGTCCTAAAAATTTAATCAGGCAGGTGGCGGAATTGGCAGACGCGTTGGACTTAGGATCCAATGGAGAAATCCTTGGGGGTTCAAGTCCCCCCCTGCCTAGAAGAATTTTTAGGATGGGTAACCCGTGGGGGTTCAACTCCCTCCGTGCCCAGGAAATTTTCCCGAAACAGAAAGGATGGAGTGCTTTGAAAGTAGCTGTTAAAGATGTGGCCCCTTGCGAAAAATTATTGTCGGTGGATGTCCAGGCCGATGCCATTCGGGAACAGTACGAGCTGGTTTACCGGGAAATAGCCAAGGTCGCGAAAGTACCCGGATTCAGGCCCGGAAAAGCGCCCCGTGATGTCATTTCCGTTCATTATAAAAATGAAGCCCGCGAAGAAGTGATCAAGAAGCTTGTTTCCAAAACCCTCCATGAAGCCCTTGAAGAAAAAAAACTCGAGCCCATTCTGCATCCTGAAATCAAGGATGTGGATTTTACGGAAAATAAGCTGAGCTACAAGGCGCATATCGAAATCAGGCCCGAGGTCAAGATTTCCACATACGCGGGCATCAAAGTAAAAAAAAATCCAATCAAGGTGGAGGCGGCAGAGATTGACCAGGTGATCGACCGCCTGCGCGAAGGGTTCGCGAAATTTATACCGGTCGAAGATCGCGGTCTCGATTATGGCGATTTCATGATTGCCGACCTCAAGGTCATTGTTGATTCTAAAGAAATTGAGTCGCGAGAAGACGATTGGATTGAATTCAAAGAAAAGACTTTTTTGCCGGAGTTTGCCGCTACCCTTAAAGGCACCAAAGCTGGGGAAGCCAAAGATGTTGAGGTCAACTTTCCGGCCGATTACGCGGGCAAGGAAGTGGCCGGAAAAAAAGGCCTGTTCAAAATCAAACTCAAGGAAATCAAAAAACGCATGCTTCCCGATGTGGACGCAGATTTTATCAAGGAAGTCGGTGAATATAAAAGCATCGATGAACTGCGGCAGGCGGTCAGGAGCGACTTGGAGGCTGAGAAGGAGAGCCAGGAAGAGCACCGCCTTCAGAATGAAATCCTTGAAAGCCTGGTCAAATCGTCTCAGTTTTCGCTCCCCAAGAAAATGGTGGAGCGCCGTCTCGAACATCTGGTCGGGCAGGCTTTGAATAATATGATGTATCAGGGAATGAAACAGGAAGAGGCGCTAAAGGAAAAAGACAAAGTGCGCGAGAAACTCAAGGCCGAGGCTGAAAAGCAGGTGCGTCTCAGTTTTATTCTTGATGAGATTGCCACGCGCGAGAAAATGGAAGTTACGGAGAAAGACCTTGAACAGAAATTTGAAGACATTGCCAAAGAGGTCAAACAGCCCAAGGAAAAAGTGGTGGAGTATTACGCCAAGGAGCATTTGATCGAGAATTTGGCCGTGCAGATTTTGAATCAAAAAACAGCCCGGTTTTTAAGGGAAAAAGCGGAGATTATCCAGTGAACAAGGCGCAAAAGGAGGTTCCTATGAGTTATTTGGTGCCGATGGTGGTTGAACAAACCGGTAGAGGAGAACGCGCTTACGATATTTATTCCCGTCTTCTAAAGGACAGGATTGTTTTCATAGGGACCCCGATTGACGATGTGGTCGCCAATCTTATTATCGCGCAGATTCTTTTTCTCCAGATGGAAGACCCGGACAAAGATATCAATGTTTACATCAACAGCCCCGGGGGTTCGGTAACCGCGGGACTGGCTATTTATGACACCATGCAATTTGTGAAATGTGACGTGTCCACCTATTGCCTTGGGCAGGCGGCCAGCATGGGCGCGCTTCTTTTGTGCGCCGGTGCAAAGGGCAAACGCTATGCGCTTCCGTACGCGCGGGTGATGATTCACCAGCCGTGGGGAGGGGCTCAAGGCACGGCCAGCGATATCAGCATTCAGGCCAAGGAAATCCTGAAACTCAAGGATCAGCTGCAGCGCATTATATCCAAGCATACCTCGCAGCCTTTGGATAAAGTGGACAAGGATTGCGACCGCGATTATTTCATGTCCGCGGAAGAGGCTAAGGCTTACGGCATTGTCGATCACGTGATTGAATCAAAACTGGATCTCAAGGATAAAAAGTAAAAATCATGCCTAAACACAATATTCTTTTGACGCCCGGGCCCACGCCTGTGCCGCCCGAGGTTCTTGAAGTTCTGGCCAGGCCTATCATTCACCACCGCACGAACGAATACCGGAAAATTTTCAAAGAAGTCAGCGAAGGGCTGAAAGAAGTTTTTCGCACCAAGAATGACGTTTACACCTTCACCACCTCGGGAACAGGTGCCATGGAGGCCAGTATGGTCAATTTTCTGTCGCCGGACGATACCATTCTGGTTCTGGCGGGCGGAAAATTCGGCGAGCGTTTCTGGGAAATAGCAAAAAATTTCGGCATTGCGTATGACGTGCTGAAGGTGCCTTACGGGCAGGCTTTTGATCCGGCCGAGCTTGAAAAGGCCCTGGCCGGAAAAAAGTACCGTGCCGTGTACGCCACGCACCTTGAGACTTCAACCGGTGTTGTGAATGATATCGAGGCTTTGGGAAAAATCGTGGCTAAAACAGACGCCCTTTTCGGAGTGGACACGATCAGCGGTCTTCTCGCGGACAAGCTTGAAACCGACGCTTGGCATGTGGATTTGGCCATCAGCGGGTCTCAAAAAGGCTTGATGGTGCCTCCTGGGCTTGGTTTCCTTTCGGTAAGCGAAAAGGCCAAGAAGGCTATGGAGAGCGCGAAGTTTCCAAAATATTACCTCGATCTCAAGCGCTATATCAAAGCCTTGGCTGACGAAGATTCGCCTTTCACGCCCGCCATCAACGTAGTGCTGGGCCTGCAAAAAGCGCTGGAGATCATCAAAAAAAGAGGCGTGGAAAATGTGTGGAAGGAGAATGAGCGTCTGGCTCAAGCCACGCGTTCTGCGGTCAAGGCCTTGGGCCTTGAATTATTTGCGAGCCGGCCGGCCAACGGCGTCACGGCAGTGAAAGTGCCGCAGGGATTGGATGGCGGAAGGCTTCTCAAAATCCTTCAGGATGAGTACGGCGTGGTGATGGCCGGAGGCCAGTCGGAAATGAAAGGCAAGATTTTCCGCGTGGCCCACATGGGCTACATCACTCAGGCCGATCTCGCTGTGGGCTTTGAATGCCTGGAAGAGGTTTTGGCCAAATTGGGCTACGCTTTTACCAAAGGCGCTTCCGTTAAATTTTTCGCATCCGGAGTGAGGGCATGACCATGACCAAACAGGCGAAATTCAAAGTTTTGGTAAGCGACGCGCTGGAAGAGGCGGGACTCGCAATTCTGAAAAATGAAAAAGACCTGAGCCTGGATGTGAAGGTCGGCATGAAGCCGGACCAGCTTAAGGAAATCATCGGGGAATACGACGCTATTATTGTGCGCAGCGCCACCAAGCTGACCAAGGATTTGATTGAACACGGAAAGAATCTCAAGGTGATAGGCCGGGCAGGCGTGGGCGTGGACAATGTGGATTTGGCGTCCGCGACCAAGCGGGGCATTATTGTCATGAACACGCCCGAGGGAAATAATATTTCCACCGCGGAGCACACCATGAGTCTTTTGCTGGCCATGAACCGGAATATCAGCCAGGCCCATCAGTCTCTTCTTCGGGGTGAATGGAAACGCACGCATTTCACGGGGTCTGAGCTTTTTGGGAAAACCCTGGGTGTTGTCGGTTTTGGCCGCATTGGCCGTGAAGTGGCCAAAAGGGCCTTGGGTTTTGGCATGAAGGTGATTGCCTATGACCCCTATCTTTCCCAGGACGCTATCAAACAGCCGGAGATTCAGGTGGTCCAGGACTTGAAGCAGGTGTTCAAGGTCGCGGATTATATCACGGTCCATACGCCGCTCAATGATGACACCTACCATCTGGTCGATGAAAAGGCCTTTGCGCTGATGAAAAAGGGAGTTCGCGTTATCAATTGCGCCCGGGGCGGTATTATTTCCGAGGAAGCGTTGCTTCAGGCCATTCAATCAGGGCAAGTGAGAGCGGCCGCACTGGATGTGTTTGAAAAAGAACCTGTGGATCCCAACCATCCCTTGCTGAAATTGCCTCAAGTGTTGGCAACGCCTCATTTGGGCGCGTCCACGGAGGAAGCACAGGAAAATGTGGCCGTGGCCGTGGCGCATCAGGTAGTGGACGCGCTTTTGAACCGCGGCATACGCAATGCCGTGAATTTGCCTTCCATGGACGGCGAAACCTACAAGCTGCTTAAACCCTGGCTCAACCTGGCGGAAAAACTCGGGCTTTTGCATACCCAGTTATTCGAAGGCAATATTCAGGAGCTTGACGTCAAATACAGCGGGGAAGTCACCCAGTACAATTTGGCCCCTTTGACGCTTTCTGTTCTCAAAGGGCTGCTGGCACCGGCATGCGGGGACGCCGTGAATTTCGTGAACGCGCCCTCCATGGCCCGTGAGAGAGGGATCGCGGTCAATGAAAGCAAGACCACGCAGGTGGAGGACTTTTTAAACTCCATTTGCGTGACCGTAAAAACCGCGAAGGGCGTCAATATGGTCCTGGGCAGTTTGTTTGGAAACAAGGATCCTCGCATTGTCCGCATC
>Ga0209211_10008658_pt1 | contig 13840 bp, 13 predicted proteins | sample RifGroA2_FD_183992 | JGI IMG/M metagenome (GOLD analysis project Ga0209211, IMG submission 183992) | Groundwater microbial communities from Rifle, Colorado, USA - Groundwater A2 (SPAdes) (version 2) | ecosystem: Environmental > Aquatic > Deep subsurface > Groundwater | place: Rifle, Colorado...
GATGGCGCGCGATGCGATTGATGCATACTTGCGGAGTTTGATTGCTGACGGAGAACCAATCCCCACGGACGTCGGCATAGAAGTTTTTGAAACTGTTCTCGCGCCCAAAGGCAGGAAACGCTCGAATCGCGAGGTCGTTCATGTCTAGATTGCCACGAATAAATGCGCGCAAGCTGATTCGCGCCCTGCGAAAACTCGGATTCGTTGAGCACACGGAACGCGGCACATCGCACCTCGTGTTTTCTCACCCCGACGGCAGACGTACGCTCGTATCACGGCATGGTTCGAAAGATATAAAGAAAGGGACGCTTGCGGGCATTCTCCGCGATATGAAAATCTCACCCGATGAATTTCGGAAGCTACTCTAAACCGCATATATCTTTCGCCGCGAGGGCATTAAGGCAGTCAGACTGCCGTAGTTACCAGCGCTATCTCTTTGAATTCGGTTACATCACGTTCCCGCTCATGTCTTTCACCATCTTTGCGTTTCTGATTATTTTGATGCTTTTTGTGCGCACGAGGGGTCAAAATACGGCTTAAATACAGAGCATTCTACTGGTCAGCTTGACAGAGAGAGAGAGTTATGTGCTAGTCTTGCCCGTAGAAAGGGCTGAAGACCCTTTGTTGTTTCTCCTCGCATGATTGGTGCGACTATTGCCCTGCGATGAAGGGACTGCACATGGTGTGCAGAGGAGACTGCAATGAAAGAAGTGTTTGAACACCTCACCCATTCGTCCGGCAATCCTGCCCCACACTGTCCCGTGTGTAAGGCCAGTTGGGACGACGGGGTTCACACCCCCGTCCAGGAATCAAGAGGCTGGGATGCTAAGGAAAACGTGCCCGTTTGGGCGTGGACCTGTGCAAGTTGTTGCCACTTCGACTTGGAGAACAATCCAGTCGAGTGTCGACAAGGCCTAGCCGAAGACCTGCTCAAGAAGGCAGATGCAGGTGGCGAGAATTCCCGCGAATTGAGGGAGCTCGCTACTCGTCTCAACAATGAGACGGATGAAGGGATGAGTGATTGAGAAATTGTTTCGCCCCCGGCATGTGCTGCTGGGGGATTCTTTTTGTATTTTCTGTAAACTGTTGACTGCCTGCCCCGTCGGCGAAGCCGTTTTCGGGGTCAACTGCAAACTACCTCTTTAAGATACTCTGTTCAATATCCGCAATAGTACCGCCGACTTTTTTGCCGGGGCTGAATGTTAAGTGGACCAAAAATTTTTCCACATCTATCTTTTCCTATACATCCATATTCTCCGATTTTCCGATACATTCATATTTCCCGATACACGCATATTTTCCAAATGGACTCCTCAATAACACGATAACAACTTATGAAGTACAAAAAACGCCATACACACATCTTTGCCTATAGGCAGAGATGTGTGTATGGCGTATGATAGTAGTGGAGGATTAGAGGAATAATCCGCCGTTAATTCGGGAAATGACTTATGGGAAAAATTGAAATTGAAGCGCTTCGCGAGAGGCGCAAGGGCTATCTGCAGGAAGCGGTTCTTTATGCGGTAGGCATTGCCGGCATTCTCCTCGTTACAATGGTGGCTCCAAATACGCTCCGGTTGCTCGGCGGATTAATGCTGAGTAACAGGCGATTTTCTGAACAGGCGCGCGCGGCGCTCTCGCGTCTCGCGCGCAAGGGATATATTGAATTTGAGGAGTCACACGGGAAGAAATATGCCCGCATCACAAGCTCGGGCAGGCGAGTTCTTGAACTTGAGCGCCAGAAACTGTTGATGCGCCCCTCAAAGGGGAAGCGCTGGGACAGGCGTTTTCGCATGGTCATGTTTGATATCGCAGAGAAGCGCAAGGCCATCCGCATACAATTTAGGGAAGCAATGCGTGAAGCGGGCTTTCTTCGCCTTCAGGACAGCGTTTGGGTATATCCGTATAATTGCGATGACTTTATCCAACTTCTGAAAGCAGATCTGCATTTAGGCAGAGAAGTTTTGTATGTAATCGTAGAGAAGATGGATAATGATGCGTGGGTGCGAAAGCATTTCAAGTTGCCTCCCGCGTGATTTCCAGATAATTTTGCGGTTTGCGCCTTCGCGGCAGGGGTGGTCCCTGCTGTATCCAGTTCCCATAATTTAATTTTTCTGATTGCTGATTAGCGGCCTAAAAGTCATCACACATACAACTCTATCTGTAGATAGAGTTGTATGTGTGATATTGTGTGTGAAGGCACGAATGCCATGTATAAAAATAATATAGGCAGGAATGATGCAGGTAGGAAGGAAAGAAATAGGAGGGGGGGGAAGAAGGGAAGAGAGGAGGAAATGAGAATTAAGAAGAGTTTGCCTTTCTCATGAGAATTTTTGCATGTGATGAATCGTATTTCCGCCAACTGTGAACTGCCAGCTGTAAACTACCTCTGAATCATGTATTTCTGTATGTCCTCTATAGTGCCGCCGACTTTTTTGCCGGGATTCAGGATATTCAGCGGATCAAATATATTTTTTACCTCCGCGAAAAGCTTGCACATTTCTTCGCCAAACATGAGTGGGAGATACGGCGTGCGGATAATACCGTCGTTATGCTCGCCGTCTATTGAGCCGCGGTATTTCAACACCAGATTATAAACTCTCGGCTGAAGTTCCAGAATCATCTTCCTGTATTCCGGCTTGCGGAGGTCCACGAGCGGAATTATATGGAAATTTCCCTCGCCAGCGTGGCCTGCGATCGTATACAAGAGATGGTATTCATCCAAAATCTTGTTCAGCTCCGGCAGAAACCGCGGATAATCATCCGGGTGCACCACGATGTCGTCTATAAAAGGAGCCGCGTGCAATCCAAGCGGATTTTTCCGCAAAAGCGCGAAGCTCTCGCGGCGGATGGTCCAGTACTTCTCAACCTCTGCCGAAGATGCGGCCATTTTTGTCCGGATGTGGAGGCCGCCAAGCGAGCTTTCGGCTTCGCGCACCTTCTCTCTCGCGTCTTCCATTGAATCTTCGGCAAATTCCGCCATAAGGACGAGTTTCGGCACCCCGCCCTTCAAAGCCATCACGACCTCCGGAATGAATGCCAGTCCGAGCGCGAGCATCTTGAAGAGCCCCATGTTTTTAATCAGCTCCGGTATGAACCGCACGGCGAGCTTCCATGTATGGTCGTCGTACGATTCAAAAGATTCGGGCGCGAATTTAAGCACGCGCCGCACGACCTGGGGGACGATTTCCATATCCGAGAGAAAAATCACAAGCATGGCGCGGTTTTCTTTCACGCGCGCCAGTTTCAAGCGGGCGCTTGTTATGAGAGCGAGCGTTCCCTGCGAGCCGCACACAAGCTGGGTCAGATCAAAAGTTCCCTTTTCCTTATCCATTACATCCCACAGGTAATAGCCCGCGGAATTCTTTGTTACTGTCGGGCGCGCCCGCTCTATCATCTCTTTGTTGTTTAGAATGAGCGCGTGGATTTCGCGATAGATTTTTCCCTCCAGCGTCTGGCCGGATTCTTTTTGGGCGAGCTCGCGCATTCCAAGCGGATATATCGTGGTGCGGCTTCCGTCGGACAGCACAACCTCCATTTCCCGTATGTAAGCGTTCGCTTTCCCGTATTTTAGCGTCAGTTCTCCCCCGCAGTTGTTTGCAAGCATCCCGCCGAGCGCGCATTTTCCTTTGGATGCCGGATAGCAGGGGAGTATGAGTCCGCCATGCGCAAGAGTTTCCTTCTCAAAATCGCGGTAGTACATCCCCGGTTCAACCACGGCGTAGTCGTCGCCGATACCCGTCAGGCGATTCATGTATTTTGTGAAAACAAGAGACACAGAATCGGTCAGTGGGCCCCCTGTCATATCGCTTCCGGCACAGCGGGCGGCGATAGAAATGTTTCTGCCGGCGGCCTTCTCCTCATGCGCGAATTGCGCGAGAGCCGACACGTCGTCCGCGTCTTTGGGATAAACAACTACGGCGGGCTTTCTTTCAAAGATGCTGGAATCGCGGGAAAAGCGCTGGAGCGACTCTTCGTCGTTTACGGCATCGCCCTTGATGAGACCGGAGATTTGGGAACGCAAATCCATTTGCTTATTTTAGCATCATTCTTGCCTTGCCACCCATGTGGCAGGGGAAACTTCATGCGTACTGCGAAAAATAATCCATATGGCATAATCAGCGGAATGCGCGAAAAACGTGAAAAGATATCGTCCCCCGCGGCGTTCATAGGCACGGATGGAAACGGAATCATTTCGTTCGGCTCCGGTCAGCCCGACCTGATGCCGCCTAAAGAGATATTTAGCAATCTTGGAAATGAGCGCCTCTTCAAATACGGCCTGATTAAAGGCGATTTTGGACTCCGCGAGGCCCTTGCAAAAGAGTATCCGAATGCCGAAGCGGAAGAATTCGTAATAACGAACGGCGCGTCCGAGGCGCTTGACCTGATTTTTCGCGGGATACATCAAATGCACGGACGGGTAAAAGTCCTGTTATGCCGGCCGTATTACTATTCGTATCCGCCAATCGTGGAGTACGCGGGTCTTGTGCCTGTGTATACGCAGCTTAAAGAGGGCCGCATAGATTTGGAGGACTTCAAAAAGAAGGTTCGCGGAGTGAAGGCGGTTCTCATCAATTCGCCTTCCAATCCGACGGGACGAGTGGAGGATTTGGATACTTTGCGTGAAATAGAAAAATTGACGGCGAAATTCGGCGTGTATGTGATTTCCGATGAAGTATACAAAGACCTGATTTATGAAAGAGAAAATTATCTTATTAAAGGAAGACACGTAATCACAGTCAATTCATTTTCCAAAACATACTCCATGTGCGGATTGCGCGTGGGGTACTTATGGGCGCGGGACCCGAAAATCGTGCAGGCGGCGGTGGACCTCAAAGTACACACCTCAATGAATACGAATATATTGGGGCAGGAAATGGCCCTTCGCGCCATGAGCGTCCCGCATTCTTTCATCGGTAGGCAGACTGCCGTTTGGAAAGAGCGCCGCGATTTTATATATGAGGGTCTTTGCGAACTCGGCTTCAACCTTTGGAAGCCCGAAGGAGCTTTTTATGTTCTTCCGAAAATAAGGAACTCGGCCCAGGTGGTTGAGGAACTCTTTTATGAACATGCGGTCGTCGTATATGACGGCTCATGGTTTGGCGCGCCGGGGAGAATCCGCCTTTCTTACGCGCTGGATGTGGGAGAGATTAGGGCGGGCCTTGGCCGGATAAAAAAATATCTGAAAGGTAAAGAGGGATGGCTCAAGTAGACCGCCACTCAAGGCCGCTTTTGGCCGGCTCTATTTTGCGCATGCGGCCAGAACCTTGCCCATAACCTCTGCCGTTTCGTGCGGTCCCGCGACCTCTATGGTTTGTATTCCGGTAGGAATGACAATTGCATCGTTTCCGCCGGGGAATAGCGCGTCGCCGACAAAGAGCATTTCGGACGGCGCAAACCCGAGATGCTTTGCGAGCCATCTCACACCGTACGCCTTGTCTATTCCCGTTCGGGTAATATCTATGGCGGTTCTTCCTGAAATGCGTATATCAAGCCCCTCTAATTTTTCATCAAGCGCTCTCTTCAACTTCGCCCGCTTGGAAGAGTCTTTGTCCCATTCCCGCTTCACATCGCTTGGGGCGTCCACGCCGAGCCCCGAGAATGTAATTTGCGTGTCGCGGGCGAGAAACAGCGCGCCCCAGCAGGGCGCATCTTGGAGGACCCCGGTTTCCCTAATCGCTTCTTTGCACGCTTGCATAATTTTTTCGTATTCCTCTTCGGCAAACGCGATTTTATAGACGCTCTGCCACGCGCCTGCTTCATATGCGTAGCATTGTGCGGCGGTATCAGAAAATAAATACAGGCGGCTCAAATCGGCGTTTCGCGGAAGCGCGGACAAAAGGTCTTTTTCCATCCGCTCAAAGCTCGCCCCCGACATAATCGCGACCGGCATGCGCTTCAAAAGCTCGCGTAACCCTTTCGCGACTTCGGGCGCGGGCGGCTGAAAACTTTCCGCAACCGTGTTGTCAAGATCAAATAATACGGCGTGCGGACATTTCTTTACGTTTTGGACCTGCGTCATACGCTTGCTGTTTCTTTCGGCATATTCTTGCGGGATTTATACCACTCCTTCAGAAGCGGAATAAATGAAGCGATGATAATCGCGGCAATAATCGGAGCGATGTAGCGGTCAACCTGCGGGAAAATTTCTCCCAAAAAATATCCTGCGAACGCGACGCCCGCGCCCCAAAGCACTCCGCCCGCGACGTTGTATGACAGAAATGTCTTGTATCGCATGCCGGCGATGCCGGCAAGTATCGGCGCAAACGTGCGAACAATCGGCACGAAGCGCGCTAGCACGATTGCAATGACCCCGTGACGCTCATAAAACGCTCTGGTTTTCTCAACGTGAGATTTGCGGAAAAACCGCGAATCCTCGCGCTTAAAAAGAGCCGGCCCCACTTTAGTGCCAAACCAATATCCGGTACTGTCGCCAAGTATCGCCGCCAGCGTAATCAAGGGCAGTAAAACCCAGACATTAAAGAGCCCGTGCGAGGCGAGAAGTCCGGCGGTAAAGAGCATGCTTGAACCAGGAAGAAAAAACATGAAGAAGAGGCCGGTTTCGGCAAACACAGCGGCAAACAGTCCCGGATATCCGAGCATCTGCACGAGTTCTTTCAGTTCAAAATTCAGTAAAATATCCACAGCCAGGCCATTATAACCCGAATACGCGCTAACAATCGCATTCCCCACAAGTCTGACCTGCATGACAAGTCAGACTTGTGGGGAATAAAAAAACGCTAGGCATGGGATTCCGGAATGGGAAACTTCTTGCAGAGTGTACGGATTTCCTCGCGGATTTTTTTCTGCACCTTGGGCTCCGCGCGTTTCTCCATCGCGTCCACCATCAGCTCCGCAACGCGAGCGCACTCCTTTACTCCGAATTTGCGGGTGGTAATCGCGGGAGTGCCGAAGCGGATGCCGGAGGGGTCCATGGGGCCCCGCGTGTCATCCGCGATTGAGTTTTTGTTGAGCGTGATGCCGACATTGTCCAAAAGCGTCTCCGCCTCCTTGCCGGGAATGCCGAGGGAGCCGAAAACGTCCGCGAGAAGAAGATGATTGTCCGTGCCGCCGGTCAAGAGGCGGACATTGCGGGCCTTAAAAACTTTCTCCATTGCCTTTGCATTTTTCAGAATTTGCGCGGCATATTTTCTAAACGATGGACGAAGCGCCTCTCCGAAAGCGACGGCTTTTGCCGCGATGTTGTTCATATGCGGGCCGCCCTGCAGGCCGGGGAACACCATCTTGTCTATTTTCTTCGCGATTTCTTCGCTTTCGCGCGTGAGAATCATTCCGCCGCGCGGCCCGCGCAGCGTTTTGTGTGTGGTCGTCGTCATGGCGTCAAAGCCGAAATCAAACGGGCTTTTTACCGCCTTGCCCGCTATCAAGCCGGCGATATGCGCGATGTCCATAACTGCGTACGCCCCGACTTCGCGCGCAATTTCCACGAACTTCGCGTAATCAAGTTCCCGCGGATATGCGGAAAATCCCGCGAGAACAATCTTCGGCTTGCTGGCGATTGCTACTTTGCGCATTTCGGCGTAGTCAATTTCTCCGGTGTTCGGGTCTTTCATCTTGTATCGGACGAAATTAAATATTTTTGTGAGATAGGTAACAGGGTGCCCGTGCGTTAAGTGCCCGCCGTGAGAGAGATCCATTCCGAGCACGGTGTCGCCGGGCTGTAGAAGCGCGAAGTACATCGCAATGTTGGCGTTGGCGCCTCCGAGCGTCTGCACGTTTGCATACTTGCAGTTAAACAGTTTTTTAGCGCGCTCTATCGCAAGCGTCTCAACAATATCCGTGTATTTCTGCCCGCCGTAATAGCGTTTTCCCGGATACCCTTCGGAATATTTGTTGGTGAGAATGGAGCTGTTGGCCTCGCGCACCGCCTTGGAGACGTAGTTTTCCGACGGAATAAGCTCAATTCCTTCCGCCTCGCGCTTTTCCTCGCCCTCAATAGCTTCATAAACCTGCCTATCCTGACGCCGTATGAATTCGTAGTCCTTCACAAAGATGTTTTTAGGCGAATAATTTGGTGCCTATACAATATCACACCTCCTAGGCCGTGCCGTGAAGGTCTTTGTTGTATCCGCCAGCCACAGTGAGCTCTGCTTTGATTGTGGGATGGGCGTTGTAATTCTCCAGTTGTACAAATTCCGGGCGGAACGCGTCAAGAGAGTCGAAATTTTGTGCAAAAGAAATGGTGGGGAAAGGATTTGGGGTTCGCGCCAGTTGTTCTTCCACTGGCGTGCGATGGTTTTCGTACATATGCACGTCGCCGAATGTGTGCACAAATTCTCCGACTTCTCGCCCGAGAATCCTGGCGATGATCTGGCAGAGGAGAGCGTAACTCCCGATGTTGAAAGGGACTCCCAAAAATATATCCGCACTTCGCTGATAAAGCTGAAGACAGACTTTCCCGTGCTTTATATTGACCTGATACATATTGTGGCAAATAGGGAAGCGCGCGCCCTCGCCCGGTTTCGCCATTGAGTAGAGATATTCGGGGTTCCATGAGGTAACGAGTGTGTTGTGGGCGTCCGCATCTTTGCGCAACTCGTCTATGACCCAAGCGAGTTGGTCAACGATACGGCCGTCTTTTGCCTGCCATCTGCGCCACATCTCACCGTAAATATGTGGTAGCTCGCCGTGCGCTTTAGCAAATTCGGCATCTTCTTTGATTTTTGTGATGAATTCATCTTTGGACATTGCCGGAACTTTTCCACGCCCGGATTTTTCTGCATAAATTTTGTACGGGTAGTCATCCCAGATGTGCACATTGTGGTCTACAAGGTACTTGATGTTTGACTGGCCCGACATGAACCAATACAACTCCTGCAAAACGCCGGACCAATACACTTTCTTCGTTGTTAGAAGAGGGAATCCTTTCGACAAATCAAAGCGGATTTGCCGGCCGAACAAGCTGTAAGTTTTGACGCCTGTCCCTTTGTCCACCTGCTCCTCTCCGTGCTCAAGAATTTCTTTAAGCAAATCCAAGTACTGATATTCCGGATGTCTATCGGTCATAACTATTTCTTGCGTTTGGCAGAAGTAAAATGTTTCCAGTTGTCTTTGGCGAAACGGCCGGTTGTTTTGTAATTTTGGCTCGGCGGAGAAGATATCATTGAGAAAGTAATTTGCGCGATTTCCATTCCGGGGTGCAGAATAATCGGGATATTATTTTGATTGGTTATTTCAAATGTAATGTTGAGAAAATGCCCGGGGTTTATGATGCCGGCGGTGTTGTGAATCATGAGCCCCACGCGAGCGAGAGATGACTTTCCTCCTACCTGTATCAGATAGTGGTCGGAGCCGAAGAATTCTTTTGATGTGCCAAGGACGGAAACTCCTGGGTGAAGCACAAATTCCTTGCCGTCTTTTACCGTTATCTCGCGGGTTTTTGCATACACTTTTCTAACGGGGTCTACAAACTGCGTGTTGTTCTCGTCGTTTACGATGAACTTGTTGCCGAGCGAGATGTCATACGAAACCGGCTGAAGCTTCTTTTTATCAAATGGCTTGATTACAACATCGCCCTTACGAACGGCTTTCAGTATATCCACATCGGATAGGAACATACCCGGTTAGTATAATGTGCCTTTGCGCCAAATGCACTGCGTTTGGCGCGGCGAGATTTGAAAGCTTTTTGTCGGATGGTGTAATTTCGTTCGCATAGAGGTGTAACCTGTTTCTGCCCGCCTAAGGCACATTTCACTACCGGGCATGGGTTTCTACTCTACCATGAAAATCCGCTCGGTTCCGTAGTATTCCTGCCAGTGCGTATTATAGAAAGCAAACATGCGTTCTAATCTATCCTGCGGTAATTCCTCCACATTTAGCTCTTTCATCAAGGCGCGCACTTGAGCCTCGGCGGAGGCGAGTTGTGCCTTGTCATTAACTACACGCTCAAATTCGGCGAGCCAGCCGTAGCCCGCGTTCTTATCCAGCGTTACGTTCACTCCGCGGCACAAATACTCCTCGCGCTCGCGCGACCACTTCGCCTGATACTTAAATCCGGCGAAGAGGACGAGTATATCCAATTCGGCGAGCGTCATGGAAACTTTCTCCTCAAATTCCATACGGGCGATTCCGTTCGCGCTTGTATCGTCTCCGACAGATGCCTTGACAACGAGAAATACTTTTCCATCCTTATCTCGTGTACGCACGGAGAAATCCTTAACGCGTTCGGCTAGGTCGAAAAGCCGCCCCGAAATTTCCGGAGGAAATTTCGGGGCGATAATCTCCACGAGCTTCGCCAAATTCCCACCGCTTGACCCGAGCCCAGTCGAGGGTTCAAAATAGTGATTCAGTTGTTTGTTTCTTGACGTGAGAACGCACGTTGGGTCCGCTCTTTTCATCGCCTCGCGGACTTCGTCCGCACGTTCCTTGCTTCCGAGCAGGGACTTTATCTCCACCTCATATGAATGCATGGAAGCATTATATCTGTTTAATACGAACCCGCCCTACACCACTCAATGATCCTATGAGATGTCATCTCATAGGATTTCATATCGGTATAGGGGAAACGGGTTGTGGTATAGTCTTTTCATGAAAAAGCCCCTAATCACCGCTGTGGTAGCAATCGGGAAAAATCGAGAACTTGGCAAAAACGATAAACTTCTGTGGCATATTCCCGATGACTTGAAACGCTTTAAGCGGCTGACGCTTGGGTACCCGATAATAATGGGGAGAAAGACATTTGAATCAATCGTGGGCTACATTGGCGGGCCACTTCCCGGGCGCACGAACATAATCGTTACTCGTCAGGCGGACAAGTTCATCGCGAACAATCCTTATTTGCTTATTCGCGCGAATAAGCAAATGGTTGACCGTACTAATATATCTGTGCAGGACGGAGTGATTGTCGTTAGCTCCATTGAAGAGGGGATTGAAAAAGCGCGAGAGGAAAATCCGAAGGAAATTCACATCGGCGGCGGCGCGCAGATTTATGAACAGGCGCTACCGTATATAGACAAATTGTATCTGACATTGATAGACGACGAAAAAGGGGCCGACACATTTTTCCCGCCCTACGAAGATATTTTCACAAAGAAAGTCTTTGAAGAATCGCACGAGTGGAACGGCATAAGATACAAATGGGTAGATTTAGAGCGTTAAGTCATGTTGTTGTTACTGTCTAATTCGTGAGAATAAGAGAATAGTGGTACGATGCGTCTATATGAAAGATAAAGAATTGGAGTCAAATCTAAAAGCACTGGCCAATCGGCGCCGGCTTTCCATTCTGCGATTTGTGAAAAAGAGCAAGGAAGCGTCCGTTGGAGATATTGCGAGCGAAATTCATCTCTCGCTTAAATCCACCTCGCGCCATTTGAGCGTTTTGTTTTCTGCTGGTCTTTTGGAGAGGGAACAAAGAAGTCTCCAAGTGTTTTATAAACTCGATCCTGTCATTGCCGAACCGATACGCCGCGTCGTTTCCACCCTGTAGATGTTCGCGGACGGAGTTTTGATTTTCACTATTGTCTAATTCTCACGAATTAGACAATAGTTACGGTGTTGGAGATTCGGGATTTTGTGTGCTCCGAAACGGGGAAAGGTTGGCTGGTCCAATTTGCCCAACGGCTGAAAGACCGATACTATGCAGTGAATGGCGTCACGCATCACGGTAAAATCTGCGATTCCGGATGCTCGCGCAAAGAGCTACCTCAAGACACTGAAAGCGATTTTTCCGGAGATGCGGCTCACTTCTGTGGGGGTTACCGCGGCCTACACCATTGATGCGCAGCTTTTCAAGAAAGAATGCAAGCGCGTAGCAGAACGGCTGACCAGTTCGTTAGTGGAGGAATACTCAACAGAGGGCGTACTAGCGCCGGAGTCATACGCGTATGCAATTGAAATAGGATTTCTTCCTGGCGTTACCGACAACGTCGGCCACACGGCGAAGCAAACGGCGGAAGATTGTTTGGGGCGCAAATTTAAAGAGGGCGAGGCGGTATATTCCTCGGTTTTTATTTTTCTCATCGGAGAGGTGACCAGACAGGAGGCGGAAAACGCCGCGCGTGAATTGCATAATCCGCTTATAGAGAGAGCGAGCGTCTATCCCTTTGGCGCGGATTTCAAGATTGTCATTCCGCGTGTGGCGCTTCAAAAATACGCGCCATCCGGCGAGGTTGATTTGAATGTTCCCGATGCAGAGCTTGAGAAAATAGGCAAAGAGGGGATTAAAAACGAAGACGGCAGTCTCCGGGGTCCGCTCGCGCTCTCGCTTCGCGCGATGAAAATCATCAGAGAGCACTTTGCCAAACTTGGCAGAAATCCAACAGATGTAGAACTGGAGTCACTAGCACAGACATGGTCGGAACATTGCAAGCACACGATTTTTGCGGACCCGTTGGACGAAGTATCCGAGGGAATTTATCGCCGGTATATAAGAGGCGCCACGCAGAAAATCCGCAAGCAGAAAGGGAAGCGTGATTTCTGCGTTTCAGTATTTACGGATAACTCTGGCGCGATTGCTTTTGACGATGACTATCTCGTAACGCACAAGGTGGAGACGCATAATTCACCCTCTGCGCTTGACCCCTTCGGCGGTTCTGTGACGGCGATTGTCGGCGTGAATCGCGACACGCTTGGGTTCGGACTCGGCGCAAAGCCGATTGCGAATGTTTACGGATTTTGCGTTGCGGACCCGAATGATGCGACAACTCTGTATCGCGACCCTCCTTCGCCAAGGCTACGGAGGGCAGGCAAGGATGAACGACAAGAGCTTCTTCCTGCGAGACGGATTTTGGAAGGTGTGGTTCACGGCATTAATGCAGGCGGAAATCAAAGCGGAATTCCTACTCCGCTCGGCTTTGTCGCAGTGGACCCCAGCTATCGGGGAAAGCCATTGATTTATGGCGGAACGGTAGGGCTCATACCCCGTAAAAGCCCTGCGGGCTCACGGGGCAAGCCTCATAAACTATATGAAAAATGTGCTCAACCCGGAGATTACATCGTGATGGTTGGAGGGCGAGTGGGAGCAGACGGAATACATGGCGCGACATTTTCCTCGGAATCTCTTGGGAGTAGCTCACCCGCAACTGCCGTGCAAATAGGCGACCCCATTACGCAAAAGAAACTGGGAGATGCACTTATTCGCGAGGCGAGGGAAAAAGGCCTGTACTCCAGCATTACCGATAATGGAGCCGGCGGTCTCTCCGGCGCCGTGGGAGAGATGGCAAAAGAAAGCGGGGGATGCGAAGTAGATTTAGCGAAAGTTCCCCTCAAGTACAACGGGCTTGCACCGTGGCAGATTTGGCTTTCGGAATCGCAGGAGCGTATGACGCTCGCGGTGCCGAAAAGCAGTTGGACGGCTCTTAAAAAGATTTTTGATAGGCACGATGTGGAGGCGACCCGCATCGGCACGTTCACAAATTCCGGCAGGTGCGTCGTGAAATTCGGCAAGAAAAAAGTGATGGATATAGAACTTTCATTCCTGCATGACGGCAGGCCGATTGAGATTCAGAAAAGTAAAAAGGTTGGGCGCACGCACGAGGAGCCCTCGGTCACTGAACGCACCAACGACTTGGGCAAAACGCTTCTCGCGATGTTGGCACGGCCCAACATTGGTTCAACATCTTTCATTTCGCAACAGTACGATTACGAGGTTCAGGGTAATTCGGTAACGAAGCCTCTCCAAGGAAGGGGGCGAGTGAATGCGGATTCCGCTGTCTTACAGCCAATTCCGAATTCATCGCGCGGGGTAGTTCTCGCGTACGGATACGCGCCGTGGTATTCCGCTGTTGATACATACAAAATGGCAGCGGCATCCATTGATACGGCAATCAGAAACGCTATTTGCGCGGGCGCTTCGCGCGATTATCTAGCGATTTTGGATAAC
>Ga0209211_10008660_pt1 | contig 13836 bp, 7 predicted proteins | sample RifGroA2_FD_183992 | JGI IMG/M metagenome (GOLD analysis project Ga0209211, IMG submission 183992) | Groundwater microbial communities from Rifle, Colorado, USA - Groundwater A2 (SPAdes) (version 2) | ecosystem: Environmental > Aquatic > Deep subsurface > Groundwater | place: Rifle, Colorado...
TCGTATTCTGTGCGAGCACGATCGTTGTCCGTACGGTGTCGCTCGCATATCCGGCCTTTGAGATCAGGAGAGAGATATCCCCGGGGACAATATCACTGAACGAAAACGAACCGTTGCTTTGAGAGAGGGTCGACGGACCGGAGGGGAGAACTGTCACCTGGGCATCGGGAATACCCAGGAAGGGTTCATAGAAGCTGAGCACTTTACCTGTAAGAACGCCGCTGTTCCGGAAGTAGGGAGATGCGGGGTCGAGCGGGTTATCGCGCGGAGCATCGGGAATACAGGCCGTCAAGAAAATCAACAGGCTGCAGACGAAATCGGCGGCGTGTCGGAAAGTTCCTCGCATAAAAGGTATCGTACGTACTGAGTGTATGACCTTATGTGAGCAAAATCAACCCCGGCTGGGACTCTCCCAACAGACTTAAGGAAAGCGGTAAGATGGTACGAAAACGACAGTTGAATCTCTGCCACCGTGTGCCGAGAATCCAGTTTTATTCGAGAAGTTTCATGAAGTTTCGTTTACGACGATGGTTTGTCCGAAGCGACTCGAGGTAACGCTCCGACTCCTCACCACGCCCCGTACGCCGGAGGAGCTTCTGCACTTTCTTCACAAACTCCGCGGCCTCCTGGTACGACTGATTGTTCATGCGATTCACCGCCGGCTCCACGAAGCTCTTGTACACTGCCAAGGCATCCTCAGGATGGTCAGCTTCCCGGGCAGCAGCCAGATCGAGCCACAAAGATTCGTGGCACCCACCTTCCTGCGCTTCCAGCCATGCCTGATCAACGTCTTTCTCCCACAGAAAAATCTTCACAAGAGTCGAGCTGTCGCTCGGTATCCACTGATATCGTTTCTTCGTCGATCTCTGGTCAGCCGAATGCTGATCGCGAAGCAATTGAAGTGCCCGTTCCCGCCACTCCGTCCAGGCTTTCGCGCCGCCCGCCAACTTAGCGTGAGAATTCAGGAGCCGGTATTGTTCGAATCCCGGTCTATCGACAAACTCTTTCCAGCTCAAGTCCATTGCATCTTTGTGACGTCCTCTCTTATGGTATTCACGGGCGAGGAACTCACGTAGCCTTGAGTCGGTCTTCTCGGGGAACGCGGCAAGACCCTTTTCAGCCCACTCAAGCGCCTTTTCACTGTTCTTTGCTTTCGTGCAAATCTCTGCGATCTCCAGATAAGCGTAGGCAGATCCGAGGTTCTTGGACTTGACAGCGACAAGCACATCGAGATCGCCGGATTGCCCGGCAAGCTGCTCCATGATGCTTGTGATCCTGAACCGATCACCTGAGTACAGTAAATCGTCCTCGCCCGGATTGAGCGGCCGCAGTTTCCTCCATCGCTCCTCGGCAAGTGCGCGAAATGTCCTTAGACCTTTCTCACCAAGCACATCCGCATAATCCTCGACTGCGTGGTAGAAGACCTCCCAATGCGACTTGAGCCCCCAGGCGAACAGCTTCTTTGCCAGTTGTTCCGGGTCGGGTCTGGCTTTAACACATGCCTGGTGATGCAGGCTTTCGAGTTCGCCGATTACGTTCCTCATGTACCCGTCTGAATCGTCCATCATCTCCATTTGGGCCTCAAGGCACCGTAGGAAATGCTCCGAAAGCTCGACCACCTCCGCGGCATGATTCTCTTCGAGCAGTTCACGGAGGGAGCGAATGACGTTTTCAATGCCGCGCACATAGTCATACATCGAATGGTAATCTATATAGTGACCCCGATTGATTGCACGGTCGATCGCTTTCCGGTATGTCGGGAGATGTACGGCTTTACCTGCTTTTCCCGCAAGCAAAGAAAGCCGGGTCATGAGGTCGCTATCTTCCTCTGCCTGCCGAACCAGGAGCGACACAAGCTTTGATTTCTCCTGCGTTCCCAGAAATTCCTCCACTTCCTTCAATGTTAACTCGCTGTCAGGCATTTTCCTGCCTTTGGACGGTTCCGTCTTTTGTCCCCCAGAATTTTCCCCGCCACCCGCCTGGGCAACAACCGCCAAACCGACAGCCACGCAATGCTTGCAAAACGCTCCGTCATCCTGGCTGAAAGGGCAGGTGCACGAGAAGCCAAGCTCGGCGTCTCCCTCATCCCAGATCTCTACCATGTAGGTATGCGTGCCCCGCACCTTGGCTTGAATGTGATCGTCTTCGATTCGAAGGATCACAACGCGATCTTCTTCAAAATACCGGACCCCGCGTTCGTGCGATGGCTCACCCGCATATTCTCTGAGAAGATGCGGGGAAAGAAGTTTGAGAAGTGGATTGTGGCTGCGCTTCGACAAAAGGCCTAGATCGGTTGGGATTATAACATGCGAGTTAATGTAAACGCTTCTGAAGGGAATCAAGCCCTTCTACGGCAAAGAGAGAATCCAGTGTCCATCGGTGGCGCACTATACCTCCTTCACCTCCACAACCTCCTCGCCCAGCATATCGACGATCTTCACGGCGACGTTTGTTTTTGCCCTCGGTGCGTCGAGTTGGTACTCGCCTTTGACGACGTCGGATTTCTTCTCCGGCACATCCGAAAACACGACATTGAATACCTCGCCGTTGTAGTCAGCATCGATCATCACGCAATCGACCATCGATCGCCAGTCGTCGATGTGCGGTTTCACGACACCGGTCTGCTGGCTTAGCCGCTCGAGGATCGTCGGCGAAATGAAGTCCTCGATCACAACGTGGATGGTGGTAATTCTTCTCGAAACCTTTACTCTTGCTCTTGCGGGCTCGTGTTTGATGAACTTGCCGTATTTTGGATCAGTGCGGAGCTCGATGATTTCAAGCTTGTTTGGCACGTCCCCTTTCTTGCGCAGACGGTTCCATTCCTCTGCCCAGGCATCGGCTGCGAGTTCTTTGCCGAGAGAAACTACCACGACATCCCGATCTTCGCCGGGGCGCGCAGAGAGTTCCCTCTTTACTTCCTCCAAGTCGAGCGGAGAGAGCGGATGATTGAACGGAACGATCTTTACTAGCCGCCTGCCGAGTGTGCCGTCGAAAAACGCGTCAGCGCGAGTCCGGGTGACGCCAATATGCTCGCAGGCAAGATTCACCGCCTCGTTGTGCTGGATCTGGAGGTCGTAGTCGTTGACCCGATAGACTTCAAATGATAGTTGAGCAGGGGGTTGCACACTGAGCGAAGTCCCGTCCGCTTTTTGGCGGGACGAAGTCGAAGTGTCTGCGTGGGCAAAACCAAGCTCCACCTGCCTTCCCTTTCGCTCCAACTCTCCGACCTGTTCCTGTATGATTGTCTGCAGTCTCTTGCTTGTTGTCTGTATCGCTCCTTTGTTGATGTCGCAGCCAATCCAGCGGCGCCCGAGCTTCTGCGCGACGGCAGCCGCTGTGCCCGAGCCGATGAAGCAATCAAGAACGACGTCGTTCGGATCAGACGCCATTTTTATGATCCGCCCCAACAGCGATTCAGGCTTCTGAGTTGGGTAAGGCGTTCTCTCTTGGGCGACCGGATTTACCGAATAGAGATCGGTCCAAAGGTCTTGAAGCTTGACGCCTCCCATCTCATCAACGTACTGTTTGAATTGGATACGACCCGACTTCTCACGCGGGAAAACTAACAATCCCCGATTGTCATAATCCTCCATTTTTGCCCTCGTCCACTTATATCCATTGGGATGAGGCCAATATCCTTTATACTCATAGTACAGATTCGGCCGTGGACCGGGGTTACCAGTCGGGATGGGAATGTACAGCCTGCCAGTCTCGTCCTTGATAGCCCGGTGCAGGTATTCCTCTTCGTAAGCATGATACTGCATATTGAAGGTATACTCCTCAGACTTTGAGTACCAATAGATCGTGTCGTGAAGAGTACCGCATCGCTTTTGTGCAAGCCCTGTCGACGTCGACCGTTTCCAGATTATCTCATTCCTGAACGCGTTCGGAAATACTTCTTCCAATAACATCCTGAGGTGATAGTTTCTTGCGTCATCCGAGTGAAGGAATAGAGAGCCGCGTTCATCCAACAACTCGCGAAGCAGCAACAACCGTTCGTACATAAACTGTAGATATGAATCATTTGCCCATATGTCTGTATACTGAATTTGCTCACCAAGAGTATAAGATTCGGCCTCAAGTCTCTCTGGTTTTTCTGAACTTCTAAGCTGCACCTTCCTCACATAATCCGCCCCGCTATCGAACGGCGGGTCGATGTAGATCAGCTTCACCTTCCCGCGGAAACCGTTGGCCAAAAGATGCGCGAGCACTTCTTTGTTGTCGCCGTGGAAGAGAAGGCCGGAGTGCGGATACTGCTCGGGCCAATCGAACCAGTTTTCGGATTGTGCGTTTTGTGCACCCCGCCGACTTTTGGCGGGGCGGATTGCGGACTGTGAGTCCTCGATTGCGATTGGTGGTTCTGGATGGAAACTCTCGACATGCTGAGCCGGAAAGGCAGTAACATGGCGAAGGGGCTTCTTACCAACCCACACGAGCATCGGGCGGCCTTTGGCAGCGGATATCTGGACCGGCTTCGGCTGCTCTGGTTTCTCCGGCGCTGACTTCTGGCGAAGCGGTTTCTTTTCCTTATTCGCGGGCTTTTTCTTTTTCACGATTTGTCGTTTCGGTTTTGCCATAGGTCAACTCTCACGAAGGGCACAGCAGTCAAGCAGAACGCGACTTCTGTTGTACGGCAATCCACGAACAGCGAGGATGCTTTGCAAAGAGGGCTTGTACAATAATAGGTTAATGAAAGGTTTTCGTGAAATACTTACATAAGAAACGTACAATGAAAGTACACTTGCATTCACTCCGCGATTCTCAGAATCTGTTGAGCAATAAACCACCGATTTCGCCCCTTTTTCTCCGGTTCCGTAAGAATGCCCTCTTTCACCAATCGCCGAAGTGCGGACATTGCAGTTGGGTGTGTTACCTTGAACTTATCCCTTACGCGAACAGCTGTAACGAGAGGCTGCATAAAGAGGAGGTCGATCACGCCAAGAAGAAGCGCAGACTGATTCGATTTTTGAAACATCTCCCTCCATTGAGATTGCAAATCCTGCAAATGCTTGGCGCGCTCAATAGCATCCTTCGACTGCTCTGCCACCCCCTGTAGGAAGAAAGAAATCCAAGCGCTCCATGCGCCATTTTGGTTGACCCCCAGCAGGAGGTCGTAATACGAAATACGGTTGCGCTCAAAAAAGGCGCTCAGGTACAACAATGGATAAGGCAATAGTCCCCAATGGACAAGAAGCAGCGACATCAGCAATCGTCCAATCCTTCCGTTGCCGTCAAGAAAGGGGTGAATACTCTCGAATTGATGATGGATCAATGCCAGCCGCACCAACGGAGGATAAGAATTTGTTTCGTGCAGGTACTTCTCAAAGGCATCAAGCGTCGCATTCATCTCATCCACCGGTGGAGGTACAAACACGGCGTCGTTCAATGTGCACCCGGGCGGTCCAATCCAGTTCTGACTCCTCCTGAACTCTCCCGGCGTCGCCTGGCCGCCCCGAACCCCTTTCATGAGATGTTCATGCAATTCCCGGATCAATCGGAGGCTGACAGGAAAACTCTCGAGCCGCTTAACGCCGTAATCCATCGCGCGGACATAATTGTACACTTCCAGGACATCGGCATGCTTTGCTCCGTCCGCTTTCGGCCGTCCCTCTGCCGTATACGCGAACAGATCATGCAAGTCTGCTTGCGTGCCTTCAATCCGCGACGAAAGGACTGCTTCACGACTTATGAAAGGCCGAACAAAGAGGCGTGGATTCGCCATCGCGCGGCCAATGCCGGCCAGTTCACCCAAAGCTCGGTCTGCCTCAGAGAGCTGCTGCATGAATTTGAAATCGATCTTGAGCTCGGGGGGAAGCGGGTGCGGAATAAACGCCCAGTATCCGCTATCACCACTTCCAACTCTTCTTACAGAGCCGCCTGTGCTTGACTTGAACGATTCGGGGTTCATCGTTTCCGTCCTCCGATCACAAAATCCGAAGATGCTTTGAGGCGATCGTGACTGATCGTCTCGTCTTTCGCGTATATGATTTCATACTTCAAGCGATCCGGACTCAACTCTTCCCACTTCTTAAGTGCCATCGCCTTCCGACCTTCCACAGTCAACAATGACTCGCCGCGCTTCGCCCTTTCTTCATCTTCTTTGGTCGTCGCTTCGAATCGGGCATCCTTGATCTCTACGATGAGTGATCGGCCATCTTTCCGGCGGACGACAAAGTCGGGAGTATAACGATGCCAGCCGCCATCCTCGCCTTTGTACTCGACGTAAAAATCCGTCTTTTTCGGATCTGTGATCGCTCCGGTAAAGTAGACGTCTTCAATCTCGTCCGGCGAACTGGTGATATGCCTGAGAACCTGTTCGAGGAAGTGCCTTTCCGGTTTTGAATCGAAGTTGTAGGGAGTATAATGAAATCCGAATTCTCTGGCGTTTGTCTTCCAATCTTCCAAGTGCGTTAACAACTCTTCGCGATCGATCGGATACATTATTTCGGCTGTGTAGACTTCAGTTCCATCCGGATCAATATCCTTGTCAAATCCGTCGAGCTTCACCAGCGCCAGGCCTTTTTCAACTGCTTCTTCCCTCACCTCGTAGTCACCAAGTTGATCTTCAATCTGATTCTTCAAGGCTCGGAGATCCTTGATCGGAATCTCTCCCTCCGAATAGACGGGTTTGAGGACATCGTAAATGGCCCAAATGTCAAGCCGATATTCCACCGCAAGATCGGTCGCCACTGCATAGAGATCTCGGGTTTCGGGAACACCGGCAATCTCGAGCGTCTCTCCAATCTGCTGCAGAACGCTGAATGTGGCATTCTGTTCCGCAACCGTGAATCTTCTTTCTGTCAATGCTTCCGCCCGTTCCGCTTGAGGCTTGACCAACTTCAATTCTCGCTCAGCGCTTTTTCTACCCACCACCGTTTTGACGATTTGGCGAATGTAGAACTCGGGGATATGCAGTTTCCGGAGTCGGATGATACAGCTCTTGCCTGATCGGGTCGAGCGATTCAAATCGTCTAGTGTCTCTCCATATGTTTCCTGGAGCTGGCGATCAAGGATCGATCTGTTGTCCATCGAAAGATAAATTCGAGCTTTCCTGGTGTTCCCCGGAACCTGTCTCAGGCATCGAGATGCCGCTTGCAGCACAAAGTTGTTGCTTGTCTTGAGCTTTCTCGCCAGACAACAGGCAAAAAGCGCCGGCACATTCCAGCCCTCAACCCCGCGGTCGACCAGAAGGGCGATCCGGTGCGGTGAATCCCGTTGCTTGAAATGATCGAAATCGACCTTGCTCTCCTTTTTTGTGTGATGCTCAACGATAAGGGTGACCGACAGCCCAAGATCCAACAGTTTTGCCTCAATGAATGGCCGGAGACGTTCCACATCGTCTGTTTGCGGGAAATAGATCGCAAGCTTAGACAGCGAACCATCGGGCAATGTGGTACTTCCGTACTCACGAAAGAAATCCTCAATGACGCGACCAATGTACTGATCCACATTTTCATCGCTGAAATCGTACGCAATGATGTTGTCCGAGACATCCTTGAGTATCCCGTCCCGGATTCCTTCCGAGAGTCCGTACCAGACGACCACATCACGGAGGAGCTGACGCTGAAAGTAGGGCGTGCCCGTCGTATTGACGACACAGACCAAGTTGGGACTGTTGTGGTGCAGGTAATCGACGGTTTTTCGAACTTTCTTCAGTTCAGTGTCGAGTGCCTGACCATAGGTATGGTGAGCCTCGTCCGAGAAAACTGCAAGATGGGGCAAGGAAGCAAGTTTGCGCAGGCGACGGTTTGCCACCGTGGCCCGCGCCTCATCTTCCTTTTCCGCGGGTCCAAAGAGGTTTCCGATATCGGATTTTCTGATTGTCTCTTTTTGAATTCTGATCTTCTCAGTGTTGGTGACAACAACATTGAAGTAACTTCTCTCGATGATCGGGATGTCAGGATCGCCCTCGCGTGTGAACGTCAGCTTGAGTGACGCTGCGAAAGGTTTGTAGAGCCTTTGAGGGAGAATGCGGTGGTAGGGAACCTCGGCCAGTTCACGAAGAGACTCGATGATTGTCAGGCCCGGCGCGAATACCAGGGCGTTTTGCACGAAGGGGCCTTCTGGATACTCAATCGCCATCCCGAACTCGGTCGCGATGATGGCGCCAATGAGCGCCGTCTTTCCAGCACCCATCGCAAGCGCGAGAATGTAACTCGCATAGTCGAGTGTAAGTGTCTCGCGCAAAGCTTCGAGTCGGTATTGTCGGGTAAATCCGTCGTCCACCTTAATCCGTCTCCATAGCTCCGATTCATCATAATCGACAAGCTCGAAAGCGGGTGGTGGAACACCAAACGCTTTCAGGAGGTCAGACTTGTTATGAAATACTCCTTTATAGAGCTCGAAAACATTTGGGGTCTTTCGAACAAGACGAAGATACCAGTAGGTTTCCAAGGCCTTGATTTGCGGGGGGCGAAGCACAAAGCCGCTGCCGTCGGGTTTTTTCGCCCAATCAAGAATCTCCGTAAGAACGAGAAAGTCGTGGCCCGTGTAGTTTTTCCTACCCCAAGTGGATACTTCCGCTGCCAAAATCTCGTGAAGGTGGGCCATGGTATTCGGATTATTGGATGGGAACGACAACGTAGAAAGCTGTCGCGTAGTCAATTAAGCAGTTTTTGAGGGAAAATCAACTTAGTTGTGAAGTATCAAGAGCTTCTGACCGGCAGAAGGTAGATTGCAGCCATCAACTTCGTAGACAAGATCGCGGATTACCTCTTTCGTACCAGAATCAGCCCGGTTCTCGCTCCCGCTTCTACTCTCAATGCGTCCTTACCGCGATAGTTCATTCGATTCAGTTCATCGCGATACCTCCATTCACCGGACAGAGGTAGAACCACGGGCTGCTTACTCTCGCTGTTATTCACAACGACCACCACCTCATTCTCTCCCGATTTCCGCTTGAACGCGTAGATGTTCCTGCTGTCATCGCAGACAAGCGTCGAGAAATCCCCGCGCCGGAGCGCGACATTTGAGTTTCTGATGCTCACCACGGTTCGATAAAATCCGTAGAGATTCTTGTCGAAACGTACCTCGTCATTGGTGCGCGATCTTCCAGGGACAGGATGCGAGCGCTCGTTCTCGTACGTCAGGTCCTGCCACACCATCGGCTTCCGGTCGTCAGGATCATCGGCTCCCCACATCCCGGCCTCGTCACCGTAATAGATCATTGGCGCACCGAGGTAGCACATCTGGAAGAGAACGATCAGTTTTTGAATTTGCCGTGCTGTGCCCGCGGGTTTGCTCACGATGTAGCTGCGATTGTTGCGCAAACCGTTTTGATCGTCATATTTTCTGTTCGGATTCATGATCATCGACGGGAGCCGGTCGGTGTCGTGGCTGTCGATGAGATTTTGCAGAACGTAATTCACCTCGTGCGGATATTGATTCCGGATATCGGAGAGCTCACGATCGAATGCCGACGGCGAGAGCTTTCGCGAATCCGTATCGATAAAGAACCTCACCACCGCCCTGGCAAACCGGTAGTTCATCACTGCGTCGAATTCATCACCCGCAAGCCACTTCGAGGCGTCATCCCAGATCTCCCCTACAATGTAAGCATCGGGATTGATCGACTTCACCTCCCTGCGCCACGCTCTCCAAAAGAGATGCGAGACATCATTCGCAACGTCAAGCCGCCATCCATCGATGCCATCCTCCGGATTCCCGTCGCCATTCGGGTCCATCCATCGGCGTGTGATGTTGAAAAAGTATTGCTGTACCGGCTTCACAAATCCGCTGTCGTCTTCCCAGAATTCCGGAAGTTCCTTTACGTCCCACCACCCTTTGGCTGTAAACTCGTTCGCCGGTGTCGCAGGGTCATCCCAGCGCCGGATATCAAACCAGGTCGCATAGCGCGACCGCTGCTGATTCTTCATCACATCCTGAAATGCCCAGAACCGGGTCCCGCAATGATTGAACACACCGTCGATGACAACGCGAATCCCCCGCTGGTGTGCCGCGCGGATCAACTTCAGAAACAACGAGTCGGCTGACGTCCATTTCCACGTCGAGGGATTGTCTGTTTCTGTTTCAATCAATTTGCGGTCGGCGGGTGGATTGGGGCCGAACGTGTGATCGATGTGATGATACGTCGACGCGTCGTGCTTGTGCAGCGAGAACGCGTCGAAAACCGGATTGAAGTAGATTGCCGTGATGCCAAGATCGCGCAGGTAATCCAGCTTGTCGAGGACCCCCTGCATATCACCGCCATAGCGACGATCGAATACGTTTGCGTAGAAGCTCTTGTTGAATTTCGCCTCCCATGGTTGAAGCTTGTACCAATCGCTTGTCCATGGAGAAACGCGCCAACCGCGTTCGGCATTGAATTCAAGACCGGCGGGAGCAGGATCGTTTCGCGAATCGCCGTTGCGGAATCGTTCGGGAAAGACCTGATACCAGACAGCGTCCTTTGCCCATTCGGGTACCACGATCTGGCCCACGGAGAGCGACGAAAAAGCAATCGTGAGAACAACGATCAGGTTGAAGGTATACATGCAAAATCCGGACATTGGAAAGACGGGGATGTGGACGAATGGAATATTGGAATAGTACAATGAGGGAAGGTTCAAGGTGCGTCCGATCCGCGATCGGACTCATTTGGAACAATGGAATGGTGTTGACCTGAAGAATGTCAGTTCTCGGAAGGCGGGTCTTCCTGCGGCTTTCGCTTGACCCGGATCCTGTCGATCACTCTGTCGGTAACCTGTTCGACGGTGAATTCGATGCCGCTCACGCTGACCCGCTCACCGCTTTCCGGGATATGTCCAAGGAGCTCAAGGACGAACGCTCCGATAGAGCGAATGTCTTTTGGTGAGAGCTCTTGATTGAAGAGTTGCTCGACCTCGTTTGTTGTAACACTCGCGTCCATCAGGTATTCCGATTCGCTGAACTTGATGACCTCCGGCGCCTCGCGATCCAGCTCATCCTGTATGGGTCCGACAAGCTCCTCCAGGACGTTTTCCATCGTGATCAATCCTGCGGTGCCGCCATACTCATCGGCCAGAATCGCCATATGCGTTTTCCGCGTGAGCATAGTCTCAAGCACCTTTTCCAGGCTCGCAGTTTCGGGCAGGAATGTGGCATCGCGCATGACACCCTCGAGTGAAAACGTCGGGTTGTGGTCGCGATCCTGCTTGAAAATGTCCTTGGTATACACCAACCCGATAATATTGTCGACGGAATCTTTATACACAGGGAAGCGGGAGAATTTGTTCGAGCGCATCACGCTGAGGTTCTTCTGGACGGTGTCGGCGAGCGAAAGCGCCGTCATCTCCGTGCGCGGCACCATGCAATGGCGCGCCTGCTTGCGGCGGAAATCCATGGCGTTAAGAGCAATGTTCTTGCTCACTGTGGTCGCCGTCTCGTCATGGGACAGGAGAAGTCTGAGCTCTTCTTCAGAATGGGCCAACTCCACGCTGCTCGACGGACTCAACCCAACCATGCGAAGGACCCAGTTCGCCAGCGTATTGAGGAGCCAGATGACCGGACGGAAAACAGCATAAAAAAGGGTCAGCGGGTAGGCGACCCAAAGTGTGGTCACTTTTGATTTTTGAATAGCCAGTGATTTGGGGGCAAGCTCGCCGAGAATGATGTGTAAGAAAGTGATGATTGAGAATGCCACACCGAACGAAATGCCGTGCACGAGATCTTCACTTTTGATTCCAAATGACTGGAAGAAAGGGAGAAGATGACTTGCAACAAGTGGTTCGCCGAGCCAGCCCAACGCAAGACTCGTGATCGTAATGCCAACCTGGGTGGCGGACAGGTAGAGGTCAAGGTGTGCGACGACGTCTTTCGCTATTCGAGCGCGCCAGTTCCCCTTGGCTGCGAGCGGCTCGATTTGCGTCATCCGGACTTTTACGATCGCGAATTCCGCCGCGACGAAAAAGGCGTTCAGGAGAACGATCGCGAGAACGAGGATGGCATCTAGGAAATACTCAATCATGAGAGTTCGCAATAGGGAGTCAGGAGTCAGAAGTCAGGAGTCAGAAGTCAGAAGAGAGAATTGCTCGCCGATAGCTCGTGAGAAGCTTGCTGACTTCCTCCAGAGAAGAGCTCAGGTGTTGAATATCGCCGTATCCCAGATCTCTGGCCAAAACCAGATAGTAGCGACTCTCCTCTACCGATCCCTGGCTTATGTTGAGAAACCTTCCTTTGTCTGCCTTTCCGGTCTTCTTAAAGCCCTCGGCAATGTTTGCAGCGATGGAGACAGCAGATCTTCGAATCTGTGACGTGAGTCCGTAGAGTTCATGCTTTGGAAACGATTCACTAAACCGATATACTTCCAGCACGAACGAATGGGCTTTCTGCCAGACAATCAGGTCTTCAAATGTCTTTGCTGGACTTCGTGTCAAAGTCATCGCGGCCACCTGAAACTGGCTTCTGAATTCTGGGTTCTCAATTCCCCCCAGGAGACACGCTTCTGCGCCACTTCAGCACAACGCTCACCTCCTGAGCTGCTCAGATATCCAGGCAAGATACGCTTCCATCTTTCCAAGGAAGTTCAGATAGGCGGTCGACCATTCAATGGGATTGGCGGGCTGAGATTTGCCAAGGCACTCCTGGAAGACTTTCGCTACGGAGGTGGCGATCCGGTGCTTGCTTTCCTCCATGATTGCTTCCATAGCCGAGGAGTAGTACGCTCGCAGGTTGTTGATATCCCACCGGACTCTTGCCTCGGGTGTTTGCTTCGCAAAGAACGTGAGGTCGGTCTTCCCGGCTCCTGACATTTCGTAAATCAAGAGATTCCATCGCTCCATGGTTTTTCGGAATTCTTCTTCAGTACGACAACCATCAAGCGGCAGCCGCGATGCAGCTTCTTCTGTACCGAGGGAGTATCGAAAGAGCAGGTCTCCTCCGATCATCTGCGACAGGAGATTCGCATCCTTTCGCAATGCCAGGACTCTGTGGGCAGCGAGGAAGGTCTCCTGATCGAAGTCCCTCCCGGTGAATACCATCTGAGGCTGTTGGCGCGCCATCATCTTCATGCGCACTTCCGTCTCCATATCGCGCGGCTGACCCGGACCGGGTTCTGGCGCACGACGATCACTTCCGGTCACGTTCGTTCCGAGACCGGCTCCAAGCATGCGGTTCCGCTGGTCCCAGCTCATCTCGTCAAACGTTTTTGCACTGACCGTAAACGTCGGTGCCGCTTCCGATTGGGCCTGCAGCTGCACCAGGAACTTGTTGATGAGCCGGTCTTTGTAGATAGATTTGAAATGGGCAAGGTCGGCCACGACGTAAAGATCTTCTTCGACGCATGAGAGGATGGTGTTCAATCCTCGCATGAGCTTGTGCTCCCCGATTTTCCGGTCGTCCAGCGGCCGCATCGTGTAGTCAACGCCGGCCATGGTGAGATCAACGATGATCGATTTCTTCGTCCGGCCCTGAAACTGCGCCGGAGTCCCGACTTCCACGTTCCGGATCCCGTTAAGCCGGAGCTGCAGTTTCGTGTACAACGTCGTACCCTGAAGAGGAACAATGATCCCTATTTCCGAGGCGACTCGACGCCCTTTGGCGAGCGCGTGCTTTACGAGATCGATCGTTCGTTTGGTTTGAACATCGTTAAAGGGAACCAAACTCCTTTTCCCGAGGTACTGCCGGCAGGTCGATTTAAGATCGGCAGAATCAAGAACAACGAGGCTTCCCTTGGCTCCCGGTCGATCCTGCACATGAATCCGGTCAACAAAGCAGAAGGATGCCATAAATCGTGAAACTTTCGGCGCACCGGCAAGGTGTGATGTCAGCGGAAGGCTCCAGCGCGGATTTTTCTGCGACCATTCATACAGATCATCCAGGCGTTCGGTCTGCGCGAGCATCAGGATATCTTCCTGATGC
>Ga0209211_10008662_pt1 | contig 13834 bp, 10 predicted proteins | sample RifGroA2_FD_183992 | JGI IMG/M metagenome (GOLD analysis project Ga0209211, IMG submission 183992) | Groundwater microbial communities from Rifle, Colorado, USA - Groundwater A2 (SPAdes) (version 2) | ecosystem: Environmental > Aquatic > Deep subsurface > Groundwater | place: Rifle, Colorado...
CACGGCGGCAGCCAAAGTCTATGACGGCATGTTGACCGCGACCGGCTCGACGGTGGGCGGCAGCCTGAGCGGCGAGATCGGCAGCGACTCGGTGGCGCTGGACACCAGCGGCATCACCCTCAATTTCAGCAGCGCGCACGTCGCACCCGCCAAGACCATCGGCGCGACCGGCAACGTCGCGCTGGGCGCATTGACCAGCGTCGGCAGCGGCGACCTCAGCGGCAGCAGCGCGGGCAACCTGGTGGTATCGGCCAGCACCGACTACGCGCTGGCGGGGCAACCCGCGATTGCGGCCGTGGCCGGAACCATCACGGCCAAGGCGCTGACCCAGAGCGGCCTGTCGGTGGCAGGCAGTAAAATTTATGATGCCACCACCGGTACGACGCTGATCGGTACCTCCGCATTGCAGATTGCCGAAGCACCCGGTACAGGCACGACAGCGGACGGCAAGGCGTATACCGGCGACACCATCAGTCTTACTGGCACGCCCGTGGGAACCTACAACACCAAGGACGTGGCGACGGCTTCTACCGTCACCTTCAGCGGATTGGCGCTGGGCGGCGCGCAAGCGGGCAACTATTCGTTGACCGCCCACGCGACCCAGGCGGCGCTCATCACCGCCAAGGCGCTGGGCATTGCGGCGAACGCGGTGGCCAAGACCTACGACGGCCTGGCCTACAGCGGCGGAAATGGCGTTGTTTACAGCGGCTTCGTCAACAGCGAAACATCCGCAGTGCTGGGCGGCACATTGGTTTACGGCGGCACTTCGCAAAATGCGATCAACGCGGGTAATTATGTCATCGCGCCGTCTGGGTTAACCTCCGTGAACTACGCTATCAGCTACACCGCTGGGGTGCTGGGCGTGACCCGCGCGGTGCTGGGCGTTGCGGCGAATGCTGCGGCCAAGACCTACGACGGCCTGGCCTACAGCGGCGGAAACGGCGTTGTTTACAGCGGCTTTGTCAACAGCGAAACATCTGTAGTACTGGGCGGCGCACTGGTATATGGTGGCAGCTCGCAGGGCGCGATCAACGTGGGCAATTACCTGATTACCCCGAGCGGTCTGACCTCGGGCAACTACACCATCAGCTATGTCGATGGCACACTGGGCGTGACCCGCGCGGCGCTGGGCATTGCGGCGAACGCGGCGGCCAAGACCTACGACGGTCTGGCCTACAGTGGCGGAAACGGTGTCACCTACACCGGTTTCCAGGCCGGAGACACTGCCGATTCCTTGGGCGGAACGCTGGCCTACGGAGGAACCTCGCAGGGGGCGGTCAACGTGGGCAACTACACCATCATCCCGTTCGGACAGAGTTCGCCTAACTACACTATTGCCTATGTCAACGGCAATCTGAGCGTGATTCGTGCAGCACTGGGCATTGCGGCGAATAGCGCGACCCGTCTGTACGGCGTAGCGAACCCCGCATTCAGCGCCATCTACACCGGCTTTCAGAACGGTGAAACGGCTGCTGCGCTGAGCGGTGCGCTGGTGTTGGTCACGCCAGCCATTCCGAGTTCCAACGTGGGCAACTACGCCATTACCCCGAGCGGACAAAGCTCGTCGAACTACACCATTACTTATGTCGACGGTGTCCTGGGTGTGACTCCCGCGCCGCTGGGCATCGCGACGAACAGCGCGACCCGCCTGTACGGCGATGCCAATCCCGTATTTAGCGCCACCTACAGCGGCTTCCAGAACGGCGAAACGGCTGCGGCGCTGACCGGTGCGCTGGCGTTTGCCACTCCAGCCATTCCGGCCTCCAACGTGGGCAACTACGCCATTACCCCGTCCGGCCATAGCTCGGCGAACTACACCATTGCTTATGTCAACGGCACCCTGGGGGTGATCCCGGTGTCCCTGATGGTTGCTGCTGATGCTCGGAACAAGGTCTATGGCACGAGCGATCCGGTGTTGACCTTTGGCACCACGGGGCTGGTGAACAACCCGGCACTCGGTGTCGTCGACACCGTTGGTACCGTGCTCTCGGGTGAGCTTACGCGCGCCAGCGGCGAGACAGTTCTGGGCGGACCGTACGCCATCACTCAGGGCACACTCGCTGCCAACAGCAATTACACGCTGAGCAGCTTTACCGGCAACGCTCTCAATATTACGCCTGCAGCACTCGCGGTGGCGGCGAATGCCCTGTCCAAGGTCTACGGCACGAACGATCCGGCGTTGACCTTTGGCACCACGGGGCTGGTGAACAATCCGGCACTAGGCATCGCCGACACCGCCGCTACAGTGCTCTCGGGTGCGCTCACGCGCGCCAGCGGCGAGACTGTGCTGGGCGGGCCGTACGCCATCACCCGGAGCACTTTGGCCACAAACAGCAATTACACCCTGGGCAGCTTTACCGGCAACGATCTCACTATCACTCCATCGGCCCTTAATGTTGCCGCATATCCCCAGAGCAAACTGTTCGGCACGAGCGATCCGGCGTTGACCTTTGGTACCACGGGACTGGTGAACAACCCGGCACTCGGCATTGCCGACACCGCAGCTACCGTGCTTTATGGCGCACTCACGCGTATCATCGGCGAAAGTGCGTTGGGTGGGCCGTACGCCATCATTCAGGGCAGCCTTGCGGCCAACAGCAACTACAGTCTTGGTTTTATGCATAGCAATCTCATCATCACTGGAGCTGCGGCAGAACCTGTTTTGGGGTTCAACGCGGGGCAAGTCGTTTTCGCTGGGGTAATTAATAATGAGTTCTACTACCGGCCTGGTAACTTCTGGCATATCTCGCTGAATCCAAACGATGCTGACCCGGGATTTGACGTGATGAGGGGGACGAACGATTCAAAACCACGCTTGAACCAGCGCTTGAATAGTTGCGATTCTGTTTCCGGAGGAGGGTTTTGTGAAACATGGTCATTCCCGCAGCAACGTGAGAAAGGCGATAAGAAATGAGTTTTTGTGCAGGATTTACCGGTTTCAGGAGGGGTGCAACATGCTGTCAATGATTCGCTGCATGGGAATTACGGTGGCGCTGCTGCTGACTTCGACGCTTTCTTTCGCGCAGACACAGGCCGAGCGCTTCGATATTGATCGCTTCAATATAGAGGGCAATACACTGCTCAAGCCAGATGAAATCGATGCGGCGCTGAACCCATTTACCGGCAAGCACCGCGAATATGCCGACGTGCAACGCGCGATTGAAACCCTCAGGCAGCGTTATCGCACCGAAGGCTTCAGTGTGGTATGGGTGGTCGCACCCGAGCAGGACCTCGACCGGGGTGTAGTCACGCTACGGGTTATTGAAGCACGGATCGGCAAAATCACCATCGAAGGCAACCGCTTTTTTAATGATGCGAATACCCGTTTCAGCCTTCCGGTTCTCAGGGAGAACATTTCGCCAAGAGCCGGTGATATCTCGGCGAACGTGCAGCTTGCCAACGAGAACCCGGCCAAGCAAGTGGATGTCGTGTTGCGCCCCGGCGAGAATCATGACGTGGTGGATGCTACCGTTGATGTCATCGACGTGCCGCCACTCAAGGCATTTCTGACTTTTGACAATACCGGCAACCCTCAGACGGGTGACTTTAGGCTCGGTGTCGGCGTGCAACATGCCAATTTGTTTAACCGTGACCATGTGGGCACATTCAACTATGTCACCTCGCCGGGGAAAGAGAACCAAGTCAGCCTCTACAGCGGGAGCTATCGCCTGCCGCTGTATTCATGGGGTGATTCCATGGATTTTATTATCACCCACTCGGATGTCAGCGTTGGCACCGCGCAGACTGTTGCGGGACCGCTCACTTTTTCCGGCAAGGGGGATGTTTACGGTTTGCGCTATAACCAATTATTGGATCGGCAAGGCGAGTATTCGCACCGGATCGTTTATGGTTTTGATTATCGTGCCTACAGGAACCACTGCGCGCTCGGCAATTTCGGTGCAGCCGGCTGCGGACCGGCTGCGGTGGATGTTACATTGAGACCAATCAGCTTCTCATACAGTGGCAATTTGGCAAAGCCCGGGCTGATCTCCGACTTTTATGTTGCCTTATCGCACAATGTCCCCGGGGCAGCCAATGGGCGGGAGATTGATTTCAATGCGGCGCGCCCGAGTCCGAACGGCGGAGCTGGGGCACCTTCCCGTTACACGATCTTTCGCTTTGGCGCCAGCAGGGTGAATGTTCTTGAGAACAACTGGCAAGTCCGCGCCGCTGTCAACGCACAGCACACCTCGAATGCCCTCGTATCTGGCGAGCAATTCGGCACTGCCGGCGCAACTGCTGTGCGCGGCTTTTTGGAGCGCGAAGTTGTTCGCGATACCGGCTATTTTGTCAACCTTGAACTTTATTCGCCCAACTTGATGGGCAAGCTGGTCCCCGGTGAGGGAAACCTGCGCGGCTTGCTGTTCTATGACATCGCCAGGGCTGCCAACAATCCGTTGGTAGGCGAAGACAAACAACAGATATCAATCGCCAGCATTGGTGCCGGTTTGCGCTGGAATATCCAGAGGAATTTCAACCTGCGCTTCGACTTGGCGCGGGTAATCGATGAAGGCGGGAGCAAGAGAGCCGGTGATTTGCGCGGGCATATCTCGGCTTATTTCGGCTTTTAATCTCTCCGGGTAAATTCCCCGCCCCTTGGGACGAAGGCTGGCGAAAGCCAGCAGCTTGGAGAGTGGTGTTAATACCCCACCCCTTGGGTTAGGTGTTGCACAAAGGTGTTGGTTTTTGACACCTATTTACCCGCAAACCCGCTCAGAGCATAGCTCTCGGCGGGTTTCTTTCATTGGTATGATTTTTTCCCCAACAAAACCCCCCGCAAACCCATGTGGGTCAAGGTCTTCAGTTACTTCGTCAACACCTTTCGCCAACGGCTAGCTCCTTGGGGCGGGGTGCTTTATTTTTGGCTATGTCGCAGTCAGTTATTGAAACCGTCTTTATTTTGTGACGACTGCGGCAATAACGCCCCCTACCCATAAATCTCTTGCTGGCAAAGAATTTGTAGGGTGCATTTCATGCACCATGGTGCGCGGAGCGCACCCTACGGTGAGGCTCCTCGGACTCAATTCTGGCGAAAAAATTGGCGACTGTGTTCTCTCACGCTTGCTAGTAGTTCTATCAGTAGTTCCATCAGAAGGGAGTGCACCCATTTTTCAACAGTCAACTGCGACATAGCCTTATTTTTTATGTGCGCTAACGTACGGAATGTTGCGGGCTGAAGTGAGACAGTGCATCCAATGTGACAAATTGTCTTGGTTTAGATTGCTCTAATTTTGGATTGGAGCAAACAGAACCGGGATTTATACAGTCGCTGAGCAGCTGCAAAGTGATTATCGATCGCACCGATACTTTTTTGGTTAGATAAATAGGAGAATAAAATGAACAGATTCGAAAATATTACCAAACCACTCAGGTGGTTTATGACATTCCTGCTGATCGCTTTTGTGACTGGATGTGGAGGCGGCGGAGGCGGTACAGGCAGCGTCGCACCCGCAGCGACCAAGGCCATTACCGCTTATTCGCTTGCCGGGGCTACAGGAGCAATAAATGAAACAGCAAAAACCATCGCGGTGACACTTCCATACGGAACAAATGTAACAGCCTTGGTTGCGACATTCACAACCACAGGAACAAGCGTCAAGATAGGTGCGACAGATCAAACGAGCGCTACAACGGTGAATGACTTCACCAGTCCCGTGGCATACACGGTGACCGCCGCCGATAATACAACGGTGGTCTATACGGTAGTTGTAACTGTGGCTGCAAACACTGCCAAGGCCATTACCGCATATTCACTTGCCGGGGTTGCGGGAACGATAGATCAAGTGGCAACGCCAAAGACCATCGCGGTGACACTGCCGTTCGGGACAAACGTAACGGCTCTGGTTGCGACATTCACGACTACAGGAGCAGGTGTAACGGTAGCTGCTGCGCCACAAACGAGCGGCACAACGGCTAATAACTTCACCAGTCCGGTGGCGTACGTCGTAACTGCCGCCGATGGCACAACGGCGACCTATAACGTAACCGTAACCGTGGCTCTGAACTCTGCCAAGGCCATTACCGCCTATTCGCTTGCCGGGGTTGCAGGAACGATAGATCAAGCGCCGACACCAAAAACCATCACCGTGACCCTGCCGTTCGGAACGTCCATGATTCAGGTCGCAACATTCACGACCACAGGTGCAAGCGTAAAAGTGGGAGGTGTGACCCAAGTGACCGGACCAGGCGCAGGGGGCACGTCAAACACCTTCCCGGCAAGCCCGGCAGCATTGGCGTATATCGTGACTGCGGCAGATGGCTCAACGGCGACTTATAACGTCATCGTAACCGTGCTTGCAACGGCAAACCCAACTGCACCAACTCTTGGTGAAGCAGGCAGATTCGTGCTTCTGGCCAGCCAGGGAGTTTCAACAACCGGCACCACTGCTGTCAGCAACGGTGATATTGGAGTGCAAGATCAAGCGCGTTCATTCATTACGGGATTCACTCCAACAGGAAGCACAGGAGGATTTGTTGAGCTTGTCAATGGGATGTCATATGCGCCAGATGATGCCAACCCTGCGCCGTTTCCCTATCCTTTGCACTATGCGACGCCAGTTATTGGAGCACCATGGGCAACTACTCTTGCGATGATAGATCAAAGCAGAACCGACTTGGGGAATGCATATACTTTTCTTGCTGCCGACCCAAATCCGGGTGCACCGACTCAGGTTTGCCCGATAGAGTTGGGTGGGCTAACCCTCACTGCGGGTGTCTATAAGACCGCTTCCAATGTTGGCATAACAACAGGTACGCTTAACCTCGATGCACAGGGCGACCCGAATGCAGTCTGGATTTTCTCGATAGATGGCACCTTCACTACCGGAGCACCGGGCGGCAACATCGCCTTCGTTGGTGGTGTCGGACAGGCCAAGAATGTCTATTGGAGGGTGGCAGGCGTAACGACTATTGGGGCGAACACCATCTTCAAGGGGAGCGTGTTTGGCTATGCGAACGTGGACGTGCTTTCCGGCGCAAACATAACAGGCAGCCTGTTTTCAACAACAGCCGCAGTTACCTTAATCGCTAATACTGTTACCAAAGCCCCATAAGTCATGCCATATTGATCTGTAAAGTAGTCACTAAAAGGCCGTCGCGAGACGGCCTTTTTCATAATGACATGTACTTCTCTCATCTAGCCGCACACGGCTAATCATCGCCAGACAATCTGGTTAATTTATTATCCAGTGAGCGTGTGCGCCACTGGCTCCATCTCATTCCATTTCTATTTCAAAGTAGCAATAACTGTGTAGGGTGCATTCCATGCACCAATAGCAATGGTGCATGGAATGCACCCTACGATATTGCTGACTATTGATCCTAGAAAAAAGCAGTTGTCCACGAAGGTCACGAAAAACACGAACAAATTCAAAAAACTTCATGCTACTAATGAATACCCAATGGGTGAGCCGCCAAGTCAATGCAACTTATTGTTTTATTTCGTGCCTTTCGTGTTTTTCGTTAACCAATGACTTAGCGCATGTTTCACCGCGCTTAGTCAGATGGCTAGTTAGTTCATCAGGATGAATTGCCGTTTTTAGGTTGATGGAGAAATGGAATCAAGTATCTGTCTCTTGAAGGGTAGCTCTAAAAGCTCCCACATCGAGAAAATTTTTTTATGTGTGCCAGCGCACGGAGCGTCATGGAAGAAAGTGGGATAACTACAGCGAGTGGGGGAGATTCCATTAGCCTTGGTTGATCTGGTTTTTAAAAAGAGGAGAAATAAAATGAATAGATTCGAAAGCGTTACTAAGCCACTGATGTGGTTCATGGTAGTGCTGCTAGTCGCTTTGTCGACCGGATGCGGAGGCGGAGACGGAAGTGGCCCAAGGGGTCGCGACACTACTACTAATGCCATTACCCATTATTCGCTTTCCGGGGTTACAGGTATTGTCAATGAGACGGCGAAGACCATATCCGTGACCATGCCGTTCGGGACAAACATAACAGCCCTGATTGCGACATTCACAACCAATGGGGCAGGCGTAAAGGTAGGAACAACAGCGCAGATAAGCGGTACAACGCCGAATGATTTCACCAGTCCGGTGGCATATACGGTAACGGCGGAAAATGGCGCAACGGCGATATATACCGTAACTGTCAATGTGGCATTTAACTCTGCCAAGGCCATTACCGCTTATTCACTTGCCGGGGTTGCAGGAACTATTAATGAAGCAGCCAAGACCATAGCGGTGACCATGCCGTTCGGTACAAACATAACAGCTCAGGTTGCGACATTTACAAATACAGGAGCGAGTATCAAGGTCGGGGTTGTGCCGCAAACGAGCGGTACAACACCGAATAACTTCACCAGTCCGGTGACTTATCAGGTAACTGCGGTAGATGGCTCAACAGCGACATACAACGTAACCGTAACCGTAGCCTCAGTCTCTGCCAAGACCATTACCGCATATTCGCTTTCCGGAGTTGCAGGGACTATCAATGAAGCGGCCAAGACCATAGCGGTGACCATGCCGAGCGGGACATCCATAACGGCTCTGGTTGCTACATTCACAACTGCCGGAACAGGTGTCAAGGTAGGCGTTGCGCCGCAGACCAGTGGTATAACGGCAAATAACTTCACCAGCCCGGTGGTATACACGGTAACGGCGGCAGATAGTTCAACGGTGTCATATATCGTAACCGTAACCGTGTCCACAGCGCTAGGTCCGGCACCGGTAAATCTCGGAACCGCAGGCAATTTCGTGATTCTGGCAAAAACAGGAGTTTCAACCACTGGCACCACCGCAATTGTTGGTGATGTCGGACTTAGTCCGGCCGCCGCTACTTACATGACAGGATTTTCACCAGTTGCGGATTCCACGAATGTGTTTTCAACATCGTCTTTAGTGACTGGAAACCTGTACGCAGCCAACTATGCTGTGCCTACCCCGGCCAACATGACCACGGCCGTAAGCGACATGGAAACCGCGTTCACCGATGCGGCAGGAAGAGCAACACCTGATTTTACTGAACTGTATGCCGGAGACATCAGCGGAAGAACACTCGTTCCGGGACTCTACAAATGGGGTACCGGGGTATTAATAACAGGTGTCGGCGTTACCCTTGCGGGTGGTGCCAATGATGTCTGGATATTCCAGATAGCACAAAATCTCACCGTGAGTAACAGCGCCATGATTACCTTGAGTGGCGGGGCGCAGGCTAAAAATATTTTCTGGCAAGTCTCTGGTCAAACGACACTTGGAACGGCAGCTGATTTCAAGGGAATTATATTGTGTCAAACGCTGATTTCGCTGAATACCGGCGCAGTGATGACCGGCAGGGCGTTGTCACAGACAGCCGTTACATTGGATGCCAATACAGTTACAAAGCCTGCATTGTAATGCTTGACACCCTACAGCAAGGGCTGGCGATAACGGCTCATATTGCTTAATCAAGACAAAATTAATTTACAGCAACAATCAATCGCAACTTCTGGAGAGAAATATGAAAAGAGTAGCAAAAACCGTATGGACGCTGAGCCTTGTAGGGTGCGTTGCAATGAACAGCCAATTTGCAGTGGCGGGTGATTCAAACTGGTACGTTGGAGGCAACATTGGCCAGTCGAGGGCAAAAATTGACGACGCGCGGGTTACCACCCAGCTTCTGGGAGCCGGTTCCACCACAACCTCGATCACCAATGACAACAGTGACAACGCCTACAAGTTTTTTGGTGGATACCAGTTCAATAAGAATCTTGCCCTTGAGGCCGGGTATTTCGATCTGGGGCAGTTCAGTTTTACGTCGACCACGTTAGCGCCGGGAACCTTGGTCGGTAATATCAAGCTCAAGGGCTTGAATCTTGACGCAATCGGCGTTCTGCCCATCACTGAAAAGTTTTCTGCATTTGGTCGGGCCGGATTGAACTACGCGCAAACCAGAGATAATTTCACCAGTACCGGAGCCGTTGCTGCACCGGCAAACCCCAACCCAAGCAAATACGACATGAACTATAAGTTCGGTTTGGGAATTCAGTACGATTTCACTGGATCTCTCGGAATGCGCACCGAAGCGGAACGCTACCGTGTCAACGACGGTATCGGTAATCGCGGGGACGTAAACATGTATTCGCTCGGCTTGGTCTATCGGTTCGGTGTGAAAACACCAGCTCTGGCACCTGCCCCGGTTCCGAGCGCGATGATGCTTGAACCTGCTGCTACTCCTGCCCCCGCGCCAAATCCGGTAACTGTGACTGTGGTACACCCGCTGCCGAGAAAGGTGACTTTTTCCGCTGATTCCTCTGTGGATTCCCTTTTCGGTTTCGGCAAGGCAACCATAAATTCTGCGGGTCAACATGGTCTCGATAAGTTTTCGACAGACCTGAGGGGCGCCAACTTTGATGTCATCACGGTAACAGGACATACCGACCGGATCGGCTCGCACACATATAACCAGAAACTTTCTACACGCCGCGCTGAAGTGGTCAAGGCCTACTTGGTGGAATCAGCAGGAATATCATCCGACAAGATCACGGCCAAGGGAGTGGACGGATCAGATCCTGTAACGAAACCCGGCGAATGCAAAGGCAACAAAGCAACCAGGGAGCTAATTGCCTGCCTGGCGCCTGATCGCCGCGTGGAAGTCGAAGTCGCTGCTACGCGAACAGCCAAATAGTGATCGTATCTGATCTGTTGATTCGACGTAAGTATGAAGCTGTTCCTGTTAAGCACTTCGATAAATTCGGGAGAACTTTATCAAAACATAAACAGCTCCATGGCCTTTGAACCCGAGGCCAAACGAAGTGGTAATTAAATTCGTGCAGGTTCAATAAAAAGCCATTTTGGTTTAATCAGGATTTACTCTATACAAAGGATCATTATCATGAAACTTACTACCAGGCACTTTACTACTTTCTTATCCGCTATGGCGCTGGCTTCCGTTCTCGGATGTGCATCGTCCCCAACTCAGGAGGGAACTGGTGAATATGTTGACGATAGCGTCATTACCAGCAAAGTGAAATCGGCGATCTTTGGAGAGCCTTCGCTAAAATCTATCGAGATCAGCGTCGAGACTTTCAAAGGCGTTGTCCAACTGAGCGGCTTCGTCAGTTCCGCTGAAAACGAAAGCAAAGCAGTAGAGCTTGCACGTAGCGTCAAGGGGGTGAAGTCGGTTAAGGACGATCTGCGCCTTAAACCGTCACCCACTCAGGAAAAAGCCGGAGAGTATGTTGACGATAGCGTCATAACCAGCAAAGTAAAAGCGGCAATCTTTGGCGAACCTTCCCTGAAGTCGATCGAGATCAGCGTCGAGACTTTCAAGGGTGTCGTTCAATTGAGCGGTTTTGTCAGATCCGCTGAAAACATAAGCAAAGCCGTTGAGCTTGCACGTAGCGTAAAGGGTGTGAAATCGGTCAAGGATGATATGCGGCTTAAGCAGTAAATCGACTCGACATCGGGCGGCCCCCCGTGCATCTGCTTCGTGGGGTCGTGTGATGCCCTTTCATTTGACTTGCCAATCAATTGAGAGTTTATTTTCGGCAATATGAACAAGTTTTTATTAAGGTAACCAAAATGAGAGTTCCTGAAAAATTAAAATTAACCGGCGTTGCGATGCTACTCGTGGTTGGGCTAACCGCATGCGACAAACCGGGGCCAGCAGAGACTGCGGGAAAAAAAATAGATCAGACGACCGAAAATGCCGGCAAGAAAATAGGTGAAGCAACCGATAACGCCACTCTGAAAATGGCCGAGCAAAGCCATAAAGCCGGTGTAGCCGTCGATGATGCAGAAATTACGGCCAAGGTAAAAGCAGCCATTTTTGCCGAACCTGGTCTCAAGACGCTGCAAATCAGTGTTGATACCGTAAAAGGCGTGGTGACATTAAGCGGATCGGTAGATACACAGCAGAATAGTAATAGTGCAAAAGCACTGGCGGGCGCCGTAGCCGGAGTAACAGATGTTGAAAACAAGTTGGCGCTAAAACCAAACAAGTGAAATTGAATCGTTGTTAATTACTTAAGGGGTAGATCATGGAAATTCAAAATGCATATCAACAAAAAATGTCGGCACAACTGAAAGAATGGGGTGCCCAGATTGATTTATTGGAAGCCAAGATGGAAAACGTCGGAGCCGACATGAGGATCAAGCGTGCCGAGGAGCTTCAGGAGTTGCGCGCCAAACAACATGCGGCATCTGAAAAAATAAAGGAATTGGGTAAGGCCAGTGGCGAAGCATGGGAGCAGGTCAAAATAACTGCCGACAAAATCTGGGATGATTTGAAGGTCGGCGTAACTGAGGCTCATTCCAAATTCAAGTGAAACAATCTCCGGTTAAGCCGCGTTTGTGATGTATAACCGTATGGTCTATAACCAAACACGATCCAATCAAAATGATATTCCATAAAGCATTAAAAGTGCTGGCTTGCGTTGGTCTGATTTCAGCCTCCGCAACATCTGTCGCTGAAACCTGGGGGCCTTTTGCAATCGTAGAGCCTACGCCAATTAGTGAGCTTTGGCTTAACGCCGGTTTTTACTCTTATCACTTCCAAAAGGACAAGGGATTCAACAATCAAAATTGGGGTGTTGGCGGGGAATATCGCTATTCGACAACAAGCTCAATAGTGGTTGGCAGCTCTTATAACAGTGTCAGGCGCACTTCTCATTATGCTGGCTTGCATTGGCGCCCGCTTGCATTGGGCCCGGTTAACTTTGGTCTGGTAGCGGGTGGAGTGAATGGTTATCCGGGAGCAAACAATGGCGGTTGGTTTCCTATGGTGTTACCTGCTGCCAGTTTTGAATATAAAAGGGTTGGCGCAAACTTGATTCTTATACCCCATGTAAGCAATGTTGTGTATGGAGCACTGTCTTTGCAGATCAAGGTGAAGTTGTATTAGTGGCTCTCCAAATTTCTTCTAAACCAATACGGTGATTATGATGAATCTTAAATTAGCACTGATACTTATTCTCTCCAGCATGGCGGTGATATTTATCGTTCAAAATGTCGCAGTGGTTGAGATCGGCTTCTTATTTTGGAGAGCCTCAATGTCTGGCGCATTGTTGATTTGCTTTACCTTGATGATCGGATTTGTTTTAGGCTGGTTTTCACATAGTTACCTGTTGTATCGAAAAGCAAAAAGCAAGTTGGTTTATTTAGGTTGAGCTAAAGCCAATATTTAGTCGCTGCTGTTTTACCGGAAGTTATTTGTAATTTAATCGGGCAATTGTGCTCATTTTAGGCTTAGCCGTCTGAAATTTATCAGGAGAAATAAAATGAATTCACGTTTTATGCGTATGACTAGTCGTTTGTTGATCACTAGTGTCTTGGGCATTGGTCTGCCGATCCAATCGGCTTATGCCGGAATAGTAGGAACGGACAAGATTGCCGCATCCGCTCAATCCCAATCTGAGCGCGAGCGTATCCGCACTTTTCTTGATCGTGCAGACGTGCGCAACGAATTGCAAGCTCAAGGGATTGATGCTGACGCCGCCAAAATGCGTGTGGCGGCACTGACCGACGAAGAGGTGCAGAAGGTTGCGGGCAAACTTGACACAATGCCTGCCGGTGGTGAGATCATCGGGATACTGTTCACAATTTTCATTGTCTTGCTGGTGACGGACATTCTGGGCTTCACCAAAGTATTTCCGTTCACACGCTCGGTCAAGTAAATTTTGGTCATGTTGCCTAGAACATGCGCCCGTCTAACGGGCATGGCAGGCTGTAGCTTCTGATGATGAACCCGCCATGCCCGTTCCCTCTCTCCTAACTCTCTGGGTGAAACAACTAGCCATTCGACTAGGCTGCAAACGACCGCAGCCAAGTCGCTGGTTATCCCGCAAGCGGGCGAGAGGGACGCAGACTCGCTCCGCGAGTTTCTTGTTGACCACTTCAAACTGCTC
>Ga0209211_10008663_pt1 | contig 13833 bp, 19 predicted proteins | sample RifGroA2_FD_183992 | JGI IMG/M metagenome (GOLD analysis project Ga0209211, IMG submission 183992) | Groundwater microbial communities from Rifle, Colorado, USA - Groundwater A2 (SPAdes) (version 2) | ecosystem: Environmental > Aquatic > Deep subsurface > Groundwater | place: Rifle, Colorado...
GAGTTTGCAACCGCGAATTTCACGTCATCTCCGGTAATGGATGGCCTTCCGTTCGAGGCAGCAATGTCCCCTGCCATCTTAATCGTTCCTGAAAGCACCCTCAGGCGCAGGGTAAGCCCCCCAACACCGTCAATTTCCTTTGCCTTTGTCCTTGCGTAGGTTATCATCTGCTCAATCGCGCCGGAATCAGCGTGCGGGATCCTTCCGTCGCGCACTATCTCCTGCGCAAGGAACTGCACCAATTTGAGCCGGTTGCCTTCCGTGTCGTCCATGTGAGTGTTCATCAGAAGCTCGTAGCCGTTCCCAAGAATTCTGGAGCGCAGCGGGGGAAGGATGAGCGACATGTCATTGATGTTCAGCGCCGCTACAAGAATGAAGTCAGCAGGCACCCCGTCCACACGAACGGAAGAGCCGGTCGATGACTGGTTCCTGCCTGAAATGGGATAGTTTTTCTCCTGCATAGCCGTGAGTATGAATCTCTGCAGCTTCCCAAGCGAGGAAAGCTCGTCAATGAAAAGCACGCCCTCATGAGCTTCATGTACAGCGCCCGGCACCACGCGGGTATATGGCAGCGAGCCTATTGCAGGGTGCGAGCCATAGGGGTCGTGCCTGACGTCGCCCAAAAGCTCGGTTTCCGAGGCACCCGTGGCCTGCACAAAGGTCGGCCGGTTTATGGGCAGCAGCACCTTGAACTGCATCTTCTGCTGCATTTCCGCCATTTTCGAAAGCTCCTTTTGCGTAAGAAGCGCAATCCTGTCGCCCCTGCGCTCAAATATCACCAGCTCCTCCCTTCCGTCGCGCACGCGCGTGGTGTGCACCCGCTCCTCCCGCTCAGGAACGCCTGCGCCGATGAGCAGGTCCTCGAACGGCCCCCTTACCTTCTTGTACTTGTCAGCCCCGCAAAAATAGCAGGAGGAGGCGTCAGGGGAGGAGAGCCGCGAGCAGCGCCTGCAGCGGAATCCCAGCTTTTCCGAAATGTAGGCAGGGACCATGGTGGGCTCAAGAAGCTCGCCCTGCGGCTTTTTTTCGCTTTTTTTCGAAGATGTCAAGCGGACCTGGATAACCGGCCGCTCGGGCTTTTCCGGGTTGTGTAAAACCAGAACCTCCTGCTTTGGCTTGGAAAGTGTGGAGGCTATTGCCTGCGCCAGCATGGATTTTCCAGTGCCGGGCGGGCCCACCAACAGGAGGTGGCGCCGCTGCGAGCCCACCATCCTTCCAATCCGCACTGCCTCGTCCTGGCCTATTATCTGCAATAGCGGATCCTTCGGAATGGCGACATCTGCCGTGGAAGAAATATTGGCGACCTCCATTGTGAAAAGAACGGGGACATACTATATAATTGTTGTCAGCGCATTTGGGTGTCGGTGGTACTGATGGTCTCGCTCAAGAAAGTCATTGCCTGCAAGTGCGGCGCCAGCAATTCATTCGACTTCAATTCCGACATGCCGATCGAGGACATCACGGTTTCAGCCCGCTGCTCCTACTGCGGCGCCGCAATACACGTGAGTGTCTCCTCGCTCCTTTCCCCCTCGCAACCCGCTGTCAGCGCCCCTGCGCAGCCGGCAGGCCCCACGCCCCAAGAGATGGACGCAGAGACAAAGGCAAACGTGGAGCAGGCGGTAAGGGACCTGTTCAGGTATTAGAAAAAGCAAGGTCAGATTCCAAGCGCCTGCCCGACTTTCGCTGCAGATGAAAGAATGATGTCTGGCTTGTCGGACGCAGGCGCATTCTTAACATCCTTCCTTTTCGCGACCCCGCTGAGCACAAGAACCGACTTCATGCCAACAGCATTCGCCATGCGCATGTCAATTTCCAGCCTGTCGCCCACGAACGCGGCCTCTTGCGGCTTGAGCTTGTGCATCTGGAGCAGCTTGTCAATGAGATAGGTTGAGGGCTTTCCAATTGTGACGTCTGGCTTCCTTCCTGTCGCGGTAATCAGGACAGACGCGATTGCGCCGCTTCCAGGGGCAAAGCCGCGCTCTTTCGGAAGAGTGGGATCGCTGTTCGCAAGCATGAAAGCAGCCCCGGAAGAGAGGTTTTCCATGGCATTTTCATACTTTTTGTAAGTTATGCCCCTGTCCAGTCCGCACACGACTATCTTCGCGCCTTTTCCTTCCACAATTCTTGCTTTTGCTTCCAGCATCAGCTCATCTTTCAGCCCCTGCTCACCTATCACGAAAACCTTCCGCTTAAGCCCGTGCTTCTCCCTAATGTAATGCGCGCAGCCGAAAGAGGAGGTCATGATTTCGCTTTCGCTTGCCCTGATCCCGAAAATCGCAAGCCACTTCACATAATCCGACCGGCTCTTCGTTGCGTTGTTCGTGAGGAAAAGCACGGCTACTTTTTCTTGCAGCCGCGATATTTCCTCCGGAACCCCCATGATTTTCCTGGAGCCCCTGTAAAGCACCCCGTCCATGTCGAAGACTATCGCTTGCACCATGCGTGAATGTCGGGAGGAGATTTTTTATACCTGCACTCCGAAAGCACTTCGTGGCAAAGAAAAAGAAAGCGCCCGAAACGGTGCAGTCCGAGTACAAGGATTACGGAGTCGGCAGGGTCCTGGACAAATCAAGCTTCCTTGCAGGCGCTGTCGGAGGCGCGCTCATCATCGCGCTCATTGTGCTTGCCTACGTGGCTTCGCAGCAGGTGGGGGAGGAGATAATCGCGGCGCACACTCCTCCACAGCCTGCCCCTGAGCCGGAAAAATTCACCGGAGGCATACAGGTGACTGTCAGAAACAACGAAAACAAGAGCATTGCAATCTCATCAGGAAGCGCGGGGGAGCTCACCCTCACGCTAAAGCCTGGCGAGTCGCAGAACACCACCGTGATGCCTCCCAGGGGATGCGGGGCCGACATCGCGCAGTGCAGGGGGGAAATCACAGTCACCTACCTGGTGCTTTACTCCTCCTCCGGAAACGACACGGGCAGTTCGAACCAGACCGGCTGGAACGGGGGCAATGGCAATGAAACAGGAGGAGGCGGCAACCAGGCTGCCGGGGGAGGGGCTTCTCTTTCCATCAGCACGCAGCAGCTCGCCAGTGCGGTGCAGGATGCCAAGTATAGCTTTGCGCTCGAAGCAGAAGGGGGCACTGGCAGCTACTATTGGTCCGCCACCGGGTTCCCGCTTGGACTTTCAATGTCCAACAATGGGCTTATCTCCGGGGCAGCGCTTGAGAAGGGCACCTTCAGCATACAGGTGGTGCTCTCAGACGGCGCCTCCACGGTGGTTTCGGACATGGTGCTCAGGGTGGACTGATTTTCCCAGAATCTTCCTGTCCATGTGCCCTTCAGCAGGGCTCAGCTGAGGCGTAAAATCTGGAAGCATGTCGCAGAGGTTCCTGGGACGTCGTTTACAATAAGCAATATTTTTGTCTGTTCGCTTGCCATGCATATGGCCTTCAAGTTTCCGAATTCTGGAGCGCGCGGTAGGCAGTCATGTGCGACACGCCTATCACGTCCGCAGCCTCCCTCACGCTCAGCCTTTCGTCCATGAGCAGGCCGACCAGCGCATAAAGCTTTCTCTTTTCCATTTCCATTCACCGTTCCTTGCGGATTGTTTCTGGGCGGGCAAATATATAAGACTGTACATAAATGAACATTTTTGTACATAATGCAGGGCTCTGCTGGCCGGGCAAAAATCACCTCTTATAAACATTTTGAGGATAATGTACACCTGTCCCGCCATAGCTCAACCTTACTGGTGGATACGTCCTGCCATGTACTTTTTCCCAAATTCCTGGTGCAATTCAATTTTTATAATGCACAATATTATAAACTTTTATGCATTATAATACATCGGTGAAATAATGCTCCGGGATGTCCTTATCTTACAGAAACGCGAATTGAAGAAGCGCCTCGCCGAGCGGTACATTCCGCGCCAAGCGCAGCTTCGGCAGCAGGACAGCAACCTGGTCAAGGTCATCATAGGCCCAAGAAGGGTCGGCAAATCCTTCTTCGCCATCCACCAGCTTTCGGGCTTCAAGGACTTGGGCTACGTCAATTTCGACGATGAGAGGCTGGCGGACCTAACCGATTACGACGAGCTTCTGGCTGCTGTAGATTCAGTCCATAATAATCCGAAAATCCTGCTCTTGGACGAAATCCAGAACCTGCCCAAGTGGGAGCTGTTCGCCAACCGCCTCTCGCGCCAAGGCTACAACCTCTTCATCACAGGCAGCAACGCGCACCTCTTGAGCCGGGAGCTGGCCACCCACCTCACCGGAAGGCACACCTCGGTTGTTCTTTTCCCCTTCTCGTTCCCCGAATACCTGAAAGCCACTTCATCTACCGAACTCACGAATAACGAGAAGCGCCAGAAGCTGGAAGAATACCTGGAGCAGGGCGGCTATCCCGAGCCATTGGTCAAGAATATAGATAGGAAAGAATACCTCTCCACCCTGTTCGACTCTGTAATCTACAAGGACATCCTGCGCCGCTATAAAATCCGCAGCCCGCAGGGCATTGTTGATTTGTCTCAGTATCTACTTTCCAACACGGCCATGGAATTCTCATACACCTCACTTTCGGAGATTGGCCATTGCAGGAGCGTCCACACCGTCCAGCGCTACATGGGCTATCTCCAGGAAGCCTACCTGTTCTTCACCCTCAGCCGTTTTTCCTACAAGATGCGCGGGCAGGCGGGCGAAAACAAGAAAATATACTGCATTGACAACGGGCTGGTTTCCGCCAAGGCGTTCCAACTAAGCCAGGACCGAGGCCGGCGCTATGAGAATGCGGTTGCCATCCGCTTGAAATGCCTGGAATCGCAGGGCGGCTTCAGGTTCTTTTACTGGCGCAATGCCCAGAACGAGGAAGTGGATTTCGTCATCTACAAGGACCGCAAGGTGAGCCAACTCATCCAGGTATGCTTCGATATGGCAAGGCAAAAAGTCCGCGAACGCGAGGTTCGGGCGCTGCTCAAGGCTTCGGCGGAACTGGAATGCGGGAATTTGCTTGTGCTCACTGCGGATTACGAAGCGGTGGAGGAAATCGAGTGGTTCGGAATCAAAGGCAAAGTCAAATTCATGCCTTTGTGGAAATGGCTCGCAGAATAATGGGGAAATCCCGCGCTGTGCGTCTGCCTGCCAACCTGGCAAATCCCGCGAGCTTGCGGCAGGGGTATGACCGCCACACGATTAAAGTCTCTTACGGCCTCCCATTCCCTCTTGAAACAGACCATCAACACGTTTGGCTCAGGAACTGATTTTTTCCTAGGAAATTTGCTCTTCCCAAAGCGAACGAATTTAAAATCGTTGATGATATCTCTCTTCGCTCCTGAAGGCTTAGCTACCTTTCAGGACATAAATTCCCGCCATAGCTCAACCTGGTAGAGCGCTTGGCTGTAGAAGAACCATTTTGCCTGCGGAAGAGTTGATGCTCGCAAAACGGTTCATCGAAAGTCTCAGCGGTCGGCGATTGTGCCGGCAGTTATCAAGATGTTGTGTGTTCAATGGCCCCTTTTCTTTTCAAAAAGAAAAGGCCCCGGGGTTCAAAAGAAAACCCATAAAAATCAGCCGGACAAATCACACTGGCGGGACATTTCCATTCCAGAAACGCCCGTAAGATGCTGCGGCATCTTCCGATCCAGGGGAACTGCGGTTCCCCTGTCTGCGCAACTGCTGCGGCAGGTTGCGCATGCCTCGATGGTGTAGTGGTTAGCATTCCAGATTGTCAATCTGGCGACCCGGGTTCGAATCCCGGTCGGGGCGCTTGCGATTGAAATAGCAGCGCCCTTGACACTTCCTAATAAGGGGGTGGACACAAGGGTGTTGCTATGGAAAAGCGGGACATCTATGAAAAGAAAGTAAAGATGGACTGGTGGCTACGGCGCATAAAGGCCTCAGATTTGGCTGAAGCCACCAAGAAGGAAATACTCGACTTCTTTGACAACTGCGCGGCTACAGGCCTGTCAATGCACCGAATCCTGTTCTACGCTGACAGGTTGTATCCTATTGCCAAAATGCTCGGAAAACCGTTTAAGGAGGCTTCCAGGGCGGATATTGAGGCTATTGTGGCTCAGATAGAGCGCAACGACAAGCTCAGCCCAGACACCAAGGGCATCTACAGGGTGACGCTCAAAAAGTTCTACAAGTGGCTGGAAGGCAACGGCACGGTCTGCCCGGACAAGGTGGCCTGGATAAAGATCAGAAGCAGCAAGAACCACATTCTGCCTGAAGAGCTCCTGACCAAGGAAGACATCGACAAGCTGATGGACACAGCCCAAAACCCGCGCGACAAGGCTATTATTTCGCTCCTTTACGAGAGCGGGTGCAGGATAGGCGAAATGGCGACTCTTCAGCTGAAAAACATCTCCTTTGACGAATACGGGGCTATCCTCATGGTGGACGGCAAGACTGGCAGGCGCAGGGTTCGGATTATCGCTTCGGTGCATTATCTGACGACCTGGCTTGAGCACCACACGGACAAGAAGAATCCGAATGCCTATCTCTGGACTAATCTCACATGGCAGCACGGCAAGCCGATGGACTACGACACTTTCCGCCTTCAGATAAGCAAAATAGCCAAAAAAGCCGGAGTTCAGAAACGAGTCAATCCACACGCTTTCAGGCACGCGCGGGCCACCGAGCTTGCCAAGATGGGACTAAACGAGGCTCAGATGTCGGCTTACTTGGGGTGGGTGCCAGATACCGATATGGCCGGCACTTACATACATCTGAGCGGGGCTGACTTGGACAACGTGCTCCTGGGTGCCTACGGCATAAAGAAGCCCGACGACCAGAACACCACGCCCAAGTGCGCGCGCTGCTTCAAGCTTAACACCGTAGCTGCGCGCTTCTGCGAGGGATGCGGAATGCCCCTGAGTTTGAGGGCAGCCGTGGAGATGGAAGACAAACGCGTAGAATTTGAAAAGAAGATTGAGCCGTTAATGGAGCTGCTTCAAAGCGAAGAAATTCGAGTCTATTTAGCTGACAAATTAAAGGTTAACGAGAGGTAGATTGTTCAAAAGATGACTCTATATAATTCAAAATCTCTGTTTTTCCTTTCCCTATTCGTATCCATGCAGGTATCTTATTGTGATTTTCAATATTAACAGTTACACTCCAAATAAATCCACGCTTGCTTTCTTCCGCCATGTTCACAGAATAGCGTCTCTTCTCTTCAATTAAAAACTTAGCCTTGGCTAATTTCGCGCAAATCTTTTTGACATTATTTCTTCTAATTTTATATGGTCTTCTAAATTTTTTTATTCCCAAATATATCGCGTTCCAATCCAGACACATGCCATCCATTTTTGGTATCTTATCGACTAATTTCATATTCTCTATTCGAATGTTCTCACTTTCTTCTTCATTTGTTCTATAATCGGGATACTTATTTTCTAAATTTTCGAATTGTCTTCCCCATTCGTGATCAAACTTTGAATAGAGGTACTGTAAAATATCAAAACCAATAAACATGCGTCTTTTCGGATCATCATCTTTCATAACAAATTTTTTGTCCCTATATTCTGCAAAATATACGCCTTTCGCACGGAAAATGTCCATGTGATATGACCCATAATTGTTTCCTCTGTCAAGAGTCTGAACATACTTCATCATACTTAGTTGATCAGTTTTAATATCCAAGGATGAAAGAAAATTGAGAAATTCTGCCGAATCTGTGTGTGCAATTCTATCTAAGTCGTTGTCAGCTTCTTTTATGTCATCCGTTGGTCTTTCTGAATATCCAGATTTGGGATTTTCTTGGTTTTGAAAAGGATTCTGTTTAGATTTTTTTAATGCAATGTATTCGTCAACGGTTTCCTTTATCCTTTTTCGCATTTCTCCATCCCACGCATCGTTTTCCCAGATTTTAACCATCAGTTTGGCGCTAATTCGTTTGATAATATCCATGTCTACTAATTCTTCGACATCACATGCTCTAAGATAAGCTATGTCATCCAAGAGGTTTTCAATATAGTTTTCAACTCTCAAAATCTTTTTTGTTAGACTATTTTTAGCAGTATAATATTTCGCGCGATCTTCCCCTTTCAGGGCTTTGAGATTCTTTCCAGCAAGTATCTCGCGCTCAATGGGCGTGAAGATTCCTCCTTTTGGAGCATTTTTACCCCTATTTTTGCTCATAAAGTAATTTACTAAGACATATTTTTATGTATTTCTAACGGCAAAGTCATCTCCGAGGTGAAATGGGTGAAACAAACATTGTCGATGTCTGCTGATGAACTCAGCCTTCTGAAAGCCCATGCGACTAAGAATGGCCGCACGTTATCTGGGACCATCCGGAAGGCGCTATCCTTGCTTTATGCAAAGGAGGGAGAAAATGCAGAAACTTGAAGGATGGCTGAACTCGTTGGATGAACTCTACAAACTGCTAAAAAAGAAGCAGCAAGCCGTTGAGGGCGGCTTGCCAGAAAACAGTGTTGGTGATCAATATGGAGAAAAAGGACCTATTTAACAATGTGTCTTCGATCTACGACTTTCATTTCGAAGAATTCGCTTTCGCGAGGTTTCGACCCCGTCTTGAGACCGGTCTGAGCCTCAGAGAATTTTTCAGGCTTGCCGGATGCTGGTTCAGCCTACCCAAGCCAGTCGCACGCCAGCTCCTACACGTCTTTGAAAGAGACTATTCCGTGAAAAGACATTACGGACCGTTGGGTATGGAGTTGCACGTAGAATAAGGTCGATACCATGAGCAATCTCATTCAGTCCGACATCCCGTCCGTTACGGTTCGATACATATCAAAAATATCCAAAGTTACTTACACTATATACACGTGTTTCGTATATACTATACATACTATTCTCGGATCCTTTGCGAATTCCATAGAGATTTCGATATTTTTTATACGCATTAAAATTGGTGTTTTTTATGCCAGGAGGTAGGCCAAGGTTAGCGGTTACTGAAAAGGCGGCAAGAACAACAATCACTCTAACGCCTGACACTCATGACCATGCTGTTCTGGCAGGCTTAAACATATCTGCCATCTGCGAAGCTGCACTTAGACAACGACTGAATCGCCACATTCTGCTGCCAGATGTTCAAAAAACGCTTACTGATGAATTACATGTACTTGAGGCAGAGCTTAATCCGGTGTTAAACGAAAAACAGCATCTAAAGTTCGCTAATCTCCGTAAAACTATAAACAGACTGGAAGGTGCGGCCTACATTGTGATGGATAAAACGAAGTCTAATGGGTGATATAACATGACATCGGTAGCCAAAAAAGCATCAAACCAGAAAAATGCCTTACGCTCGACCGGTCCAAAAAATGTGACTCAAACACGACTAAATGCACTTCAGCATGGTCTTACTGCAGAGGAGACAGTCCTTGATAAGAGCCCTTTCTTTGAGTCTAAAGCCGATTTCAGGCGCCTGAATGACCAGTTTATTCAAGATTTGGCTCCTAAGAATGTGGCAGAAGCCTTCCTTGTCCAGCAAATGGTCCAGGCGTGCTGGCGGCTTCGCAGGGCCTCCAAAGCGGAAAATGCCTTCTTTAGAGAACGCGAAAAAATATTGATTGATGAAATAGTCAGAAAGCACACCTCTGGTTCGCTTTTTGCGCATCATGATCTGGAAAAGATGAGCAATGCCGCACTCACAGAATTGAAAGAACTTGCAGAAGGACATTTAGCAGACTTGGATGCAGGAAAAATTGATCTAAGTGGCTATAGAGGAAATGAAGAATTTGCAAGCATGGACGAAAACAGTCTCAAGAATGAACTCCGAAAAATGTTTAATGACCAAGTTAGATTTTTTACCGCTCTCATCGGCATAAGGGAAAAGAACGCCTTAGATGAATACGAGGATAGAATAGATTCATCCACTATACCGACTGAAAATGGGCTGGATGCTATTCTGCGCTATAGAAACTCAATCCAAAGGGAATTCTATACTGCACTTCGTGAGCTGATGCGCTTGCGCGGAGCTCCAGCTATAGATGTCCACATAGATTAAGGTCATTTTTACGAAACGAAGCCAAATGGACAGGTGATGCTTATGTCAATGCCAACATGTATTCGATGTGGAAATACAACCTTTACGACCTCCGAATATTCTCCAGGATCGATCGGAACCATAGTTATGATCATATGCTGGAGATGCGGTGGAGTCGCGGGTGTAGTAAGAAAGAAATAATGGTCATTTTTCTACATAATACGGATGTCCTTCTGCAAAGGCTCTAAACCATATTACATATGGCTCTACATCGAAGGGAGTCTCAAATGCGCACAATCCAGTCGTTTTCATTCCTGGATTTAGATTACCTCCAAATTGACCCGTCGTATAGGTAGAATCAAATTCTCTGTTCTGGGAATCGACAAGTAGAGTGCTCATACAGTAAAAAGCACTTGATTTTTTACCGACATTTTCAATAGTCACATCAATTACAAAGATTTTTTTATCGCTTGTTTTTCTAACCGCCATGGAGTTTATCGTGAATTTAGTTGCTCCATTATAGTCGCGTTCCTCCATTGTAGTACTCTTGCCCTCATTTTTCCAATAGTAGTTCCTACAGGTTTCCCCTACAGGAATATAGATGTAATCTGTTGTATCACAGCCGCATTTTGAAGCTTTATCAATAAGCTGAAGGGTAGAGTTGCAGTATTTTGGTTTATTATTAGAACAGCTTTCCACTTGGGTGCCGTCAGGACATTTCGCCAAATCATGTTCACATCTCGCAGTACAAGAACCAGACCCAGTGCAAATATCAGAAGTTCTAATATTCTTGTCATCACAGTCAGAATCATTCCTGCATTCAGGTTGGATAGCCTGTTTTTTCGTTGTGCAGACCCCCGCAGAACATGTTTTTTCCATGCAGCCTTCAATTTCACCAGAACAGCCTATCTGGGGCCCCTCGAACACAAGATTCCTGCACCTATATCCTGTATTCTTGTCGCAGGTATCAATTGTGCAACTATTATTGTCATCGCAGCTTTTGGGGCATTTAGGGCACTTGCTGAGATCTGTTACAATACTTTTATCTGGGCACTCGTATGTTTCTGTTGGTTGGGACTGTGGCGGCAGTGTTTGTGGCTGACTTGACGTCAATTGTCCACTGGAGATGCATCCTGCCAAGAATATCGCAAAGACCAGCCCTAAAATAAGCAGCGTCAAGCCACCACCCGCTAAGAATAAGCCGCAAATGATTTAAAATCTATGGCTGGAACTATGTTATATCATAAAGAGGTTCCACATGTCAAAGACTGAAATACCCAAGAAGATTATAGAATTTCTGAAAAAACAGGACTGGCCAGTTACCACTGAGAACGTCATGAAAGAGCTTGACGTTTCTTGGAACACTACACAGGTCCATCTTCTCAAACTGGTAGCAGACGGCAAAGTCAAATACAAGAAAGTTGGGCGGCAGAACCAGTTTTGGCTTACTGGGAAATATAATAAAGAATTCTAATCAGGGATTTTCGGGTCAATGAAGGCGAAGGAATAGAAATTAGACGGGCGCGGATAAAAAAGGCAGAAATAGGGGTTAAACAGATAAAATTTTGCTCTATCAACTAATAATGAAAGATATTTCACGAGAACTTCATTCAGTAGATAAAAAGGCTGCACGTCAAGTAGATGAATTACCAAAAAGAAGTCTGACAGGTTTTATCATAATTTTCATTGTAACAAATTTATTTGCCATATTTCTTGGAGCAATATTCTCTGAACCAATAAACCAATTCTGGCTAAAAATGAATGGTGAAAAACCAAAACTGGAAGTTATTCCATCTCTTTATCCGACAGCATATGCCAACGCAAGCCTTGTGCGTGTGGATATTACAAATATTGGAAAGATAGATGTTACAAACATGTCCTTATCGTATCGTTTTCCATGTTACATGAATAAAACAGCAAAGGCACCACTCCATACTTCATTGCTTAAGAGTGGTCAACACGATTTCTTTGAAATTCCAGTACCACTCGTGCTTAATTGTTCTACATCAACGAAAACATACGATGCAGAGCTTTTCAAGGATAAACGTGGCCAGTGTTTCTTCAAGTCGCAAGGCGAGGTTAAGAGCTCTGTTTGTATGTATTGTGACTTGAACATGTCAATTGAATCGGAAGATTTTTATCAGGCCTATAGCTCAAGATACCCATACTTTGAGGGAGAAGTTGCGATGGAGCTTACTTCCGAAAACTGTAGGCCGTATGATGAAGCTGCGAATAAGTCCGAGCTTGTATCTCAGGGTCCATTCGGAATAACAATTATGGATCCGTCTACAAGGTGCTTATCAGATCCATCATTTTCTGACTGGTGTAGCGAAAATGGTTTTATCAAGTGATGTTAGAATTTTACAAAAGTCTATTCTGCGCTTTTACTTCTTATCCATTTTATCAATAATTGTGTATGCTTCTCATCGCTTTTGTACGTATGCCCTAACGCATCTCTAAACCAAATGCATGTCGGTGTTCTGTTTCGGAGATCGTCGGCCAGTTCTTTTAGGCCTTTTACTACAGTGGCTGTTTCGCCATACTGTATACGCTTTGGTAGCGAATCTATCGGCCCAAACTCCCTGATAAGTAAGGATTCTCCATTTTCTACTTCTATACCAACGGTTGAAATTGTTACGGGCCTTTCATCAAAATTCTTAGCCACAAGATTCATTATAGTGTCAACTCTATTTCTTCCTGGATTAAATAGGTCCGGGCCCCAATCAGCAAGACCAATAGCGCATTCAACTTTGACATCTGGAACATCATTTTTGGATAGTTGTTTAGAATCGATGTTTATGTTTTTAGAGCCCACTATGGTGATGTTTTTGTCTCCACGCACTTCTGCGGTATTTCTTTCAAATTTATCTCCCAAATTATCACATCATAAATTCTGTGTCCTACTTATTCTGAGGTGCTATTGTGACGCTTATTCTTCCAATTGTTAGCCCTCCCATGAAGCCCAAAACTTGAAAAATTAACAACTGATACTCCTGCGCAAAAAACATAGACATGAGCCATGCAATGAACGAGATTCCCGTAAGAATGAAAGACCACATCGTTATCCAGTCGTTAATATTATTACAGATGGGGGGCATCAATCGGTCTTTTAAGGAAGGCTTCATCTAATCTGCCTCCAATCTTGGCGAGCACCGCACCAAGGACAAATTGTCTGACCAGGTTTTAGCATTCCCCCGCAATTCCAACAGCGATAAGCAGTAACATCTCCGTGCTTCTTTGCAAGCTCAGATAAAAACCACAATCCTATACCGAGTATGGCCAAAGTCTCCAAGTCTTTCTTCTTGACCATCTATATTCTCCTTCAAATTCTCATCTGAGGTTCGTCTTTGATTACCTCTCTCTCCTTTGAGGTCTTCTCATGGCCGCATTTTTTGCATACATAGTGGTATTCTATCAGTCTTTCTTCTCCTCCCATCACTCTATTCCGTTTCAAGACAGTTGCTTTTCGTTTTTGAAGGGCAAAATTACTATTGCATTGGTCGCATTTTCGACGCTCTGATAAAACGTGAAACACGCCAAATAATAGGAGGAATATCAATCCTGCCCACAAAAGCTCGTTTGGAGCTGTTGCGCTAAGGACAAAATAACCTCCAAGGAACCCAACAGCTGGTAGGCCAAATATTGCATAACCAGCAACAATATTCTCACGGAAGACGCGCTCAAAAAGGAGCAAAAAAATCTTTTCTAATGGCTCTTCTGGCACAATTTCGTAGTTTTCGATAGGCTCCTTCTTTTGACCCCCGTGTATGTGTATAGTGGTATCCTTAGAGCCTACCACTGTGACATTCTTGTCGCCATGCACTTCCGCCTTGTTTCCTTTGAATTCATCCCCCATACTCCCACGTCATAATTCCGACGGGCTGGCTTTATATAAGTTGCCGCAATAAGAGGTAATAGTGAGTAAAAACCACGCCTG
>Ga0209211_10008668_pt1 | contig 13831 bp, 14 predicted proteins | sample RifGroA2_FD_183992 | JGI IMG/M metagenome (GOLD analysis project Ga0209211, IMG submission 183992) | Groundwater microbial communities from Rifle, Colorado, USA - Groundwater A2 (SPAdes) (version 2) | ecosystem: Environmental > Aquatic > Deep subsurface > Groundwater | place: Rifle, Colorado...
TTTTTTATGAAGCCCGTTATTTCCTGCGCACTCTCACCTTTAATGCGGAGCGCCGTGAGGATCGCGCCCGCTTGAACGCCAGTAATCGCGCCCGATATTATGTCGTGAAGCAGGGCACCGGCCTCTTTTTCGGAGAGGTCTTTACCGTTAATTAATGTATTGAGATATTCGGTTGCATTCATACTTTGGAATATAGAAAATTCGTAATTATCTGCTTACCACCTTCCGTCGCGAATGATTCAGGATGAAATTGCACGCCCTCTATCGGGAAGCGTCGGTGCCGCAGCCCCATGATCTCACCGCTATCATCGGAAAGCGCTGTTATCGAAAGATCAGATGGCACGCTCTTTTTTTCCACGACGAGCGAGTGGTAGCGCATAACAACAAGTCTCTGCGGCAGCCCTCGAAATACACCCTTCCCGTCATGCTCAATTGTACTCATCTTTCCATGCATCGGAATTTCCGCTCGCACCACATTCCCGCCGAAGTGATTCGCCATCCCCTGCATGCCGAGGCACACGCCGAGAACCGGTGTCTTCTGTCCGAGCTCCGTTAAGACATCCGCGCAGACTCCGAAGTACTTCCGATCCTTCGAATCACCCGGTCCGGGAGAAATAATGATTCTGTCGTAGGCACGTTTTTCGATTTCGGCAAACGTGATTTCGTCATTGCGAATCACATCGAGTGTGAACGGCTCACCCTGTGCGTCCAAAATCTCGCCCGCCATTTGATACAGGTTGTAGGTGAACGAATCGTAATTATCGAGGATGAGCACTTTCACCCCGTTAGAAGTCTGTCGTAGTTTGTTCATATGCTCGTCTTGTGAATTATGTTGCGTTTACTTTTTGGTCTCGGTAGTACTCGCAGAAAAATTTGGTATAAATTTTTCTGCCAAAGACTTCTAACGGGTTCATATGCCTATTGCTTTTTTCATCGCTGCCGATTTACTTTTGATTTCATCGAATTCCTTCTCCGGCACAGAATCGTACACGATGCCGCTCGAGGTCTGCGAATAGGCATACGAGCCCGATACGAATAAAGAGCGCAGGGCAAGCGCGAACGTGCAGTCTCCGTTGAAGCCAAAATGGCCGACGCCGCCGCCGTATGGCCCCCGCGCGTCCGGCTCATTCTCATCGATGATCTTTATCGTCTCGATTTTCGGCGTTCCGGTCACCGTGCCCATTGGAAAATTGCTCGCGAACGCCGAGAAGGCATCGCGCCCTTTGGCAATGGTGCCGACGACTTCGCTTGAAATGTGCTGTACATGGCTGAACTTCTTCACCGTCATAAGATCGCGCACTTTCACAGTGCCGAACTGCGCCACGCGACCCAGATCGTTGCGATGGAGATCTACGAGCATCGCGTGCTCGGCTTTTTCTTTTTCATCATTGACCAACTCGCGCGCCAAACGCATATCTTCAACTTCGTTCTTGCCGCGGCGGATCGTTCCCGCAAGCGGTCTCGTTGTCATTTCGCCGCTGCGTAAACTAAAAAGCAACTCCGGAGAGGCCCCGATGATTGTCTTGCCTGTCCCGAGCTTGGTCGAGGGATCGCCAAACTTAAGAAAGTACATAAACGGCGAAGGATTGATCTTCCGAAGACGCTCGTACACGAAGAGCGGATTCCCGGATATTCGGTATTCCGTTTTAAAACCGACTTCGCATTGGAAGGTATTCCCGGCGCGTATCTTCTCCTTCACGCTCTCCACGATCTTTTGATGCTCCCCTTTTGTAAGCCCCTCACCAATGACTTTTGCGCTGAATGCTGTCCTTTTGGCGTGGGTGCGCAAGAGTTTGCGCAAGACTTCGCTTCTATCCACAGTGTAGAAGAAATATAGGAGCTCATTCGTAAGTTTATCCAGTATCAAGCCATCCATGTACACGCCGAACAAGAACTGCGGGAAATGATCGGAAACTTTTACATGAACGCTCGGCTCCATGTAATTGAACGCCTCGTAGCTGAGGTACCCCACCAATCCACCCGCATAGTTCGTGGCAATCGCAGGTGCTGGCATGAGGCGCCGAAGCGCGTCATATGGATTTCGAACGGGATACTTTATGCCATCGATGATGAGATCGCCCTCGCGCGCACCGATTATCTTTTCAGGCTCAAAGCCAATGATTGAATAACGGGAAAACTTCCCTTCCTCGCCGAGAGATTCGTACAAAAAGCAGGTATCGAATTTCTTTTCGATTTTCCGAAACAGGTCGAAGAAATCGACACCCACTGCCAACTTTATATATGTCGGCTTTTGGAGTTTCTTTAGTTTCTGGATTTTGTTTTTCATATCAATGCAAAATCGCCCTCACTGCACAACTATACATTGTGCGGTAAGGGCGATTTTCGATCTTCGATGATCAGGTCGCGGTGCCACCTTAATTCCAGGTTACAGGTTACAGATAACAGGTATCAGTAAAATGCAATCCTTCTCATCGACTGTCCGCCGGCTGGCGGATATCGATTGTCTCTGTTACGGGAGAACCCGAGTTCTCACTAATGCAAGAACCGCCGTTTTCAATTCCGGGCCCAATCCCTTTGGCGAAGCCGCAGAGACCCGGACGGATATGACTAAAATCAGTGTGTCACTGGTCCCGCCTCTTGTCAAGTAGCGATTTCGTGCGACAATGAAGAAATGAGGAAATCAGCCACCAAACTGACCTCTCTGCGCAACAGGATCGAAGCTGTTGATGCCGAGATATTGAGTGCAATCGCCAAGCGCGCAAAGCTCGCTGCTCTCGTTGGCGAGATTAAAATAGAGCGCGGCCTCAATCCGCTCGATTCAGTCCGAAAGGCAGTCCAAAAGAAACGGTGGGCTGCTCTTGCGAGGAAGATGAAGCTGCCCGCAAAATTGGCAAGCCGCATATATACGCTGCTTCACGATCATGCGATTTCTGTAGAAAGGAGTATGAAACTATGAGCGCGGTTAAAATCGCAAACCGACTCGATCGGTTTCAGGAATACATTTTCGCGCGGCTTGAGCGCGAAGTTGCGAATGTTGAGAGAGAAAGCGGACGGAAAGTATTGGATTTTGGCGCGGGCGACCCTAATGTGCGCACGAGCTCCTTGTATCTGGATAAACTCTGCGAATTTATCCGCGAGTCAGATTCGCATTTCTATCCGGGATACCGTGCGCTCGATTTCAAGAAGGCAGTTTGCGAGTGGTATAAGAAGAGATTCGATGTTGAGCTGACGCTTGATGAAGTCGTGCCGCTCCTCGGTGCGAAAAATGGCTTGAGTCTTCTGCCGCTCACACTCGCCGACGAAGGCGATGATGTTCTCGTTCCCGATCCGGGATATCCGGGATTCGTTGGGCCAGCGCTTGCACTCGGTGTTAATCCTGTTCCATATGATCTCCTTCCAGATAACGAATTTGGTCTCTCGCTGCCTGCGATTGAAAAGGTGCTCACGCCGCGGACGAAATTCATCTGGCTCAATTTTCCGTCAAACCCGACGGGCGCTGTTACTGAACTTGATGAATTGTCGGAAGCCGTTTCGTTCGCGCGGGACAAGAATGTTCCGATCATGTACGACAACGCGTACTCTGAAATTACATTCGATGGCTATGCTGCGCCGAGTATTCTGCAAGTCTCGGGCGCAAAAAAAGTCGCCGTAGAGATTGGCTCGTTCTCGAAAACATTTTCTTTCGCCGGACTGCGCATGGGCTGGGCTGTTGGCAATCGTGAGATTATCGCGGCGCTCGCGAAAGTAAAATCGCAGTTCGATTCAGGGATGTCACTTCCGCTCTCGCGCCTTGGCGCATTTGCCCTTCGTAATCAAGATACGGAATGGCACGGAAAAATGCTTGCGACGTACGAATCGCGTCGGAATATCATCGCGAGTAAACTAAAGTCGCTAGGGCTTCTGTTCAGCATTCCGAAAGGAGCACTGTATATCTGGGCGAGAATTCCGGATTCAGCAAAAGATTCCGAAACTTTCAGTATGGAAGTGCTCCGTTCAAAGCATGTGCTTTTCACTCCCGGAAGCGCATACGGAAAAAACGGCGAACGTTATGTGCGTGTCTCGATTTGCACGAATGTCGACAAGATAAATGATTACCTCTAACTATGCCTAAAATCAGCATTATAGGATTTGGAAGATTCGGACCAGTTCTGTATCGCCTTCTCAAGGACGATTTTGAGATTACGGTCTACGACAAAGACGCGCCAGAAAGCCTACCTGCGGGTGCCCATGTTGCCGGGGATCTCCAGGCGGTCTATGCGAGTGACGTTATTTTTTATGCCGTACCGATAGAGGCGTTCGAAGAAGTGATAGCATCGCATCAGAAATATTTCGAGCCGCGGCATCTTCTCATCGATGTTCTCTCCGTAAAAATGCATGCCGCCGCTGTTTTTCAGAAATACCTGCCGAAAACCGGCGCGCGCGCGATCCTTACTCACCCTCTTTTCGGCCCTGACAGCGTAGGTGAGAGTTTTGCAAACCTGACTCTTGTCATGGATAAATTCACTGCCGATGAGGAGACATTTGATTACTGGAAGAAACTGTTTGCAAAAAAAGGACTCAATGTTGTCGAAATGCTGCCTGAAGAGCACGACAGAATGGCCGCAAATTCGCAAGGGCTCACACACTTCATAGGCCGTCTCTTGGACGAGTACGGGTTCGAGCCGTCGCCTATAGATACAGCCGGAGCAAAAAAACTCCTCGAGGTAAAAGAGCAGGTGCGCCATGATACGTGGCAGCTGTTCACGAATCTTCAACACTACAATCCATTCACGAAAGATATGCGCATCCGCCTCGGCGACGTATACGATTCGCTTTACAATCGCCTGCTCCCGAAGCAAGCGCATGCTGACTTTATCACCTACGGCATCCAGGGCGGTCCGGGAAGTTTCAATGAGGAGGCGATCCGTGACTATCTCTCGCGCGCAGAACCGCACGCACATGAGATCAAATATCTTTATACGAGCGAGCGAGTATTACGTGCGCTCCATGCGGGCGAGATCGATAAAGGACAGTTTGCGATTCATAACTCCGTCGGCGGAATTGTAGGAGAATCGCTGCACGCAATAGCAGCGCATAAGTTCAAAATCGTGGAGGAATTCGCGATTAAAATTTCGCACGCGCTTATGATTCGTGATGATGCGGACGTTTCAGAAATCGACACTGTCGTGAGCCATCCGCAAGTATTCGCACAGTGCAAAGATACGCTCAGAGTAAAGTACCCGCGCCTCAAACTCGTGTCCGGCGAAGGAGATCGGATCGACCATGCGCTCGTAGCGAAGGATCTTGCTGAAGGAAAACTCCCAAAAAGCACAGCAACGATGGGCAGCCGCATCCTTTCCAATATGTACGGGCTCAAAATTGTTGAAGACAATCTACAGGACGCGCAAGAAAATTACACGAGCTTTATTATCGCGGCACGTCCCAATCATTGAACGCCTATCGAGCATCGCCGCTTCGCGTACGCGACGAGAAGCAGTGTTGCCAAAATCGACCCCAGTACCACACGCTTCCCGCCTGCGCCAAGGCTACGGCGGGCAGGCGCATTTGGCTACCTGCCTGCGCCGAGGCTTCGGCAGACAGGCGAGGCGAGAAGTGCCCAGCTTATCTCCGCTTTGCAAAATAACGCTCTACGCTCACAAGTAACGGCGTCGCCAAAAAAATCGACGAGTAGGTTCCCGCGATGATACCAACGAGAAGGGTGAGAGAGAACACGCGTGTGGATTCGGGGCCGAGAATATAGAGCGCGAGGAGCGTGATTAAGACAGTGATAGATGTGTTGACCGACCGCACGAATGTCTGCCCCAAGCTCCTTCCCGCAGTGTCAGCGAAGTCTTCTTTTCGATTGTGATCATGATTGACGCGCAAATTCTCGCGAACACGATCGAACACGACAATAGTGTCGTGCACCGAAAAGCCGAGAACGGTTAGAACCGCGGTCACGAACAGTGTATCGACCTGTGCGCCTACAAAGTGTCCGAGTGCGGCATAAAATCCGACCGGAACGATCACGTCATGGATGAGCGCAATAAGTGCGATAAGGCCATACATCCACGAGGAGACCGGCTGCGACACTTTACGAAACGCGAACGCGATAAAAAAAAGTATGCACAAAAGCACGAGAGCAAGGGCGATGAGCGCCTTGTTGCGAAGCTCCAGACCGATTGTGGGCCCTATTTCATTGAGCTGAATTACTGTCCCGGGATTTTCCCCGTTTACCGAAAGCGTCTCGGGCAGACTCGCCCGCTGCACGTCTGTCATGTTCTGCGCGCGCAGTATGTAATCATTTGCCCCCGCTTCACGGAGCGAATATCCGGTGAATCCTGCGCTGTTGAGAGACTGAGTAAGCGTCTCTGCGGTAGGCCGTCCGGCTGAGTAGTTTACTTGTGCGAGTGTGCCACCTGTAAAATCAATGCCTGCCTTCATTCCAAAGACAAAGAGCGACGCAAGCGATGCGAGCACGATCGCTCCGGTTATTGCGAAAAAAATATTTCGATGTTTTACGATATACATATTACGATCGCATGCCGCTTCCGAATAAAAATCGAGAAAATCCGATTTTAGCTTCAAGACCAAGGGCAAGGAGAAAAGTTCTTGAAACGGTAATGGCGGTGAGCATCGAAACGAGAACGCCGAGACCGAAGACGAGTGCGAATCCTTTCACAAGCGATGTGCCGAGCCAGAAAAGAATCACGGCAGTGATCATGCTCGAGATGTTGCTGTCGCGGATCGATGGCCACGCGCGCGCAAAACCGTCCTTTGTCGCATCCGACGCAGTTTTCCCTCCAGCTAATTCCTCTCTCGTGCGCTCGAAAATCAGAATGTTCGCATCGACCGCCATTCCGATTGAGAGGATGAAAGCTGCGATGCCCGCTGCCGTGAGCGTTACCGGTATCAGCTGAAACAAGGCAAGGACGGCAATAATATATAGAAGTAGGGCAAAAGACGCGATAATGCCCGGCAAGCGATACCAGAGAACCATAAAGAGGGCTACCGCAATGACACCCCAGAGCCCTGCCATGAGGCCGTCGCGAACCGCTTTGGCGCCTAACGTGCCGGCGACAGTTTGTGTCGAGATAAGTTCGATGGGAACAGGAAGCGCACCGAAATTAAGATTTCGCGCGAGCTCTTTTGCTTCCTGCGCTGCGAAGTTGCCTGAAATAACGGCCTCGCCATTCGGAATTGATTCGCGGATGACGGGAGACGAAATGAGCACACCATCGAGAAAGATGCCGAAGATACGGTCGATGTTGTTCTTTGTGAGATCGGCGAAAATTTGCGCTCCTTCGGAATTAAATTTTAGAACGACTACCGGCTCGTTCGGGATTCCGCCCGGCGATTGATTGAATTGTAATTGTGCGCTTGCGAGGTGCTCCCCTGTGATAGCCGCCGGTTCGAACATGTCATTCAGATCCGGCATCGGTTCTCCTTCGCCCGGAATCGGCGCATCTGCTTTGAGAAGCCGGAACTCGAGCACCGGCGTCTGTCCGATAAGTTCTATTGCCTTTTGTGTATCGGTAACTCCCGGCAGCTCGACGATAAGCCGCTCCTCCACTGCTCCCGCGAGCGCGCCGCCACGCTCTGTCTGAACAATCGGCTCCGACACTCCGAAAAGATTCACACGCCGCTCGATCGTATCGCGAAGAGAATTCATCGCATCGCCGACATCACCCCCCCTTATCGCATTCGTATCCGCTCGATACACGAGCTGCGTACCTCCAGAAAGATCGAGCCCGAGACGGAACGGCCGCGTGCCGCCCACTTCCGCGGAATAGACAAGCCATGCGACACCAGCGCCGACAAGGAGTACAAAAATAGCCCACAGACGCCTTTGCAACATTGCGCTGAAGTATATAACGAACTTTCAAAATATTAGAACAAGCGAACGGGGGTGTTTGGCCCCCGTTAGACGTTAGATCACCTCCTTTCGTAAGATCAGTGGAAGCTTGCGGATCTTCTTATATGCGAGCATCCACCAGAGTTTTTTCCGATTCTTGGAGGGATCAAGAGTCTCCTCATCGAGAAGCGGCACCGCCGATGCGCACTCGCGAATACAGAGGATGTGCGTGGCGCGATCATAGTCCAAGATCGTCTCGCCGGGAAGCAGCACGGTTCCAACATCCCTGAATACTGCCGGATCCGAGCCAGGGATGATGTCGGCCCCATCGCTCGGAGTCGCGAGAGCATAGCCGTGTCTTTGGCAGTACTTCTTCATCTCATTCAGCGGCTCATCGCCAAAGTTGAGAATCCAAGGCTCGACCACGAACCTGCCGCTATCCGTGCCAGAAAACTTGCCTACGATTTTCTTCGCGGATTCCGTCATGCGCACGAACGGAAGTCTTTCTCCGAGACTTTTGCTCCGGTCGAGAGAATGCTCGAACGACCAGCCGTGTCGAACATGCCTTTTTTCGACGAGGTTGATGAGCGGCTGCTCGGCGGGCACCGGTGCGATGTTGTAACCTAACGACTTATCTACTCTCATGGTCACCTCCTACGAGTGATGTCAGAGACCTAAAAAACTAAGTCTCACCTAGAGCAATTAGACGACTACTTAAAGATGGTGTCAATATGCATCTGGCCGGCCTGTGCACAGTCGGCAATTTGCCCGAATTTGCTCTAATTGTAGCCGCCAATAACTCGAAGGAGAGCGAAATGCTCGAAGGGTACATTCAATCGCTTGCGATTGCTGCAATCGGTGGCTGGACAATAGGGTACATCATCAGATGCGTGCAATCTGCGAATGTTGGCATCGAGAGCACAATCTGTCTTCTGACTGCCGCGTGTCTCACAGCAGTGCTGCTCTGGTTCTGGTCTGACGACCTCGCGGCGTGGCTCATGAGACTAGAAGAGGAAAAGACAAGCTGGCGTGTAACACTCCACACGACAGTAATAATCGCGTTTGCGGTTATGTATTTCGTGGGACGAGAGAATGCGCGCGAATTAGACTGATCCGGACCGTCACAGATAAGAGGGGCACTATCGTGCCCCTCTCTTATGAATTCCGGATAAGATCCAGCAGATTTCTAAATATCATCGCGACAGCGACCGGGCCAACTCCGCCCGGAACAGGCGTAAACACACTTGCCTTTTCGGCGCATGCTGGATCCGCATCCCCCGCTATCTTTTTATTTAATTCGCTCGTTCCCGCATCAATGAGCGCAACGCCTTCCTTGATGTGCTCCGGTTTGATAAAGCCTGGATTTCCCGCGCCGGATACGATGATGTCCGCATTTTTCAAATCATCAATTGAACCTTCCTGCAACGTGAACATCGAGACGTCGGCACCAAGCTTTCGCAGGAGCCATGCCGACGGCGCACCAACGAGGCGCCCCGCACCGACAATGACTGTTCGCGCTCCTTCTATGTGTACATTTTTCCTCTGTAATATCTCGACAACGGCGAGCGCGACGGGCGCGTGCACCGTGCGATCTTCTTCGCGAATTGTTGGATTGAGTGCATCAACATCTTTTTCCGGAGGCACAACCGCAAGTACGTTGCTAACATTGATTCCTTCTGGCAGCGGCAACTGTGGAATAATTGCATCAGTTTCTCCCGCAAGCTCTTTCAGGACGGAAGTGATTTCTGATTCAGAGGCAGTATCGGGAAGATTTCTACGCAGCATCGTTATTCCTAGACGCTCGGCCGAACGTTCTTTTATTCGCACGAAGGAGGCAATGACCGGATTTTCGCCAACAACAATGATGCCGAGTTTTGCCTCTCTCCCAAGCACTCGGAACTTTGGCGCAAGGTCTTGGTATATGCTTTCTGCAATAGCTTTACCATCTATCACCATATAGATCATTCCAATGTTCTTAAGAACATTGGAACTTATGAAATTCCCATCTGTGCTTTTAATTCGTCAATGCCATCTTCAAGTCTGATGGTGGGTTCCCAACCGAGAAGCTCGCGCGCTCTTTGAATATCCGCACGAGTATCATGCGGTTCGAGCCGCGGCTCGATATGCACGACAGGCCCGCCAATCATGGCCGCAAGATCGCTAACTGAGACATTCCGTCCAGCGCCGATATTGATGACCTCTCCTTTCCCCACTGCTACAGATTCCGCCGCCAAGAGATTCGCGCGCACAACATCACGCACGTGCGTGTAATCGCGCGTCTGCGTACCATCTCCCGTAATCGTCAAGGAGTTGCCTGCCATGCGCTGTTTCAGAAATTTGCCGATTACGAGCGCGTACTCCCCCTCTGGATCAAATTTTGGTCCATATACATTAAAGTAGCGCAAACTCACCGTCGGCAGATTATAGACTTCGCTCCAAAGGCGACACGTGAGCTCGCCGAAATATTTCTGTAGACCATACGGGCTTTTCGGCTGCGCAGGCAAATTTTCGGAAAGCGGTAAAGCCGGCTGGTCGCCGTATGCGGAGCTTGAGGCCGCATATATGAGGCGCTTCACGCCGCCCTCATGAGAGGCGCGCAAAACGGAAACGAGTCCATCCACATTTACGCGGAATGTTTCCTGCGGGTATTGAATAGAGTACTGCACCCGCGGTAGAGCCGCCTCATGAAATACGTAGCTCGCGCCTGAGATAATCGGCGCGATGCTTTCATAATCCAAAATATCAAGCTCGTGGTACGTGGCGCTAGGATTGATGCGATCCTCGCGCTTCCCCGCTGCATAGTTATCAATCACGTGCACGTCGAATCCTCTCTTTGCGAGCTCATCTACTATGTGCGAACCAATAAACCCCGCACCACCAGTCACAGCTACTTTCTGTTTACCTGCCATATACGTTTACTTTCGGAACATTTCCAGCCTGCCCCGTAGCTCCGCCGTAGACGGGTGGTATCGGGGTCACAACTGCCTTTTCCATCTATCTATATTACGGTGAATTTCGTATTTTCCAACTCAACTGCCGCGTGCCGTAAAAATAATTTTCACCGTTTGCAAAATGATATATATGTCGAGAAGAAGTGAGCGGTGCTTCAGATAGTACAAATCATACGAGAGTTTCGTTTTTGTCTCTACCATATCGGCGCCGTGATGCGGATGCTGATCATGCTTCACCTGCGCCCATCCGGAAAGTCCAGGGCTCACGAGATGTCGCGCGTTATAGTACGGGATCCGCGCGCTGTACTGACTCGCGAGCTTTGGTAGCTCCGGCCGCGGTCCCACAAGCGATAGATCGCCCGAGAGCACATTCCAGATCTGCGGGAGTTCGTCGATGCGCAATAGACGCAACCATTTGCCCACGCGCGTCACGGCGAGCGCGGAGTGGCCTTTTTTCCCATAGTTTCCCTCATCGTTTCCGCTCATGCTGCGAAATTTAATGATGCGTATCTTCCTCTGAAATCTGCCGATTCTTTCTTGTGTTATAAAAATCGGCCCACCGTCATCGAGCTTTATAGCAAGAGCAACGAACGGATACGCGATAAGCGAAATTATTCCGACGATGAACGCAAAGAAAATGTCGATGATTCGCTTTAGAAAATCGTATGCACGCGAAGATCCTATGCTCTCGAGCACCCATTGGTAGGTAATGAGTGAAAGCGGAACACGGTCAAACACCTCCTGGTAGAGATCCGCCGCATCGACAAAGGCAAATCGGGGCTTATTGAATGCCGCATCGTATACAATAGGCAATGCTGCAGCAACCGCTTTATCGGAAAAATCGGCGACCAAAAAATTCACTTTCTCTTCGCCGACCATCCCGCATGCTTGTCGAATGACTTCGTGCGAAGGTGAATTTTTTGTATCAACGACGTACGAGAACGAGAAGGGGTAGCGCGCGTCACTTGCAATCTCTTCAGCAAGCGCTTGAGCATCCGCGCCGGATGCGATGAGAATGCCTTCCAGTCGTCGGACAGCGCGTGACGTTGGCACCAGTCCTACGCGCCACCAAAAAATGAGCACGAACGAGATGAGTAGATACAGAACAAGTATTGTCTTTGGCGCGATCCCGAAAATGGGCACGAAAAAAAAGAATAACGCTGCAATGATCACGTTGATGACCTGCGTGTAAAAAATCGCGGCAGGCAGACGACTCCTAAAAAGCCGCGTATGTTTTCCATAGAGGCCTGCGAGAAAAAAGATGGCGACCCAAACGACAAACAGGAGCGAAAACGGCAGGAGATGCTGCAGAAAGACTTCTGGTACAGGAAACGTAAAATGCCGGAAAAATAACGTAAGCCACAACGCCACAACAAAAACCAGGATATCGCCTGCGAGAAGTATGATGTACTCCCGCCTAGGAACCAGTCTCATGACGATGATAGTATGATAAAAAAGGGCTTAAAACAAATCATATGAGAAAGACAAGAATCCTTTTTCTGATCACGAAAGCGACTCATGGTGGAGCGCAGAAGTATGTGCGCGATCTAGCCACAAACCTGTCAAAAGTAGAATTTGAGCCAATAATTGCATACGGACAAAGCGGAAAGCTTTCAAACGATTTGGCAGCCGTCGGAATCGAGACACGCAAAGTAGGCTCTTTAGATCGTGATGTGGCGATTTTCTCTGACATCGTAAGTTTCTTTGAGATATGGAAAACAATCCGACAGATAAAACCCGACGTCATTCATCTCAATAGTTCGAAAGCGGCGGCTCTGGGTGCATTAGCTGCACGATTCGCTGGCGTTAAAAAGATTATTTTTACGGTTCACGGCTGGCCGTTCAAGGAAGATCGAGGCTTCATAGCGCGGAAACTGATCTACTTCATTAGTTGGTTCACCGCGCTGCTTTCACATGCGACTATTGTTGTTTCAAAAACTGACGAAAAGATCGGGCGACATATGCCGTTCGCAAACAGAAAAATCCACTATGTTTCACTCGGTATTGAGATGCTCACATTTCTCTCTCGAGAAGCAGCGGCCGATTCCCTTGCGATAACAACCGATGCACCACGCATCGTGACCATCGGTGAGCTGACGAAAAATAAAGGTTACCACAACGCGATAGATGCCATCGCTGAATTGAAGGACCGGCATATACCCTGCATGTACTACATCATCGGTGACGGTGAGTTGCGCGAAGAACTTGAAGAATATGTCCTAGAAAAAGAAGTCGAGAACCACGTTGTTTTCTGTGGCTTTATAGAGAATGCTTCGCGGCTTTTGAAGGCATTCGATGTCTTTGTTCTTCCCTCGCTTAAGGAAGGTACTCCGTACGTTCTCCTTGAAGCTGAAATTGCTGGCCTTCCCATTGTCGCGACCAACGCAATAGACGCTTTCTGGACAGAAAGTGGAATTGTTACAGTTGTGCCAGCCGCAAGCACATCCCTGCTCGCCCAAGCAATCGAGCGCGCGATAGAGCAACCTATCGACGGGACGGTCCAACCATTTTCAACGTTAGATAAAATGCTCAAAGAAACAATTGATCTCTACTAGACAGCCCCCACCAATTCCGTCTCATCTCGGGCCTGAAGCGTCGGCCGCTCGGAACGTCGCATGCCGATCAGGATTCCGAGCGCAAGATATTCCGTCACAAGATGAGAGCCGCCATAGCTCATGAGGGGAATGGTCGTCCCGGTAACAGGAAGTAATCCCAAGTTCATGCCAACGTGCACCAGAAAATGGCTCAAAAAAATTATTGCAACACCGGCACCAAAAAGCGTCGTGAAGTTGTCTACGCCATGCGCGGAAATCATTAATATCCTCGTTATAACGATGCCAAAGAGTCCGAATAGGATAAGAACGCCCCAGAATCCCCACTCTTCTGCGTACGCCGCGAAAATAAAATCGGTCTGATATTCAGGAAGATAAAGAAGCTTGCTTTGCGTGCCGTAGCCGATCCCCTTTCCCATGAGCTCGCCCGAGCCGATGGCAACAGTTGACTGATATGCGTTGTAGCCGCTCCCGCGGATATCGGCGAGCGGATGGAGGAATGTTAGAATGCGCTGTTTTTGATAATCTGCGAG
>Ga0209211_10008669_pt1 | contig 13830 bp, 13 predicted proteins | sample RifGroA2_FD_183992 | JGI IMG/M metagenome (GOLD analysis project Ga0209211, IMG submission 183992) | Groundwater microbial communities from Rifle, Colorado, USA - Groundwater A2 (SPAdes) (version 2) | ecosystem: Environmental > Aquatic > Deep subsurface > Groundwater | place: Rifle, Colorado...
ACTTGATTGGACACGTTCACTAAAAAAGGTAAGAAGGTTAGATGGTTTGATGGTAAGACGGTACTATGAAATGGCGTTAGAGAAACAAGTCGTTACCATCAAACCATCATACCATTCTACCATCTTACTTTATTTTCTTTTCATGAGAATGGTGGCTGCGCCTTAAACAAGAGTAGAAACTACTTAATAGTAGTTAAAAAACGAAAACTTTATAAATAATGGCAATTCTAAACTGGTTATGGCAAGAAAAAAAGTAGCAATTCTTACATGCGGCGGAACACCGGCAATGTCTCCTAATCCAACATTAAAAGTTAAGTATAATGGACCAGAGCTAATAAACAAATTCCCTTCATTAGAAACATTGGCAGATCTTGAAGTAGATGAAGTATTTAGCAAAGATAGCTCAGAAATGAAACCACAAGATTGGCAGATAATAACAGAAAGAGCGCATCATTATGTAATGAGAGATGATATTTCTGGAATAGTTGTTATTCATGGTACAGACACTATGGAAGATACTCTTATGGCTGTTGCTTTAATGATTAGAAACCTTAACAAGCCAATTGTATTTACAGGAACGCAGGTTCCAGCTGAACAAGATATGCATCATGCGGAAAAGCATTTTTATGATTCTGTTCTTACAGCAGTAAATTCAGGTATTAATGATATTGTTCTATGTTTTTCAGGAGATGAAACATCAACATTTACTAACCTTTACAGAGCATCAACTGCTTTTAAATTTAGTACACATAAATATGATGCATTCAGAAGTTGGGATGGCTCAATTGTAGCGATTGTCGATGGAAAATTTAAGTTTAGTCCACAATATAATAGTCATCAATATAAAATAACTAAACCAACTGAATTCCCATTATTAAAAACAAATCTCGAATTGAATGTTGGATACGCAAATGTTGTTATTGGAACTGATTATGGTGAACAGATTATTTCTAATATTATTACACCAAGAGAAGAAGTTATACCACAAGATAAAGTTACACCAAGAAATAGAGGATACATTCTCGGTACAAATACAGATGGTTATGATCTTTTATCTCATACAAGAGATGCTGAAGCCAAAGCAACATTAAAAGCTTTAGAAGCAGGATTAGTTGTTGGCGTTGTTTCAAACGATGGAAGCCCAGTAATATTAGCCAATGGTATCGATATCCAATTGAGAGAAAAAGGAGCAGTTCCTTTAGGAAGAATGAACTTTCGTAAAGCATTAGTAAAACTTTCATGGGTTCTTGGACAAACACAAGATAATGAGGAAGCAAGAAGAATGTTAGCTTATGATTATTGTGGAGAGATTCCACCGAATTCTTTTGATACAGAAATGAAACCATTTCATCATACTGATTAATAATTATATTAATTAATTAATTAATTTTCATAAATCCTCACTTATGTCCACAAATTACGTAAAACATATAAACAGGTGGACATAATCATCCCCTGAGATGGCTTATACAGAAATCCAAATAAAATACAGCAAGAAATATTATTATAGATGCAAAAGCATAAGAGAAGGAGAGCTGTTTAGAAAGATAAGAAAATATATGGGTGTTGAACTTAGCAAAGAGGAATTAGAAAAAAAAGAAAAAGAGATGGATATTCTTTTAGATGATTTGTTTAAAGGTGTTCTTAAATCTGAAGGCATAAGCAAAAGCAGAGAAAAGTTATACCAAGAAATAGAAAACTTAACTCCACTAAAAAAAGAGACTGAACACATTCCTATTGCAAACACAAAATTAGCCGGTTTTCCAACCACAACAGTCAAGGCAATTACAGATCAATATAACAAGGCATTTCATTCAAAAGTATTTACATTAATTGCAAGCTCTGAAAGTGAATTATACACCTTTGCCAAAAGACATAAGCCGCATTACAAATATTGCTTTGCGTTTGTAAAAAACGATGAAGGGCAATGGTATATGGGAATCAAAGAGATGAATGAAGTGAGAGCGTGGGTTGTTAAGCAGGCAAAAAAAGACCCTACACACGTGATTGATTTGTACAAAACTTGGGAGAATGATTGGAGAAATTATTTAGCATTAGCAGACAGATTAAAGAAACTCAACTTTGCAAAGTATAATAATATGGAGTTATATCAGACATTCAAAGAGTTTTACCAGCAATACCAGCTAGTAGGCTCAATCGCATATATTTCAGATTCTTTCATGTCTACTGGTGAAGAGGACTGGCTAGAAAAATTAATACTTAATGAGCTAAAAAATATTGGCGTACCACCATCTGGAACAATTCATATATTAAGAAAACTTACTTCCCCTGTTCATCTTTCATTTACTCTTGAATCTGATTATCAATTATTAAAGATAGCAGAGAAAGTATTAAAAAGATTCCAAAATAAGCTTCCTGCATTCGAGCAATTAAAAGAACAAGCGTCATTATTATACGGCGAATTGAAGAAGCATGAAGAAACATTCTATTGGATACAAAATAATTATTACAATGTTCATTATATTGACGCAGAGGAATTCTATAACCAAATAATTGGATTGATAAAAGAAACTCGAAAAGGTAAAGATAATATAGAAAGAATAATTAAAGAGAAAGAAAAAGAGCTAGAAAATACAAGACGAGAAAGAGAGAATTTAATTAATCAATTATCCTTACCATCATTTATAAAAAACATTCTTCAAATTGCAAGATTATTTGGAAAATGGAAAGACAAGCGAAAGAGCGGTGTTTACATAGGTATGCACTTCTTTGATTTATTTTTTGATGAAATCTCAAAGAGGACAGAATTTACAAAAACTCAGCTTACATTCACTGTTTTTGAAGAGATAGAAGATATTTTGTTTGATAAAGTCGATAAGAAAAAGATGCATGAAGAAATAGCTGAAAGAAAAATCCAATGTTTCTTTGCGTTTACACAACATGGCTATTATATTGTTGGCGGGAAAAAAGCAGAAACTTATTTTAAATTAATTAATAAAAAAGAGCATGGAAATGTGATGGAAATAAGAGGAGTTATTGCATCTCCGGGATATGCAAGAGGAAGAGTATGTATTATCAAAAAAACAGATGATATTAAGAATTTCAGAACAGGCGATATTCTTGTCGCCAACCAAACAACTCCTGAATTTTTGCCAGCTATGCGCAAGTCAGCTGCAATTGTCACAGAACAGGGCGGTATAACAAGCCACGCAGCAATTGTCTCAAGAGAACTGAAAAAGCCATGTATTATTGGAACAAAAATTGCAACAACTGCGCTTATGGATGAAGAGGTAGTGGAAGTTGATGCTAACAACGGTATTATCAGAAGAGAGAGATAGTTTAATCTTCTAACATCAACTCTTATTTTTACCTAAACATTTCTATCACCCACTAGCCAAAATCCTTTCTATTCCTAAGCAGATTAAACCTTTTTAGCAATGTTGTCCAGTGGCTTATAACACCTAAAACCTTTGAATTTTGATAAAATAAGCTGTATTGAGTGTTTCAGTGGACAAGTCGTTGTGAGGTATATAAACCTATTTGTTTTATATAATTTATAGGTGATAAAAATGTCAAAACCAAAAGTATCAAAAGATACCCCTTTAATGGAACTTACATTAAGAAGATATGAGCGTCCAGATAAGATGGAACCGAGAGAATTAATAAAAAAATTTTGTCTGAGTGTTGGTCTTTTACAACCAGGTGATTCACGCGATGTAATTGTTGATATATTGTATGTGCTGCTAAGAGCAAGAACTGAAAAAAGAATTATAACCTCAGAGCAAATTAATGATGAAGTGATTAAATTAAGAACTGAGCACAAACTGCTGCAGCACGGCATAGCTCCATCAAATGTTAGAAGACAAATAAAACGGCTTAGGGATTTGCTGTTAGTGGAAAAGATAAGGAACAATTACAGAATAAATGAATTCTCTAAACTCAGCGAAGGATACAAAGAAAAGTTTGAACAATATTTATTGCCAAGCGTTGTGATAAGGATTAATGAGTATTTTAAGGAGATTGACAGGGTGTTTTGACCAAATTTAAACTGGTCGAATTCGATGGGTTTAGAAATCTGGCAGGTAGTAACTCTTTTGTGTTATCCTCACAATATAGACAAAAGCAATTGATTTGTTCGAAAATTAATTACTTTTGGTATACAATCCTACTTTTAATTATGGCGAATATGCCATATTTAAAAGCAAAGTCGGATTAAATCATTGTTGGCAAGAGGTTCAAAATGGAAAAAATTAATGTTTTGGATAAAGAAATAATTTTTACAGACAGCATGATGAAGATTATATTTGCATTACAGATATTGCTAAATACAAAAATGCTAGAACTGATGATATTATCAAAAATTGGCTTAGAAACCGTAACACTATTGAATTTTTAGGGGTTTGGGAACATTTGAACAACCCACATTTTAAACCCGTCGAATTCGACGGGTTTAGAAAAAAAGCGGGATTAAATAGCTTTATTCTTACTGCTAAGCAATGGATTGAAAAAACCAATGCAGTGGGCATTGTCTCAAAATCTGGCAGATATGGAGGCACATACGCTCATAAAGATATCGCTTTTGAGTTTGCATCTTGGATTTCGGTTGAGTTTAAGCTTTACTTGATAAAAGAGTTCCAGAGACTCAAAGAACAAGAACAGAAACAACTAGGATGGGATATCAAAAGAAATCTTGCGAAAATAAATTACAGAATTCATACTGACGCAATAAAAGAAAACTTAATCCCAAAAGAAATTACAAAAGAACAGATAAATCAAATTTATGCCTCTGAAGCTGATGTTCTAAATGTAGCATTATTTGGGATGACTGCCAAAGAATGGAGGGACAGTAACAAGGATAAAAGTGGAAATATTCGAGATTATGCTAATGTTTCTCAATTAGTCTGTCTTTCTAATCTTGAGAATCTCAATGCATTATTCATTAATGAAGGCTTACTTCAAGATAAAAGATTAGTTAAATTAAACCAGATAGCAATACAGCAGATGAGGCTATTAACTGAAGACAGAGTTATTAAACAGTTAGAAACTAAAAACTAATTTAGGTGTTGTTTTAATTGCAAAGAATAATAAATGGGCCCAGCCAGATTCCCACGAGCTTTTTTGTAAGAAAAAAACCTCGGAAAATACCTTCTGTGGTATTTCACTTCGTTCAATACCACTTTCATAACATAATTATAACCCTTTATTAATATTTTAACACTATTTTATTAAATTATTTAAAAATAAATGGGCCCAGCCAGATTCGAACTGGCGACCTTCGCCATGTCGAGGCGACGTCATAGCCGCTAGACTATGAGCCCATTTAATTAAGAAATCTCTTCTTCCTTTTTAAATTTTGCTGTAAAGTTAACTTTTTACTGTTATATCCACAATATTTAAAAGTCTAATCAAGTTACATGAAACTAATTTTTTACAAAAGGAGAAAACTAAATGAACTACAACGAAATCCTGACCTCCCTATACCAGCGAGGGTTTCACACAATAAATTTAGGTTTGGAAAGAATAGAAACACTTCTAAAAAAATTAGGAAATCCTGAGAAAAACCTAAAGGTTATTCATGTCGCAGGAACAAACGGAAAAGGCAGTGTTTGCGCAATGTGTACATCTATACTAATTGAAGCAGGATATAAAACAGGGCTTTACACTTCTCCGCATCTGGTTGATTTCACAGAACGATTTAAAATAAACAATAAAAATATTACAAAAAAAAGATTAGTCGAGCTTTTTGAACAAATAAAACCACACATTACCAATGAGACTTATTTTGAAATAATCACAGCAATGGCTTTTCTTTATTTCAAGCAGGAAAATGTTGATATTGTTGTTCTGGAAGTTGGAATGGGCGGAAGATTAGATGCAACAAATGTTGTTACACCATTAGTTGCAGTAATAACAACAATATCAAAAGAGCACACACAATATTTAGGAGATACAATAGAAAAGATTGCATTTGAAAAAGCAGGAATTATTAAAGACAATTTTAAAGGGAATTGCTATGTTGTAGTTGGCGAAAGTAATGCTGCGCTAAATGTAATAAAAAAAATCTGCAAGGAAAGAAATGCAAAACTATCTATTGCAAAGCCAACTACACTAAAAATAAGCCTTAAAGGAGAGTACCAAAAAATTAATGCAGGAATTGCAATTGAAGCAATAAAAACATTAACGCATTTTGGCTATAACATACCTAACCCCACTATTATTAAAGGATTGCTAAAAACAGAATGGCGCGGAAGGCTGGAGTTTGTCGAGAGAAATGTTATAATCGATTGTGCGCATAATCCTAATGGGATTGAATGCCTAGTTAACGAATTAAATCTTCTGAAAGAGCAACATAAGTTTAATAAATTTCAAGTTGTTTTTGGAGCAATGAAAGATAAAAATATAAAAGAAATGATTAAACTATTATTGCCAATCGCTTCTACATTCACTTTAACTACCCCAAAGGGTGATTGGATTAATGGTAAATGGAGTATGGAAGAGAGAGCAGAAAAGCCAGAAAATATTACAAAGTTTCTTAAGAATTTACACTTTAATCAAAAAAACATTTATTTAATCAAAACTCCTTTTGACGCGCTAAAAAAAGCGAAATTATTGGCAAAAAAAGATGAATTAGTTGTTGTTTGCGGAAGTTGTTTTCTTGTGGGAGATATTATGAGGGGGATGAAGAATTGTTGAGAATAAAGATTTAATTCCCAACACAATCAGTGATAAAATAAAATAAACTTATTTGTTTAGCGTATCAATATCTTTTTTCCGCTCTCAATCCTGTTTTCCGCTCCCAACTCGTTTGTGGGCGCAGCCACAGTCTCATGAATTTATTTTAAGTTTTTTAAAAGATATCTTATAGAAATCAACTAGTAAATTATAATCAACTAAAAATCATAGTGAACGGGTTGGACATGCCAGGAACTAAACAAAAATCAAAAATTAACTTTATTGACTGTATCTTTTTTCATAGCCAGAAACAATATTTCTAAACATCGCGCCAACTTGTACATCATCATATCGAGAAAGGTCTTGCTTTCTGCCTGCTCCAAATCTTCCTGGAAAATGTTCTAATAATAATTCTCTTTTTGAGTCAGCATCTGCTGCAAAGCTACCATATACATTTACACCATAATCATCAACTGCCTTAAGAAAATCAATGGCTTTCTTTCTCTGGTTGCCACTCTTTTTTAATGCTGATACTTGGGTTTCTAATGTTGATAATTGTCTGTCAAGTCTTGCTGATGATGTCTCTTCTTGTATAACATCAACTAAACCTTGCTGGTACAGGTCTGGAGCTTCACAATCATCTCCACCAATACCTGCTTCTTGGCATAGGTTGACATAATCAACACCACTTCTTCCTGTCAATGCATCTCTTCTTGTTTCTTCCAATCCTTGCAGGTATAAATCTGAATCTTTACAATTAGATTCATCTTCGCCCAATTCTTTGGAACTCTTGAAATAAAGCATGGCATTTCTATCTATTAAAGCTTCATCTCTTATTGCTTCCTGCTGTTTTTTTAGTTTAGCTTCTAGTTTGTTTACCATTATTGTTTGTTTAGAATGTTAGTTTGATTTAAAAAGTTTTTAGTCTGTTATTCTACAAAAGAGATAAATATACGAAAGTGCAAAATAATGTTCGATTATTTTGCACTTTTAGTATAAATCGTATTTGTTTAAAGCTGATTTCAAGTTTCTTAATCTGTTTAATATTCTGTTTCCGCTCCCAACCAGTTTGTGGGACGCAGTCCATCGTCTCATGATTATAATTAATTTTTTTAAAGTAATTATATTAAAAAAATAAACTTATGAAAATAAACTAAAAATCATAGTGAACGAGTTGGACATGCCAGGAACTGAATAAAAAACTTAAAATTATTGAACAATGGCTTCGCCCAAGAACTAAACAAAAATTAATAATCCAATAAAAAATAATTGTAATAATAAATTAAAAAATAAGAACAATAAAAAAATAATAAATATATAATTAATAAAAAAAACTAATAATTAATCAGTATCTCCACATCCTTGCCGAATATGTTTTTTAAGTTCTCAAAGATTGGCTCTTTTATGAAAACTTTTGGAAGTATTTCAATCTTTGCAAGATGTTTCTCAAGCTCTTCAAGATTGCTAGGTTCCATTGTTCCTAAACTTCCATCTGGCTTGATGTTTGCTTTGGAGATTTCTTTTTCCTTATGATCAATGTCATGTATAATAAATGCAATGTTGTCCAAAAGCAGAACTTCACCATACCTGTTTCCATGTTTTACTCTTATCTTTGTTCTCTCAAGCTCTCTGCCTCTCTTTCTTTGCATGTATTCGACAAGGAATTTAATTAGGTCGCCCGATGTTTTTCTCGCCTGCTCAACCTCTGTCTTGCCTAATTTTCCAGCGTCATAATCCTTCTTTGCCTTGATAATCTCGTCAAGCATTCTTAGATATTGCTGCGGTATCAATCCTTTATGTATCATCTCATTCTCAAAAATACTTAAAATTTCAGCATCCTTGACTTTTTCTATGCCTTCAATCCTTAAGATATCCCTGACAACAGTTACAACAGTTTCGTAAATGTGTACAATTGATTCTTTTTCTTTCATTAATTCAATCTGCGTGAACAGTTTTTTGATTCTCTTAAGGAATTTATCTGCATCGCTTAATAATTTATCAAGCTCTTTGCCAGAAAGATTTTCTTTTGTACCATGCTCAAGCTCTTTTCTTACATTAATGTTTGCCTCTAAGATTTTTACATATTCTTCTTCCAGCAATTTTTCTTTTTTGACAAACACTTCCCTTAAAAGCTGCGCTGTCTCTCTTGGAGCAGGAGGTGGAATGCCGTATAACATCAATGCTGCCTGTGACGGCGTCAAGATTGCATAATAAGTATCTTCCATACCTATCTCTTTTACTTTGAATCCAACCCTCTTGAGCATTTGCTCTCCTGAATTCATGAACATATCAATTGCTTCCATAGATGGTTTAATTTTACCCATTCTCAACAATTGTTTCCATGGCATGAAAATTCCTCTGTCGAAGAACGGAACACCATCTCTTAACAATGTGAAGATGATTGGGTTTGCTTCTTTTAAAGAATCCCAGAAATCAGTTAAGATATAAACTTGGATGTTCAGCTTGTTTTTGATGCCTGTTATTTCTCCGGCTTCAATGCCCATGCCAATAATTATTGCTCTTAATTTGTCTTTTAGCTCTGCCCTTGTCATTCTCTTTACATCTGTATCGTCGATAACAATAAAAACGTCAATATCGCTTGTTGGAGTTGCCTGTCCTCTGATTAAGCTTCCGCTTAGAACATAAGTTACAATGTATTTCTCGAATTTTTTAAGAACCATTGTTTTGTGCACTTCTGCAATCTTTACAGCGCTCAACATTCCTGTGTCGTGTATTGGTGCTGATAATGCTGCCAATTGAAGCAGATCATATTTTGCATCATAACAGCTTTGCCATAATTCTGAAAAAATTATTGTCTGCGGATAAATGTTTTTGTCAACTTCCTGCGCAATTGTATCAATAATTGTGGCAAGTTTTGATTTTAATTCCTGTTTTGACATATTTTTTGAGTCAGAATCATCAACCAGCACGAGAACATTTATTTTATTCATATCTGGCTTTTCGCCTTCCTTTGGTTTCTCCGGAGGCAAAAGGGCAATGCCTGAAATATATTTATCAAATTTTTCAATAACCTTTTTTTTGAATTGCTCTAACTTATCTTTTATTTGCTTCAGTTTTTCCTGTGCTTCTTTGGATAAAGGAGGCATACCCGGTGGCATTGGCGGTAATTTATCTGAGGAATTGTCGCCTTCTTTTGATTCATCAAATTCATTATTATCTTTTGATACTTCTTTAGCTTCTTCTTTTTTAGTCTGCTTGTATGGTTTTTTTGTCATATTTTTCACCTATAATTCTTGTTGTTTAACTATGCTTAACTATAAGTCACTTAGCCTGTAAACAATACCAATTAACCGCTTTTGTGACATATAGTTTAATATATATGTATATCTATAATATAATTTAAAAAGAATTGTCTATTTGAGTAGTTATTTCTGTGACAAAAAGGTCATAATGAATGAAATAAATAGCAGCTAAAAAATTGGTTTAATAAGATAAAAAATGTAAGAAAAAACCTGCGCCTCAGTATCTCTCTTTCTGCCATGATTGATGACACTAGCGAAATATTCTTCACAGACGCAGGTCATAAATGAATAATAGTGCGAGATTTAAATGGATTTTGATTGGAAGTGCTTATCCTAAAAAACATTTTTCTTTTATGCTCTTAGTAAGAATAAATTAATCAAACAAAAACATTTATAAACTTCTTTTTTCAGGGAATTAATAACATGTATGATATAATAACTGTCGGCTCTGCAACTGTGGATGTATTCGTTAAAACAGAATCAGAACTGATTAAAATAAAAACAAAAGACGGCGAAGAAGAGCTTATTGCATATCCAATCGGCAGAAAAATTCTTATAGAGCAGCTTGATTTCATGACAGGAGGAGGAGCAACTAACACAGCTGTATGTTTCTCAAGGTTAGGGCTGAAAACAGCTTGTCTTTCAACTATAGGAAAAGATGACAATGGCAAAAAGATTTTAGATGAATTAAAGAAAGAGAAAATAGATTTTATCGGAACAATTGAATCAGGCGAAGCTGGTAAGCTAAAGGGAAAAAAGGCGGGAGCAGATGAAAAAACAGGCGGGATGACAAGCTATTCAATAGTTTTAGACAGCGTTGAGCATGACAGAACAATTCTTACATACAAAGCATTAAGCAATAATCTAAAATTTAAAAAACTTGAACACAATATTAAAAAAGGCAGGCTTAAAGCGAAATGGTTTTATTTCTGCACAATGTTGGGCGAGTCTTTCAAAACGCTGGAAAAACTCGCAGAATATGCAAAAAAGAATAAGATTAAGGTTGCATTTAATCCTACAAATTACCTCGCAAAAGAAGGCCCTAAAAAACTAAAGAAGATTTTAGATGCAACTGAAGCATTAGTCTTGAACAAAGAAGAGGCAAAATTATTGTTAGGTTATAAACCAGAGGATATGACGATAGCTATTGAAAGATTAATGAAAGAGCTAAACAGGCTTGGTCCGAATATCATCGTGATAACAGACGGCGCAAATGGAGCGTACTGCTATGAAGATGCAAATAAAAGATATATGTATCATATTCAGCCAAGAGGAGTTAAACTAATGGAAACAACTGGCGCAGGGGATGCTTTTACCTCAAGCTTTATTGCAGGGCTTATCAAGGGAAAACCAATTGAATTCTGCCTGTTTTTAGCGCAGTCAAACACTGAAAGTGTCATTCAACATTATGGTGCGAAAAATATTCTGCTAACATGGGATAAAGTATTGAAAGAGATGAAGAAGTATAAGCATAAAGTTGTAAGAAGAAAGCTGTAATAATTATAATCAATGTAATTTCAACTTTTGCATTTTACTCATAAACAATCCATACATCATATATATGAAACGCAAAAGTTCAGGTAATGATTATTCCAAATTATTAATCCCGCTTAAAAATTAGAAAATGATAAAAAAACTAAAACTTGCAATGGGAATAATCGGCATAATTGTTGTAATTTCACACATGACTTATTTTGCATTAAAGCCTTATAATTTAATCTCTTTCTTTTTAGGGTTTGGTGTGATTTATTTAGTGTTTGTTCTGCCGTTGAAATGGTTGAATAAAAAAGAAGATAAAAAAAATTAAAACAAAAAATTTAGATTTATTCAGTTGCTTCAACTGGTGCTGCATCAACTGGAGCTTCATCTGCAACTGGTTCAGTTGGTGCAACTACTTCTTCTACTGGTGCTGTGTCAGCTGGAACTGCTTCCTCTGCTGGCGCTGCTGCATCAGGCGCTGGAGCTGCTTCTTCTTTTATTACGCTTGCACAACCTACTATTAGACTAAGTACTAATAATAGACCAAATAGTGCTATTATTTTCTTCATATTTTCACCTCTATTTTATATTTCTTGATGTTTATTGTATGTTAATATACTAATAAGTATACTAGTAATATAAAAATGTTGTGATTTTGAAGGCAAATTTTGAGTATATAACAACCTACAAAATTGTGTTTAATTATTGGTTTGGCTATAATTTTATAAATTCATCATGAATTCTATAAGACTATGCGCGGTACTTTAAGAGAAAGGTTAGAAAAACTTGAACGGTTTAAAAGATATTTTGGAGAGTTTGGGATAAGTTTGGATGCTATGCTTGTAGACATACCATTAAGTAGTGTGTTTGAAGACAAAAGAACAGATACTCTTTCAGACTTTTACACTCATAATAAATTAGCGTATAGGGTAGCAAGTGGAGATGCTTCTTACACAGAGCAAATACAGCCCATTCTTGAGAAATACAATTCTTTTTGGAAAAGAGTTGAAACACCAGATGTTGATGATTCATTTGACACGCTTGTTAATAGTGTGCTTGGCTCAATGAATGCAGTCGGTGTTGCATATGTTAATCCGCATACATTTACAACCTTTGGCAGAAGAGCAAAAGAGCGAAGAGCAAATAGAACCTATTTAATTGAAGGTGGGATTTTGGCACTAGCTTTATGGGCATTAATAGAAGGTAATCTTGATATCCATCTTGACATACCAGCTACTTCTTATGAATCGTTTATAAATGCCGTACCTATCTTAGGGTTGTTAGCTCCTTATATAACATTAAAGCCTTTAGAATCACCAAGATTAAAAGTGGAATTGAATTATTTAAGATTTACAGCAGAAAAAACAGACGAATTCTTAAGAGAGAATTATGCGGAAAGGAAGTAAATAGTAGTTGTCTAGCTAATTTCCTATTTCTCGCTTTCTATCCTGTTTCCCGCTTACAACTCGTTTGTAGGCGAAGCCACACGTCTCATGAAAAATAAAACTAGGTGCTAAGTGGGTGCTGGGTTCTAGGTGCTAGGTGCTAGCAGCGATAATTCATCGTAACTAGCACCCAGCACCTAGCACCCAGTTTTCATAGTGAACCTATTGGACATGCCAGGAACTAAACAAATACGATTTTCTTATAATTATCTAATTTTTAGAAAAACTTTTGAAAATATTTATAAATAATATATCAATCTTTATAATAAGATAAATAATAATTCATATAATTAGGTATGAAAGTGGGATTGAACGAAGTGAAATCCCACAGAAGGTATTTGATCAAACTTTTTTCTTACAAAAAGTTTGGCAGCATAACTCAGTGAGCTTTTTATCAAAACCTCGGAAATGTCAGAAATGCATTACATTTCTGAGCAGCTCAAAAATCTATGATTTTTGAGAAAATCATGCGACCTATGCAACTTCGTTGCTCGGTCACATTAATATTCAATTAATTGTTTAGTCGGCAGCATAACTCAGCCTGGTTAGAGTGCCACGCTCATATTGTTTGTACTTTTGAGCTAAGCCATAATGGTGAAAGCATAACAAGAGGCACGTGGATGTCCCGTGTTCAAATCACGGTGCTGCCATTTATTTTTTAGAGATGTACAAAAAAATTATTAAGCATGGTTAGAAAAAAGGTTATCCTTGAAACTGTTGAAAGATATAATGAAATAGAAGAGAGAATGAAGAAGGGCATAGGTGTAAAGAAATTCACTCAGAAGGATACTGTTAAATATCTAAAAAATTGGTATTTGTTTAGTCAATTTTATGTTTGTTAACCTCTTTCTTTCGTCCACAACCCGTTTGTGGAACGCAGTCCATGTCATTAAGTTAAGGAAATATTTGGTTTTGTTCAACCTAATCCAGCAGTTTGTCTTGCTGGAAATCTGAGCAGATGCCCATGATTTAAAGCGTCTGGTGGTTTGGAATTGCTTAACTTAATGACA
>Ga0209211_10008670_pt1 | contig 13829 bp, 12 predicted proteins | sample RifGroA2_FD_183992 | JGI IMG/M metagenome (GOLD analysis project Ga0209211, IMG submission 183992) | Groundwater microbial communities from Rifle, Colorado, USA - Groundwater A2 (SPAdes) (version 2) | ecosystem: Environmental > Aquatic > Deep subsurface > Groundwater | place: Rifle, Colorado...
ACCACCGAAATAGACCCTAACACGCCTTTCCCTGTCATCGATTTCCTGCCCGAGCAGCGAGGGGTGAAGGACAAGGGGGCAAACCAGCGCCTGGGTGCCTGGGAATGCAGGCTGAAAAAGGGCACAAGAGCTCACGCTGCATATGGCACTGAAAACATTTCTGAGCGGCACCGCCACCGATACGAGGTTAACAACGATTTTGTTGGCAAGCTTTCCGAATCCGGGCTGGTTATTTCAGGAACCTCGCCGGACGGAAACATTGTGGAGGTAATTGAGTGGCCAGAAGGCTGGGGCGTGGGCACGCAAGCCCATCCCGAGCTTAAATCCCGGCTTGAGAGGCCAGCGCCCCTGTTTGTCGATTTCGTGAAAGCCTGCCTGGATAGGAAAAAGTAGCCCCGCCTTATTTTGTCCAGTTCAATGGAAATGGGGCCTGAACCAGCCTTGCCGATGCGTTTGTGAATTCTGCGAGAATAAGGATCCTTTTTTCAGAGTCGACAAGATATTTCAACTGCGGAGTGAAATCCGAACGCACTGAGATTTCATATGCTCTTCTTCCTGCGACCTCTTTTGCACCAAAGGACCTGAAATTCAAAGGCATGTCGATATTTGCCGAGCCTGTTGAAATGGTGTTCTGTACCTGCCAGCTGAAATCTTCCGAGACTGCAAGCATCCAGGGGGAAAAAAGGAGCAAGGACTTGTTTCCCAGGCTGGAGTTGAGCTGGAATGGGTCGCCTTCGAGGTTTCCCTGCCGGTTTATGCAAGCGGAATTCTGCAAGCCCTCTTCGCTTGATTCGACCACCAATGTGCCAGGGCATTCCGAAGAGGAGCGCACTTCGTAGCTCAGGCGCGCCTGGCTGCCCCCAGCCGATATTTCGTAAACGTAATTTTCGCCAGGAAGAAGGGCAAGCTGGGAATTCTTTGCAAGATGGCCTTCCATTATGATTGCATGCAGCTCCTCCTGCGGGCCGGAAAAATACGCCGCTGCAACAAAGAGAGCGTAGAGAAGGAGGGAAATAATCAGTATAGCGGAAGTGTCCTTGTCAATAAAGGGCAGTTTGGGAAGACGGTGGTACAGCGACTCCAGCCCGCCCCACCACTTAAGCAGCGTGTGCACTGGCGCTGCCTTCTCCTTTGTAACTGGTTTTGTTTCCCTTTTTTTCATTTGAACGCCCCAAGAAGGCCCCCTTCAATTTCCCTTTTCCTTCAACTTTTCCTCTTCCAGCCGCCAGCGCTTTTTCTCCCTGTGCGTGAGCTCCTGCCAGCTTGCGCCAGTGGCAGAGCGCCACATGAGGTAAACCAGGGCTGCAAGCGCCAGGCAGGAAAACGCCACCAGGAGAGTCACATCGTCCATAGCCGTCCTTTGCAAAGAATTCATTAAATAAGCTGCGCCACAAGTTTCAAGCATGCGCTTCACAGCCTCCGCGCCCTGCAAGGCGATCCTATTTGGCGAGCACTATGTGGTTTACGGCTCGCCTGCGCTTTCGATTGCCATCGAGCCTCGGAACATCGTAGAGTTTGCTGATTTTGAGGGCAGTGGAATTTCCATGCATTCAGCCTTAGGAGACGCGGCAATATCCGAAGACGGCAGGTTTGAAGGCCAGCGCGAGCTTGGCATATACCACCCAGTTGCCAATGCAATTTTTCCAAAAGGGAGAATTCCAACTTGCACAGTTTCCTTCAAGCCATCCTGGAACCTGAAGGGCGCGGGATTAAGCGCCTCGCTTTGCGCTGCCTTTGCCGCAGGACTTTTCAAGCTCGCAGGAAAGAAACCGTCAGCGGAGGAAATTTTCAGTGCCGCTCAGGCGGGAGACCTCATTGCCCACGGCGGCAGGGCTTCTGGGATTGACGCCAAGACTGTGAGCTTCGGCTGCCCGCTAGTATTCAGGCGTTCCTTCTCGCCCCCTGCATTCAATTCCAAGCCAGCAGATTTTTCGCTGCCTTCCGGCTCCACCCTGCTCCTTATCGACACTTTCAAGGGGAAAAAACAGGGCACATCCGCAATGCTGGAAATATTTGCCTCGCAATTCGGCATAATCGGGGGCCCCAATGAGGCAAGCGAGGAGGCACGCAAGGAAATATGCCAGGAATTCGATCCCTTATGGAAAAAAATCGAAAAATCAATGGGCAAGGCAACTGCAGAGGAGCTGGGGGCGCTTATGGGTGAAAACCATGCCCTGTTGAAAAACAGGAAGATGTCAAGCGCAGGAATCGAAAGGGCAGTGTCAGTAGCGCTTTCTGCAGGCGCATTCGGAGCAAAGCTCACAGGAGGAGGAGGCGAGGGGGGAGCCGTTCTTGCGCTTTGCACCAAGGAAAACTCAGGCAAGGTTTCAGCTTCCATTTCAGAATCCACAGGCTTTCATTGCCACGCGATATCACTTGCCATTAAGGGCGCTGGCATGCCCTGAGCCCCCCTGCTTTTGCAAGTTTTGACCACCGGCGAAGTAGAAACGCTTATTAAGGGGAAGCGACTAGATGTGTAAGAAACAGTCTTACTGTGTAATACCAATACCATTAGGGTGTTCCATCTGCGGCAATTAGTGAAGAAGAATGGAAGTGAGGAAGCCATCGCTGTGAGCGAAAGCACGAAGAAAGTCACACGCGCTGGCCGTGCGGGATTGTTGGAGTCAAGAAGGTATTTTTTCGAGTTGGACAAGTTGACCCCAACAGCGGATGAAGCATGGCAGCGGCGAGTGATTAAAAGGCTGAATATTTTCGACTGCCCGAAGCTTGAGAATAGGACCCGCAAGGAACTTGGCTACAGCAAAAAAAATTTTGAAGAAAAGACTGGTATCAGTCTTTCAAGGAGGAATACAAAGGAACTTTTCCTGCAGATTGTGAGTAAGCTTGAGCAGACACGTGAGATTCTGGCGTTTGTCACCCTGCATCCAAAAGAGCGCGTGGGGTATAGGGAACTTGAGGGAATGCTGAAGGTGGAGCTTGCCTTCTGCCACATTAAGCTTTGTTATGGGAGGGAGCCCAGAAAAAGCGTGGATCCGAAAACCTCAAGGCGGCATTTGATGAGGTCGCATCTGTTGAGGTCAGGGCTTATTGCAGCTTTTATGGGGCCGATTTACGGCTGGAACAAATATGACAACGTGGTTGGCGACCTATTGCATGATTTAAAGGAGGACGCGAGGGACCTTCCAGGAGTGCGCTTCGTGCTTCCCCAGCAGACAAAGAGCGGCGGGATCAAACTGGCTGAGATCAGGACTTCGGTGGAACAGTATCGGGTATTGAAGATGCTTTATTCTGATGAGATTTCCACGAATGTGTTCATGGTGACCAGGGACAAGGCTAAGAAATACGGCCACCATTGGGCTGTGGATTTCGAACGCTATTTGAGCAGGAGAGTGGTGACGAGACTGCAAACGCAGAGGACCAAGACCCGGGACCTGATAAACAACGGGTGGGAGATCAATACAATTGTCGACAAGGAGCAAAAAAAGAGCATCATGGAGAAAATTGTCCTGAAAATGAGCATGATGGCGTTTTACGACCCCAAGATTTCGTGGTTTACAACCGAATTGTTGTTAAGGCAGATTGAGCTGTTATCCAAAGACCCAGGATGCGCACTGCAGCTACGCGGGATAGCCGAGAATGACCTTAAGGTATTTGAGAAAGGGCTGGTGATGGTAGGAAAACGGGAGTTTTCCTGGAAGCTTCTTAAAGAATGCCCCAACCAGGGATCTCCTGTCATGATAGCTTACCATGAGGGGCGTGGGCACTTTCTCATAGAGATACCGCATCTTGACGGAAGGAAGAGCAAGGATGTGAACAGGGCAAGAAAGATTGTGGAAAAACTCATCGGGCAGAATGCGGAGATTGAGCAGTCGCAGACGCTTGCCAATCCCTGGATGCGCAGGGTCGTTTTCTTTTCTTTCAAGGGCACCAAAAACAGCATTGATAAGAACACTAGCAAGGCAGTCGAGCTTTATGACTTTTACCTGAAGAAAAAGTTCCCTGATGCCATGGAAGGCGGCAGAAAAGGCTGGGCGGAAAGGATAAGGAAGGGCAGGTACTACCCAGAAACTAAAGCGACTGAAGGAACTCCTCCTCCAAAAAGTGCAGAGCACCTGGAAGTATTAAAACGCACGGACGCATTGCGGACATTTGTGAAAATGCAAGTAGCGGCGCAAATACCTTCCTTTGTTCGCCACCATACGAAACCCCTTGCAGAAGAACCACTTTAGTTTCAAGCGTGAGCATCCCCTTTTTCCCCTGCTTTTCCATTTCCAAAAGGATTCGCGCGGCTTCAGATGGCGGCATGGGGCCGAGCTTTTCATCTATGTCGAGAAGGAGAAGGGTGTGCAGGCCGCGCGAGAGATTTTCAGCGATCGTGTCATAGGCAGCCATGGGCTTGTAGTTCTCGCGCCAGTATGCAAGGGTGGTGGTTTTTCCGAACTTGTATGCCTGCAAGCCGGATTCCCCGATTGCAGCTGAAAGAATTGAGGATGCGTGGATTATTTCCGTTTGAATTCCCTTCTTTTTTGCGGCAAGGACAAGCGAAATGTGAGTGGTTGCTATCATGGGATCCCCTGAAACCACAAGCGCGGTGGGGGCGGATGAGGCAGATTGCAGAATTTCCTTTTCCCCTTCCACCTGCTCCCGTGACAAAATCTCGATTGGCTTTCCGACGAGCTTTTCCAGCCGGGCAAGAGTCCCTTCTGGCAGGAGGTTGGTGTAGCTTTCTGCGTATATTTTCCAGCATTCTTTCAGCTTTTGCAAGCCCTGAAGCGAAGTCCCCTTTTCGTCGGATATGCCCAGCCCGACAAGATACAGCTTGCCATTTTCCATACCGGCAGATAGGTCAGCAACTGTTTTTAATTGCTCAAGTCGCAAAAATTGCCGATGAACAAGCTGTGCGACAACTGCAGGAAACAGGGAAGGGTGTGGTGCCCGCACAACGCCGCCCTGGAAATCAAGGCAAGGCTGCAGCCCGGTCTCAAGCGGGAGATGTTCGGGCCATCGCCGCCTTTCCTTTTCGTCGGGCACAATTTCTACCCCAAGGTTTACTGGGGGCCGCTCGTGTCCGAGCAAATGGTGGCTGACGACCCATCGGAAATGTACGGCATGAGCATGGAGAAGATCATCGAGACTCGCGCTTCCATGGTGCGCGGCATGAAGCGATCGGGCGTAAAAGAGGTGAGCAGGCTGCTTGACGAGGCGCAGCAGGCTGTGATGAGCATAAAGCCTGTTGATTCGGAATCACGGTTCACCAAGACGCCGGTTTTCTCACTGGAATTGGACGACATTGCCCATCCGGTGGGCGCATCGGCACCCATCGAGAAATTCAAGGTTGCGGACAATCCTGTGATACCGAAGAAGGTGGACGAGCTTCATGAGGACGGGGTTCTGGCGCAGGAGGCGCTTTCCGAGCTATTGCTCGAAGGCTTTGACGTGCACTACCTTTCCAAGCTTTTGACCTCGGGAATACTTGGAAGGCACGAAAACCGGAAGCTGGTGCCGACAAAATGGGCAATAACCGCAACTGACGACATAGCGTCAAAGCAATACATGGAATCAATCCGCGACTGCAGGGAGCTTGAGCTGCCGCTTGTTTTTTCGAACACCTACCTTGACAACCATTTTGAAATATTGCTTCTTCCCGGCAGCTGGGAATACGAGCAGTTCGAAACCGCTCTGACCCGCGAGCTTGAGGAGCGGAAGAAAAAAATGCAGGACCGCGCAGCGCTTTCCTATTCCACATCCTCCTGGGCAGATTGGAAATACGACGGCAGGATAAATATTTCCGAGGAACACGAGCTTTTCATTGGCAGGACGGAATATGCCGAAAGCCAGGGAGGTGGCTACTATGCCGCGCGCTTTGCTGTCTGCGAGGCGCTTTACAGGATGAGGAGGCAGGCGCGGGCAATAGTCTTCCGCGAAATAGGCACCGGCTACGATGTTCCGGTGGGAGTATGGGAGGTTCGGGAAAACGTGCGGCATGCGTTCCTCAAGCCACCTGAGAAATTCGAGTCAGGGGAAAAGGCGCTTGCGCATCTTTCGGAAAAACTATCTGTTCCGATAAAGGAGTACGTGAAGAGGAGCAAGGTGCTGCTGCAGCGCAGGATAACCGAGTTTTAGCCCGGGCTTTCAGCGAATTTAAATAATTCTCGCTCGGAAAACCTACATGGGAGACGGAAGCTCGGCACTGGTGGAGGAAATCGAAGCCACCATCAAGGGCGCCGCATCGGGAAGCAGGGTGCTGATCATAAGGCTGGTTGTGGGAAAGGGGATCAGCGTTTCCAAGATGGAAATAGTCTCCTACCTACATGACAAGTTCCCAGGGGCCAGCATCGAAATACACGACGGGAAGCAGTCGGATGCAGTGGTGGTCAAGGACATCGAAGTGGAATAAAAACTGGAGTGGATTTTCAGTGATTATCGGGATTGACGAGGCCGGCAGGGGCTGCATTATCGGACCAATGGTGATCTGCGCGGCTGCAATCAATCCCCTCGACGAGTACAAGCTGAAGGAACTTGGAGTGAAGGATTCCAAAAAGCTGACCGCCCGCCAGCGGGAAGGGCTGTATGGCAAGGTGGGCAGGCTCTGCAAGTACACCACTGTGAAAATAACCGCAGAGGAGATAAACAGCCTGATGGAGCGGCACAACCTCAATGAGATAGAGGCAATGAAAGTCGCGCTTGCAATCGACCAGCTGGGACTGCACAATGCGACCGCATACGTGGACTCGCCTGACAACGTTCCTGCGAAATTCGGAAAAAGGATAGAGACGTATATGAAAGGCAGGGTAAAGCTCGTCTGCGAAAACAAGGCTGACGACACCTATGTGATTGTGGGGGCGGCTTCGATAATTGCGAAAGTCACCCGCGACCGTGAGATTGAGCGGATTAAAAAGGAGACCGGGCTGGACTTCAACTCGGGCTACACGTCCGATCCCATGACGCAGAAATTCGTGCACAACCGGAAAGCCTATCCCGCGCTCGAGCCCTATTTGAGGACAAAATGGTCGACCCTTCGCGTGGAAAAGCAGAAGAAGCTTCTTGATTTTGAGCAAGAGAAAGAGTGAGGACTTGCATCTGGCCGTCTTTTCGGGCAGCGACGAGAAAAGAATTCGTGTCCGCAGGCACGCAAGCCCGCCTTATCTTTACCGCATCACGACGAGAGGGATGACACCGGTGTCAAGCTCCCTTTTGGCCACCTGGACAGCTGACTCTCCAACATTCACCTCGAGCAGCGGAGGGGCCCCGTATGAGAGCTGCAGCGCGCGTGCGCCGATTATCCTTGCGATTTCGAATCTCGACAGGGTTGACATGAAAACCACCAAATTAGCATTAAACAAAGGTTTGTTCTTGGAGGGCATGTGCTTTTAATGCTTTTTCCCAGCGTCAGCCCTCCTGGAAGTCCTCGTACTCCCTGTCGTTTATCGAGTAGAGAATCCTGCCCTTGAGGCACTGCATCGCATTTTGCCCCGAATCGAATTCCAGAAGTTCGCGCTGCGAGTGGTCAGCCACATAGCTTTTGGAGGAGAACTGGAACAGGACATATGAGTTGCGCGTGTCTGTGACGAAAACCTTGGCGCTTTCCGAGCCCAAGGAACGGAGGAGCGAGCAAAGCACGATCGACTTGTCTATTTCGTCCCCTGCCATTATCTCCTGCATTTCCGGAAAGGAAAGCCAAAAGGAGACCGGGGCGGGAATAGTCCTGAAGGAGGAGATGTGCGCAAATGCGCTTTTTGCAGCCTCCAGGAAATGCTCTTCGTAAACGTAGGGATGGAACTCGGCGGTTATCGAGTCCCGAAGCGAGGTTATTTTCTGATCGTGCGGCTGGATGAGGGACTTCAGCTCAGACACCGACTTGGTTTCGTATTCCTCTATCTTGTCGCGGTAGCGTTCGATTATGAGCTTGTAGAGCTTGAGCCTGACCTCGTCATCGGTTGGCGAGGCGGGCGAAACCGAAGAATGGGCTGGCTGCTCTGATTTTCCGCCTGCCGGCTTTTTCATGAACGGCAGGTTGAGCAAGGGCTGCATACGGGATGATATTTCAGACGTTATTTATAATAATGGTGGTATTTGTAAGGCTTTGCATGTAGAATTCGGCGCTTCACACGAAATCGCTGCAGACAGGTGTGGCGGAAAATCCGCACCAGTAAACACCGTAAGCCTCGTTGTTGCCTTCGTTGGATTCCAGTACGTCGTCGTAGAAATCAGCCTCAGCGCCGAATGTGTTGCGGTTGGGGGTGGAGCATAGGCAGGTGAAGCCAAAATCAATGTATTCCTCGCCGGCTTTGAGGCCGGGTATTCTCCTTATTGCGAATGGCGCGGAACAGTTGCCAAGGAGCGCAGTGGCTGAAGTGTTGGAAGTGTTCTGGTTGCCGATGTTCTTCACCCGCACCTCCACCTTGAAATATTCCCCTATTTTGTTAAGGAGGCTTTCGGGCTTTACCTGTGTGACCACATAATCCGGCCCTATCTGCCCTACAGAGGAAATAAGCGGAACCGCGCAGCGGAGGTTGCGAACCAGCTGGTTGGCGCTAACAGCATCTATTACTCCGCGCTGGGGGTAGGGCGCGTCCCTTGTTGAGAAGTTGGTGAGCGGGGTGAACTGCGAGGGCGTAAAGGACGGCTCCAAGTAACCTTGGCTGATGTTGGTGAACCAGTTGATGTCAGGGCAGGCTGTCGGCGTCCTGGAAGGACCGCCAGGAGCTTTAGGGCTGCCTTCCAGCACAAACGCCTCCCCTTCGTTTTGCCTAAAGCAGCTTGCCTGAACGTACGACCAGTCGTTCGGGGTGAAGAGGTTTCCTGTGGAGTGGTTCACCAGGCTGCAAAGCATCAGGTCGGGTGGTGGATATACCCCTATAAGCCCGATCGAGCAGCTGGCGCTGCATTCGGCAGGGTTGGCGCAGGACACCTCAACCCTTCCGTTCTGCGGCGTGGGCGCTGCGCTTGAAATGGAAAACAGGCTCATCCGGGGAGATTCGCCTGGAGGGGTCTGGACCGGGTTTAGGCTCGCCATCGTAAGGTTGGCCACGCTCCAGTTGAGCGTGGGGCAGTATTCATCGTCCTTTTTTCCAATGCTGCAATTTGCCTCCACTATTGCCGACTCGCCTGGGTAGAAGATAAGGCCGTGGTTCCTCAGACCGCAGGAAATGACGAGGTCCTCGTACGGGCTTGCGGAGATGCTGAAGTTGGCAATGCAGCTGAAGCCTAAGCCGCTCGAGGAAGCCATTGCCATCCTGTTAGTCTGGGGCTTGGCGTTGGCTAACACAGACAAATTGGTTTCTGGATTTGTCGAAGGGCTGGTGTTGGAGGGATAAATTGTTGAATTGATGGCGTTTTGGAACCAGGAAAATGAGGGGCAGGAAACCTGGCTGCCACCGGTGTTGAAACAGCTTGCCCGAACGATAGCAGAATCTCCGGGCACAAACGTGTTGGAGTGGTCCGCTATTTCAAGAGAGCATCTCACTGGGTTCGGATCCGTGTCCACGCTGAACTGGACAAAGCATGAATAGCCTGATCCGGCTGCAGTGAGCGTCCTTCCGGTCTGGGGAACTGGGGCAGTAGGCGAAGCTGACAGTACGACCTCTGGGGCAAAGCCGATCGGCGTGCTTGCAGGAGTGACATTCACGGCATTCGCGTTGTGCGACCAGGAAAGCTGGCTGCAGTCCACCTGGGTCCCTCCGGAGTTGAAGCAGCTTGCCCTCACTTTGGCTGAATCGCCCTGCAGCAGATTGGAGGAATGGTTTATGAATGCAAGCTCGCAGTAGGAGGGCGCAGAGGACTCGCAATTCACGTCCACGCTCGCAATGTTGTCGCCCTCGTCGGATTCGTTTATGGTGTTAAATGCGTCCGCCTGCGCGGTTATTGGCCTGATTCCCGCGCCTGTACAAGATAGGGAAACTGTGCGGGTGTAGACCTGGCTGACTTCCAGGGCGCGCACCCCTATGTTTTGGGAGGATCCGCTGAAATTCACCTGCGTTGTAGAGTCAGATTCTGCGTCAGAACCTCCGTTGTTGATTGTGGTTATATTGACATTGAAGGATATGCCCACCATGACGGAGGAGGGCGCATTGCTGATTATTGCAATATAATTTGGTGGATTGCCTGGAGGGAGACATTGCACATCTTGTGTAAAGAGGTTGTTGTTCTCGTTGGATTCGTTGACTGCGCCATCTGCATCCACCCTCACGGCAAACTGCGTTAATCCTTCAGACATGCAGGTGAAGGTGGCTGTATTCGTTTGCTTGGAGCCCGAAGCAAGCGGAGATACGCTGATGTATTGCAGGGAAGAGCCAAAGCCCACCCAGGTCCTTGAAGATGCGTTCGCACCGCCTGCGCCAATATTTGTAGTGTTAACCTGCACGGTAAAGGGAACCCCCACATAAGCGTAAGAAGGCGGCGAGGCTTGAGGCATGTAATCAGGCAGGGGCTGTGGATTGATGCACAAGATTTCTTTCGAATCCCCGTTGTTGGTTTCGTTGAGCTCGCTTATCGTGCCGTTGGGATTGATCGCGCTGTAGTCGGCTTGTGCATACATGGTGTATATGCCTGCTGAGAAACACTCGAAAAAGTCATCGTTCTGGCTGGTCAGTCCCACTCCGAGCCCTGGCACGGCATAATCCCTCACAAGGTTTCCGACCATGGTGGCACGGGTAACGGAATTTATGGACGTCCCGGCAGTCCCGCTGTTCCTAGTGGTTATCCTGAAAGGGAAGGGCACGCCCACTGTTGCGCTTGCGGGCGCTGCAATTGACACTACGTAGTCTGGCTGGGGCGCGGCATTGCAGTTGACTGTTGCGGAAAAGACGTTGTTTGCCTCGTTAAGCTCGTTTGTTATCTGGTTATTGGAGTCCACCGTCACTGTAAGCTGGATTTGGCCTGCTGAGGCGCAGGTCAGGGTTGCGCTGTGCGCCTGCTTCGCGCCGGCTGCAAGCGCGTTGACAAGGTAATTCTGCGTGACTGACCCAAAGGTGAGCCTGGTGTTGGAGACGTTTACCGCGGCGCCTGTGCCTGTGTTGCTGGTGTTGAAGTTCAGCTGGAACGGGACGCCCACAACTGCCGATGCCGGGGGGGAGACTTCTGGGACGTAGTCTGGCCTAAGGGCGGCATTGCAGTTGACTGCCGCAGTGGCTAGGTTGTTGTTTTCATTCGACTCGCCCACGGTGCCGGTTGCATCCGCCCTGGCTGTTATTGTCCGCACCCCTGTCCCTGCGCAGGTGAAGAACACCGTATTTGGCTGGCTTGCCCCGGAAGCAAGGGGCGGGACGGCTATGTTCTGCGTTGTTGAGCCTGTGAAGTTGACCTGCGTGACTGATGCGTTGGGGGAGTTTCCTGGGCCTGTGTTGGAGGTGGTTACAGACACCTGGAACGGGACGCCGACTGTTGCAGATGCAGGGGCTGAGATTGAGACAATGTAGTCTGGCTGGGGCGCGGCATTGCAGTTGACTGTTGCGGAGATTGAGACAATGTAGTCTGGCTGGAGAACTGGGTTGACATTCATCATGAATGTCACTGTGTTGGTGCACGAGTCAGAAGCCGAATTGCAGTCAGCTGAAGTGGTGGTGGAAGGTATTGAGATTGCAAGCTGCCTCCCGGCTCCCACGACCGTAGGCACCACTGTGCCCGTCACTGTCACCGTGCTCCCCATACCGATATTGAATGGCACTGAATGCGAGGTAATCGTGAAACTGGAGAAGCCAGGAGAGCTTGTTGTTATTGAGGAGGGGTTGACGCGAATTACTCTGTTCGCGTTGTTCGTTATGCTAAAGGTAAATGTAGTGATCTGCCCCACTGTTGGATTTGCCGGGTTGAGCGAAACAGTTGAGGCGCTGACACCTGAGCAGAAGAAGGGGTTTTGGACGGTGATTGATCGCTGAACTGAGGTGAAAGAGGGCGCGAAAGAATCCTGGATAACCGCGTAAACCGATCGGGTGTTGTAAGTGCCATCATTCCTGATGGAAGATATACACCTCTGGACAACAAGTTGGGAATTAACATTATATGTTCCTACTGGAAGGTTTAGCGTTTTGCTTATTTGCGAACCAAAGAAATCATCACTAAAAGATGGTCCGCCAGCAACTTGGATATTGGCTTTTGCATTGCAGAAAAGAGCCACATACGCGAGGTGGTTATTAGGATAGTAATTTGGTGTTCCATAGTTTTTGTATTTTATTCCGACGCTGTATTCTGGATAACTTAATATTCCGATTCCTGAAAGAAATGGATTCCAATCGTTTACGTTGTTTGTTGTTCTCCACCTCCAGTAACGTAATGTGCTGCCTACATCTGGATTGGTATAATCATGAAGCAAAGTTATCTGGGATGATGTCGCCCATTTTGGATCAAAATTGTATGTGACTCCCGGAGCAGTAAGCAGTTGAGATTCACTGTTGCTATTGGCACCGCTTGCAGTACCACCATCTATTGAAATAGTGTTCCATTTGGCAGTAGAAGTAAAATTAATTTCTGCAGTGGAACCTGTGCATACCAGCGATGAGGTTGAAATGCTTGGACTGGACTGGAGGTCGCTTGCTAAATAAGTAGGAGGAGGAGTTTCACCCGGAGACCAGATCATATTGAAATTGGCAGCGTAATGCAAGCTTAGCAATATTAGGAACGCCAGCGCGTGTTTTGCATATGGCCATCGTTGCATATGGTTTTCACCTTAAGCGCTGTCTTTGGTAGCTCGATTCCGTAGAGAAAGGTCCAATAGGTATGCTTATGGTCAAATAGGCTGCATCGTTCTTTTGCGATGTTAGGTATTTCATCCATTCTCCTTGCAATGAGGTTGAACCGAGCGGCTCATAAATAGCATTTAGAGGAAAATTGAAGCCTAAACCTATTCCAAAAGCGTTTTTATCCATACCCGGCATTTTTTCGGCGTGCGAAAAACGGAAGACCGTATTTGGCTTGATTACTTTTCCATCATATTCTACCTTAAGTGCAAACGTGGTTTGGTGCCCGTATTCTGGAGCCACCTCTTTGCCAAAAAAAGAACCAGTGGTCCTGCGTTGCAACTGCTCCTGAAGACTGGTTGTCAAAAGAAAGTTGTTGGCTTGACTGAATAGTGCGAGAGGTATCTGCTTGCCCAAACCCAAACCAAAGTCCAGGATACGCTGATCGGCCGTTTTCAACTTTTGACCCGCAAGGGAGAGGCTTGACTCTGTTTTAGAAACGCCAATGCTTCCCAATGCGAATAAACGGGACGATACGTTATAGTAAGTCACTCCCAATTCGCCGCCAAGGGAATCTGTTTCAGAGAGTGGGAAACCTTTTATGACGAGCTTGCCATTCATTTTGTTTAGTTTGGCAGAAAATTGCAGCCAATTAGACTCATTGTTAATAGCTGCATATTTGATGGCCAACTGTTTAGTCTCAATTAAATAATTGTCAAGAAGGAGTTTTGCTGATTCGTCTTTTAGATCAATTTCTTTTGCCACTGCCTTAAGGTTTGCCATGGGGGAATCTGGGTCTATAATTCCAGTTATACTGCCATCTGCAGTTCCAAATATTTGCTCGAATTTAGTTCCAAGCATTAGGTCATTGAATGCTTTCTTTACATCGCCGCCAAACGTGCTATTCCACAGCTGCAATTTGTTCGGATCATTCTTAATTGCATCATAAACATCATTTAGTCCTTGCAGAGCAGTTATCGCTTCGTCTGGCCTTCCTTGAGCGGATAATAACATATAAGCGCTTATTGTTTGCTCGAAAAGCTTACTCGCCGCAGCTCCATATGTATTTTCTATATCAGAAGTTAGACTAAATGTTCCTTCGAAAGAATAATACGTGAAGTATCCTGGGGCGGGTATCTGGAATTGCGTTAGATTTGGGGGGGGGACTATTAGTGGTTTCTCTGGCACGATTTC
>Ga0209211_10008673_pt1 | contig 13826 bp, 10 predicted proteins | sample RifGroA2_FD_183992 | JGI IMG/M metagenome (GOLD analysis project Ga0209211, IMG submission 183992) | Groundwater microbial communities from Rifle, Colorado, USA - Groundwater A2 (SPAdes) (version 2) | ecosystem: Environmental > Aquatic > Deep subsurface > Groundwater | place: Rifle, Colorado...
AATGGCGGGTTCAGAAAGAATTAGCCAAAAATTCCGGCTACGACATTGCAAAATATGCTGCATTAATAGACTTATTGTAAAACAGGTAATGGAAAAATATAAAAGAAAAAAACAAAAAAAACAATTACTTTCACATACTTAAAAAACTTCAATTATGAAAAAAATAATTTACATATTTTTATTTTTGCTAATAGCAATTTCGCAAAATGCTATTTCTCAAAAAATTATACGACAATCAATAAGTTGCCTTGGGTTAAGCAATGTCGGTAATGGTTTTTTTCTTCAGCAAACAATAGGGCAGTCGTCCAATACAACAACTTTTCGCAATAAAAATAATTGTATTAGGCAAGGTTTTTTACAACCCTTAATTGCTGATACTACCAACTTATTTACAAACAATAGTATTAATCTGACTGTTTATCCAAATCCCTTTCAGAATTATTTTATTATACTAATTAGCAGTGATGATAATACTTTTATACTCAATGTTACAGATATTCTTGGAAAAACTATTTTAAATTCTAAAATTACTGAAAATAATGAACAGATAATTAATTCAGGTGAATGGAATAAAGGCATTTATCTCATTCATGTTTATTACGGGGAAAAAATGGAAGCAGTAAAAAAAATAATTAAAAATTAAATAAAAGTAATATGAAAAAGTACTACGGTTTAATTTGGTTTTGTCTTGTAATAACATCAGTTTATTCACAGGACAATTTTTCGGTAAATCTTGCACAAACACATTCAACGTTTAAGTTTACCGACTCAGATGGGAAAACTGATCCAAATATAAATTCAGCTATTCATTATTCTTATGCACTTAATTACAATAAAATATTTCCATTCGGTTTGTATATAAGGCCGGAAATAGGTTATAAAAATTTCGGAGCTAATTCATCAATATATAATCAAAAACTCGACTGGTCGTTGCATTATCTTGATTTTAATATTGGTGCCGGGTATATCGTGGGTAAGAAGAAATTAAAGCCTTTTATCGGCGCTTCATTTTATCTTTCATATCTATTTAAAGCCCTGCAAACAATTGGCTCCGATTCTTACAATATGATTAAGGAAAATGCCATAAAAAACATAGACTACGGGTTAAACTTTTACGCAGGTTTAAATTATTCGTTTACCGATGCGGCTTCAGTATTTCTTGGATATGAATATACAGCAGGGTTAAACCAGTTAGAACTAAATTCTAAGCCAGGACAGTCGCAAAAATTATTTAACAATGCTATGTCCATAAATTTTGGTCTGGCATATAGATTAATAAGTAAAAAGAATAGGAAAAGGAAAATGAATTGCCCTGGGTCAAATTAATAAAATAACAGACTTTAAAAATTATAAAATATGAAAAAGATTTATTTTTTAATTGTTTTAGTAACAATGATGCTTGTTACTATAAATGTAAAATCACAGATTGATATTGTTGATGGAATAACCTATCAGGCGGTTGTGGTTGATGAAAATGGAAAAGAAATTGCAGGGATGGATATTAATGGTATTATCATTCCTGAGAAAGCGGTAAATGTGAGGTTTACCATTTTAAAAGGAAGCAGTTCGGGAAATATTGAATATCAGGAAACACAAATTGTAAATACCGATGCTACAGGTTTATTTTCTTTGATTATTGGACATGGTCAGGTTACTTCAAATAGTCCGAACACTAGTATTTTAAATGTTTCATGGGGTACTAATAAACACTTTTTAAAAGTAGAAATCGATATAAATGGTGCAGGCGATTATATAATAACGGGCGTTGAACAAATGATGGCTGTCCCTTATGCTTTCTGGGCTTTAGGGTATCACGAAAAAGATTCAATAAAATGGAGCGGACCCTTTGACAAATACGGTGATATCGGAAGATGGGGTAATGTTGGCATCGGAGATACAATTCCAACACAAAAACTTGATGTTAACGGTCAAATAAGAATGCGGGGAGGGATGCCGGCTAATACAAAGTTTTTTGTTTCTTCATCCGATGGTACTGCAAGCTGGGATAGTCTTAGAAGTATTATTACAAGCGGTACCGGTTTGACATGGAATGGCAATACTATAAACAGTGTATGGACACAAAGTGGAAATAATATCTTTAATAATAATTTAGGAAATGTTGGCATTGGAAATTATAGTCCGGCAGAGAAACTGGATGTAGATGGGGGACACACAATACTTCAAAATTCTTCCAGTGATATTAATCTGTATTTAAAAACTAAAACTTCCGGAGCATATCTAAGTAATTTATTTTTCCTTAACTTTGCTGGTACAGGGTACGGAGGCATTAGCGGTGATCAGACAAATACCAGGGTTAATATTTGGATGGGAGCAACCCCAAACGGAAATGAAAAGCTAACAGTTTTAAGTTCCGGTAATGTCGGGATTGGAAGTACAGCCCCAACACAGAAACTTGATATTAACGGACAAATAAAAATACAGGGTGGGAATCCGGCACCTGGAAAAGTTCTCACCTCCGATGCGACTGGTGTTGCAACATGGCAACCTCCCGTACCTGTTGGTGGTATAATTATGTATTCAGGTGCATGGTATTTTGATGCAACAGGTTTAGGTACCGGAACGCTGGATGGTTGGGCTTTATGTGATGGGCAAGGTGGTAGACCCGATCTCAGAGATAGGTTTGTGATGGGTGCATCAACTTCGGCAGATTTGTTGGCACTTGGAGGAGATAGCTCTATTACAATTAATAGCGAAGCACAGTTGCCATCACACTCACACCCATTCACGACCAGTTCTGGAGGTGGTGGTACTTTTCCACTTGATATAACTAGTGATGGAAATCATTCTCATCCTATTAGCGATCCTGGGCATTCTCATACTGTTAACGATCTCTGGGTTGATTGGCAGAATAATGGAACACTTAAAAATTTTCCGGATGGGACAGATGGATATCAATATTCTACAACTGAAACTACATCAACAGCAGTTACTGGAATTTCACTTCAGTCCGCCGGTCAACATAATCATTCAGGTTCAACGGTTACTTTACTAGATCATCCACACAGTGGAACAACAGGCCTAATAGGCTCTGGCAGCCCCATTCCTTACCTCCCTCCATTTTTAAAACTTGCTTACATAATGAGAATTTATTAATACAAACAAAAAAACTAATCATTGAATTAAAAATAAAAAAACCATGAAAAAACTATTTACAACTTTAGTTTTGCTCTCCATAATTGGATGCAGCTATATTTTGCTGGATACAGGCAAAGCATTTGCACAGGTACCTGGTTATCTTTGGGCTAACAGTATTGGCAGCACAGGTATTTATGATGGAGGGCAATGTTTGTGCGTTGACAAGTATGGGAATGTATATATTGGCGGAACATTTAACGGTACTACCGACTTTGACACTAGTCCGGATAGTGCGATTATTACTCCTAGTGGTTATGCTAATCCCTTCTTTGCAAAATATAATGCTGATGGTAATTATATTTGGGCAAAACAAATTTCTACTACTGGCACAACTGAAATGAATGCAGTTCGGAGTATTACAATGGATACCAAGGGAAATATTTATATATGTGGTATTTACGAAGGAACTGCAGATTTTGATCCGGGCACTGATACCGCTACCTTGGTTGCCGCCGGTACGCATGATATTTTCTTTGCCAAATACGATAATAACGGAAACTATCTTTGGGCAAAAAGTATTGGCAATGCCCTTGATAATGATGGCAGGCAGATAGCCGTTGATACTTCCGGTAATGTTTATATAATTGGTGAGTCCGCAGGCACTTCCGACTTTGACCCGGATTCTGTAAATACATTTAATCTTACCTCTGCTGGTAATCAAAATATCTTTTTTGCTAAATATGATTCACTTGGTAATTTTATTTGGGCTAAGCAAATAAACGGTACAGGCAATGATAATGGCACAAGCATCACGCTGGATCCTTCCGGTAATATTCTTATCACAGGCAACTATACCGGAACAAATGATTTTGATCCAGATTCGGCTGGAATTGTTAATCTTACTTCCAACGGCCTTGGTGATATATACTTTGCTAAGTATGATAAAGAAGGAACATTTATTTGGATGAAACATATTAGCAGTGGAGGTGATGATTTTGGCAAAGCTATTACAACTGATACCTCCGGGAATATTTACCTCACCGGTTATTTCGGAGGGTATGCCAATTTTGGTTTGATTTATATGCAGCCTTTGGGACCTAAAGCTATTTTCACTGCAAAGTATGATTCCAGCGGAACAATGATATGGGCAAGACAGATAAATAGTTCAGAAGATAACACCGAGGGTAGGAGTATTGCTTTAGATTCTGCTTCCAATGTTTATATCAGCGGTTATTTCACAGGCAGTATTTCTTATGGTGGCACCAACTCTTTGACTTCCAATGGTTATCAGGATATATTTTATGCAAAATACGATTCAGCCGGAAATTGTAAATGGGCAAACAGCATAGGGGGTAACTTGTTTGATGTTGGTTACGGAATAACTGTTTTCGATAACTGTGTCTATTTAACTGGATTTTTTTGGAGTATTGCAGATTTTAACCCGGGAGTTGGAACGGCTAATTTAACTTCGACAGGGGTTGCAGGGGCTGACATCTTCTTTGCAAAATACAATCAGTGCAGCCATAATAGTGAAATCTGTCTCGTAACTGTTGATTCGCTTTCTCAGAATAATATTATTATATGGGATAAAAGTCAATTTATTAACACAAGTGTTGATAGTTTTATTATATACCGCGATACTGCTAATGGCAACTACGCTCCTATAGGGGTTGTACCTATTGATTCTTTGAGTTTTTTTGTTGATACCGCCCGTTCCATTGGAGGTCCAAACGGAGGCGACCCCAATGCTACTTCTTGGAAATATAAGATGGCAATAAAAGATGCTTGCGGCAACATCGGTGCAATGAGCCCATACCATAAAACTATATACATGTGGAACGTATTAGGTACTTTTGGATGGAATCACTATGAAATAGAAGGGCAATCTATGCCCGTTCCTGCATTGACAAATTACCTTTTTCAGAGAGATAATTTCTCAACAGGAAATTTTGAAACTATTCAAAATGTATCGGCCTCCTCTACCGCATATACTGACCCGCAGTACTCAACTTATAAAGATACTGCTTCATGGCGTGTACAAACACAGTGGAGCATAAGCTGCAACGCCACAAAGGCAGGTGGGCACAACTCCACACGCTCCAATGTGCAGAGGAATTATTCTGTTTCCGTACCATTGCTATCGGGTAGTGAGTTGAATTTAAAAATATCTCCCAATCCTGCAAATACTAAAATTTACATAGAGTCGGAAAATGATTTAAAGGATGCCGTAATTATAGTTTACGATATTCATTCGCAAATACTGTTGCAAATGCCTTTGAAAAAGAAAATCACCGACCTCGATATTTCAAAACTTGCAAAAGGGGTATATGTTCTGAAAATTGAAAGCGAGGAAGGTGTTGCTGTGAAAAGGATTGTAAAAGAATAAATACTTAACTAAAATATAGGAGGAAACAAAAAATGAAAAAACTTTACTTTACTTTATCGTTTATTATTGGGATGTTAACAGGAAATGCCCAAGTGTTACTTTATGAAGGATTTGATTATGCAGTAGGCGATTCTTTACCCATGCATGGCTGGACTGGTATTAATAATGGCGATCAGGTATTTGTTACTAATGGAAGTTTAAGCTATACTGGATTTGCTCCCTCAGTTGGAAATAAAATTTCTTTTGATGGTTTCGGCAGAGATTTTCAAAAAACATTTTCAAGTCAAGCGGCAGGTACGGTTTACATATCTTTTATTTTTCAAGTAACAGATGCTTCTTTATTGGATACAGTTAGTTATTTTACCGGTGTGGGGGCTACTTCTGCAACATTTGGTTCAACTGTGTGGATAAGAAAAAGCGGAACTGGGTTTAAATTAGGACTAAATGCACGCTCTACAGTTGCTTATAATTCTTGGAACAATACAGTGTATGATTTTAATACTCCTATTTTATTAGTAGTTTCTTATCAAATAGTTTCAGGTACTACAAATGATATTGCTAAAATGTGGATTAATCCCAGTGCTTCTTCATATTGTGCCGCAACTGAACCTACTCCAACCATTACGATTACTAATGGAGGAACTGATTTAACTGCAATTGATAGAATATTTGTTAGACAAGCCGCAACAAATTCAACACCTTTTGTTGATATGGATGAAATTCGTGTTGGTTTAACTTGGGCAGATGTTGTTGTCGGTGTTGCAGGAAATGTTTTCCAAAACGAAGAAATCTGTCTGGTTACTGTTGATACTGCTTCCACAAAAAATCTTATTATTTGGGAAAAACCTATTGACATAGCCATTGCCAGTTTCAAAATTTACAGGGAAATAGCTTCTGTTTATACCTACATTGCAAGCATTCCATATTCTGCGATGAGTGTTTTTACCGATACAACAATTGGAGTAAACCCCAACACTACTGCATACAAATATAAAATTTCTGTGGTAGATGCCTGCAGCGGCAACGAAAGCGATTTGAGTAGTGAACATCGCACTATTCACGTTGCTATAAGTCCTGCATCTCCCTGCGGTTACAATCTACATTGGAACGATTATGTTGGATTTCCTGTAACGCAATACCTAATCTACAGGGATAGTTCCAATACCGGGTGGTTAAAGAAAGACTCGGTAAGTTTTGGGAATGTGGACTGGACCGATTTCATTTGTTATTTGCCAAATGATACTATTGCCTATCTTGTTGAAGCGGTTAATCCGGCTGGCTGTAATTCCGCAAAGGCAGTATCCCATAATTCAACCCGCTCCAATGTACAGAGGAATTACGGTGTTCTTAATGTAGCACAACCATCGGGCAACGATTTGAATTTAAAAATATCTCCCAATCCTGCAAATACTAAAATTTACATAGAGTCGGAAAATGATTTTAAGGATGCATTAATTACAGTTTACGATATTCATTCGCAAATACTGTTGCAAATACCCTTGCAAAAGAAAATCACCGTACTCGATATTTCAAAACTTGCAAAAGGGGTTTATATTGTAAAAGTAGTTTCTGAAAAAGGAATTGCAGTGAAAAAATTGATAAAAGAATAAAGAAGTTTATCATCATGGCAGACTTGACACTCCATCTTTTTGTACGAGATGCTGAATCAAGTTCAGCATGACGTTCTGAAAGTGAAAACTTTATGAATTTTAGGCACTCAAAGCACTCTAAACTTTAGGCACTTTTAAGAATCTTTTCGCCCTTGTTGGAGTTATCTCCAACAATATAAGATGATATAATTAAAAATCTTTGATTATATTTGGCTTTTCGAATTGAACTCAAATGATGCCTAATATTATATTAAATCGAAAATTATTTTCTTGTATCCTTGTTCTTTTCTCGTGCATTGTGTTGCAAGCACAGAACAAAACTATTGACTCACTTCTGACTCTCTTGAAAAATGAGAAAACAGATACCGGTAAAGTAAATCATTTCAATAATTTATTTTTTGAATATGAATATACAGATAATATAAAAGCCAAAGAATATTTAGACAATGCACTTGAACTATCTGAGAAAATTGATTATAAAAAAGGACTCGCCACTACTTATATTCATCTTGGTTGGTTTGCAGAAGACATGGGTAATTATCAGCAAGCCATTATTCATTATCAGCAATCGTTAAAAATATCAGAAAAGCTCGCCGACAAAAAAAGCATCTCTGCTACCCTTGGTAACATCGGGGTAGCCTATTATAATCTAAGCGATTTTCCTAAGGCGCTTGACTTTTATTTCAAGACATTAAAAATAGCTGAAGAACTCGGAGATAAAAATAAAATTCAGAAGCAACTCGGCAACATTGGGATTATCTATCACGAGCAAGGCGATTATTCAAAAGCCCTTGACTACTATTTCAAGGCATTAAAAATAGCTAAAGAATTAGACGATAAATATGGAATTGCTTCAGACAATGGTAGCATTGGAAATGCCTATAAAGCACAGGCGTACATTGCTATTTCACATCAGGGCTATAAAGAAAGCGATTCTTTATACATAAAAGCTCTTGATTATTATTTCAAAGCACTAAAATTATTCGAAGAACTTGATGATAAAACCAAAATTGCGACACAACTCACTAACATAGGAACTGTTTATCATGACCAAAAAGATTATCAAAAAGCACTTGATTATTATTTCAAAGCGTTAAAAATTGATAAAGAACTTGGTGATAAAAACGGAATTGCAACAAACCTCGGCAACATCGGTTCTTTATTTACTTCAATAAAAAAATATGCAGAAGCTGAAAAGTACATGTTACAGGCGCTTGCAATAGCCGATAGCATAGGTATGTTAAAAGAAAAAATACAATTCGAAAATTCCATCAGTGAACTATACATGCAAACGGGCAATAACAAAAAAGCACTTGAGCATTATATAAAGGCTATGAAAGCAAAGGATTCACTTTTCAATGAAGCTAAGTCGCGTGAGATAATGAACTTTGAATTTGAAAAGAAAGAAGCCTCCATTAAAGCCGAACAGGATAAAAAAGATGCATTAGCTGCGGCAGATATTAGAAGGCAAAAAATTATTATTTGGTCGGTAATTAGTGGCTTATTGTTAGTAATAATGTTTGCTGGTTTTATTTTCCGTTCTCTGCGTGTAACACGCAAACAAAAACAAGTCATTGAAATAAAGAGCAAAGAAACAGAAGAACAGAAAAAAGTAATTGAGGAGCAAAAGAAAATAGTGGAAGAAAAAAACAAGGACATAACCGACAGTATTAACTATGCAAATCGCATACAAAGAGCAATACTTCCACATCGCAGAGATATATGGGCAGCATTTCCACAGTCGTTTGTGCTCTTCAAACCAAAAGACATTGTAAGCGGTGATTTTTATTTCTTTCATAAAAATGAGCAATCTGCTTTCATTGCTGCTGTTGATTGCACAGGTCACGGCGTACCCGGTGCGTTTATGAGCATGCTTGGTGTGTCATTTCTTAATGAAATAGTTCGTAAAAAAGAAATAATGAAAGCAAGTGATATATTAGACCATTTGCGGGATTCTATAATCGAGGCATTACAACAAAAAGGTCAAACTGGCGAACAAAAAGATGGCATGGATATAGCGTTGTGTGCCATAAATACTGCAAACTTTCAATTACAGTTTGCTGGTGCTAATAATCCGTTGTTTATTATCCGTGGGAAGAAACCTCAGGGTTTTCAAAACATTGAGGTTTTAGGTAATATCGAAGAAATAGAACCCGACAAACAACCTGTCGCTATTTATGAAAACATGAGACCTTTTACAAATAATGTTATTAATTTACAAAAAGGCGATACAATTTATTTAACCAGCGATGGCTACCAAGACCAATTCGGAGGTCCAAAAAATAAGAAATTTAAAATAAAACAGCTAAAAGAAATCTTTCTGAATATTGCTGATAAACCCATGCTCGAACAAAGAGAAATATTAGATACAACTTTCGAAAACTGGAGAGGTGAACTCGAACAAATTGACGATGTTACAATTTTAGGTTTAAAAATATAAAGGAGAGTTCTAAAAATCAAAAGATGGTTAGATTGTTCAATTGTCTGTTTTCAACAATGTAGCAATCTTTACGGTAAAAAAATGAACTTAGCGAAGCGATTTCACGAACTCATTTAAAAATAATAATATTGTGAGTAATTTTCAGAACCCACCTTAATTGATTTTTTACTACGCAATAGCTTGCATAAAATTAAAATCTTACAGTAATATTAAAACCAATCAATAAACTATTAAAATCTCTTAGATTGTATAAATAATTTTTTTGTGCAATTATATTATTATATGTAGTTGCAAATAATTGAAATGCGTGTGTACCACCATTTTTTTCAAGTCCAAATGCATAGCCTGGTTTTGGGGCTCCTGGCACATCATTTCCTTCAAGGTTTTTTGGGTAAGTAAAAGATTCGAGTGGTGAAACATAGTTAAATTCAGCCATAAATGATATTTCGTTCCATATTTTGCATCTGCCACCTACACTAACACCAATAGCTTCGTTAGAATATAAAGAATCAACTTTATTGAAATGTAAAAAATATGGTGCAATTTCAAAAGAAATTCTTTCGCTAAACTTACGTGCAATAATAAGTTGATGAAAATAAGATAAACGGTCAACAAATTTATAATTATCACCAAAATATGCTTTTTCTCTGCCACTAACAACTACGTTTCCAAAATAAGAAAGGAAAAAAGGAGTTCCATTTGTCTTTTGATGAAGTATAGAATATTTCCAATTTATTTCCTGCATTTTATTATATTTTTCAGTACCAAAACCAATCATTATTTTGTCTGAAATTCCATAATTAAAACCTAGTCTGGCATTTGCTGGTCCAAATACACCAAACAAGTCGCTTAAACTTTTAATTGTACCTATTCTGTGATGAATAATAAATTCTTTTGATTTTTTTGTTGGTTGATTAATGGTTTGACTTTCAATTAACATTGAACAGGCAAAAGCATCTGTAACAGGAGTTTTTTCTACTACCGAAGTATCTGCTTCTTGTGAAACAGATGATTTAATACTGATAATCAGTACTAAACATAAAATGAACGATATTTTTTTTAACATAATAATTTATTTATATTTTATTGTTTCTTATTAATCTCCCCAACATTTTTTATTACCAACACTACAATGAGATTGTGAACTTGAATGAATGACACCATTAGCCATAGTTCCGCCAGCACTTATATTAAGAGGTTTGAAAAAAGTTTGTCCATCCACATGATAACTTGTACCATAGGTTCCTTGATTTATAGGACCGTTAACAGCAGCTTCGTCTGTTGCCATGGTAGAATGACACCAGAAACACTGAACTCCATCCCATATCGGAGTAGCATAAGGTGGTGATAAAGCAAAATCATTATTAGATCTATGAGCACCCAATTGATGTGCACCTGAAGCGGGATAATTACCTTGAGCCATTGTGTTAGGTCGTGAAACCTGATAAGGTGATGTCATATTTCCTAAACCATTATGGCAATATGTACATTCTGTTACTTTACCTGTATCCCACCTTGGAGTTGTGGTATATGTAATTACTCCGTTTGAAAATGGAACAGTTGTAGCCCAAGTGTAAGTGCTATCGTGCCCTCTGTCGGCAGTAATTCCATTGCTGTGGCAATAAACATTTGAACAGGTTTTTGTACTTGAATCATAAGTTGGAGAATTACTGTCAGCTCCTTTTCTTGTTGCTAAACCATTTGGGTCAAATGTTATATTTTTTATACCATTCATGTGAGTTGCAGTTTCATATCCATGCCCAAAATGGCAAGTACTACAGGCAAACGTATATAAACCGGTAGTATGTTTTGCATGTGCATTTGTAGAATGTTCGGGATAAGTGTTGTTATGGCAAGCTTCACATTGTTCAGGAAGAACAACTCCATCTGGAGCGGGAGCATTTTTATATGTGATTTTCTGTTTTTCACAAGAGGAAAAATAAATTACACTACTCGTCAGTAATATAAATACAATAGCTTTGAATTTTATTGAAATCATAATGATTTAATTATTAATTGATTAAAAACATTAAATATAAGAATTAATTCTATATTTTAAAACACAAAACTAATTTATTTCTATTAAATGAAATATTAAAAAAAACATGTTATATAACATATAAATTACAAGTGAATGGTTAAAATATTAAATTTTATTTAATCACCCAAATAAAGATTATTCGCTTTGCTCATCGACAAGTCGGTACGGACTATTAGATAGCGGAGTTTACACAGAGCTTTGCGAATGTGCTAAGTTCTTCGCTAATCTTCCGATAGCTATCGGAACAGAATGACAAATCTCTATTGCGTAGAGAGGGGACAATTTGTAAATCCGATGGCTATCGGATTAAAATTTTAACCGTTTTGAGAATACAATAATGTATTTATTACCCTTTAACCATAATTAATAACATTTTAAACTGCTCGTTTGCCATTACAGCGTGAGGTACATTTGCGGGCATAATAATAAATTCACCGGCATTTAAATTGAAAGGAACTTTATTAATAATTATTTGTCCGCTTCCTTCAACAATTTGAACAACTGCATCAAAAGGTGCGGTATGTTCGCTTAAACCCTGTCCTTTATCAAATGCAAATAAAGTAAGGTTGCTTGATTCTTTTTTAATAATTACTTTGCTTACTATAGCTCCATTGCCATATTCAATACTTTCTGAAAGTTTGAATATTTTCGAATTTTGAAATTTGCTTGTTTCCATTTTTAATTTTTATATTTCATTTTTAATTCTTTGTTTATTGTTATTCAATAGTCATACAGTGGTTATTCGATAGTTATACAGTTGTCATACAGTTGTCATACAGTAGTCATTCATTGTCATTCAGTAGTTATACATTGTAGTTTAATATTTTAATGTTTTTGCAATGTATTATAATTTAATTTCTTTATGTTTAATTTATTTCTGTTTATACGAAATACGAAATTTATGAATATACGAATTTACAATGTATTTCTATTAATTTCAAATTATTTCTGTTTTTTATTTCATTGTACTTAATACTTAGTACTTAATACTTTGTACTTATTAAAATTACACCCAATTTTCCGATACTATTTCACCTTGAATGCTAACAGTTAATGCTTTTACCGGTACTTTTCTTTTAGCTTCCTGTTGAGCCGTTTGAACTAATCGAAGCAACCCTCCACAACATGGAACTTCCATTATCATTACAGTAATAGTATTTACTTTTGCTTCGTCAATCATTTTCACAAGTTTTTCTTTATATATGTCCTGATTAGAGTCGAGTTTTGGACAAGCCATTGCCAAGCTTTTCGATTTTAAATATTTAGAATGAAAATTTCCTAATGAGAATGCAACACAATCGGCTGCAATTAACAAATCGGCATCGCGAAAATATGGTGCAACAGGATTTACTAGATGCATTTGAATGGGCCATTGCCGTAATTCCGATTTTTGATTTTCATCAGAATTTTTGCTCGAATTATCTTCGTTTTTCTTTTCAAAAGTAACTGTTCGTGAGCCAGGGCAACCTCCACCACCATGCTCGTGTCCATGATTATGCACTTCAGAAATTACTTCTTCAGGTGTAAACGTAAGTTTTCCTTTATTTAGCATAATAAATCCAACAGCTTCTTTTAAAAATCCATGTTCGCCATGTTCTTTTAAATGTTTCATGTGGGCAATTACAGTGTTTTTTCCTTTAGTAAGCATTTCTTCCATAACTTTTACTTCGTTATAATCTTCGGCTTCGCGTTCTTCAATAGTTATTGCGTCTAAAGGGCAATGTCCGAGGCATGCACCAAGTCCGTCGCACATTAATTCGCTAACTAAACGGGCTTTGCCGTCAATAATTTGTAATGCACCTTCGTGGCAGTTTGGAATGCATTCTCCACATCCGTTGCAGATTTCATCGTCAATTTTTACAATTTTTCGCTTCATAATCAGTATTTTAAATTTATATAAGAATTAAAGTATTTGAATGCTCAAATATAATACTTTTTTAATATTTAGCAAAAAATATTTTTATTTTTAATTACTGATGTTACGTAAAAGAGTTTCTCACAATGATTATTTCTCGTACTTTCTTCGTCAGCATAAACTCCGGCGCAAGTACACCAAGAAAAAATAATTTATTATTTTTTTAAAAAACTTTGCGAACTTATATGTATGTAATTTCAATTAATACACCAATTGCTTTTATATCGGATTTTACATTTAACTTATGAGCAAAATAAGCTCTTTCGGAGAAAGATTTTTTAAGATGTGTTGCTACATTTTAATTTTTTGCATCTGTTTATCGGTTATATTTAGTAATT
>Ga0209211_10008674_pt1 | contig 13826 bp, 17 predicted proteins | sample RifGroA2_FD_183992 | JGI IMG/M metagenome (GOLD analysis project Ga0209211, IMG submission 183992) | Groundwater microbial communities from Rifle, Colorado, USA - Groundwater A2 (SPAdes) (version 2) | ecosystem: Environmental > Aquatic > Deep subsurface > Groundwater | place: Rifle, Colorado...
CCTCATGGCAAGGAAGCGGCACCTTTGACAGTAGCGAATTTGTGCCGAAGTACTTTGCTCTGACTAAAGGCGACCACACGCTAATCATTCGCGGACGGGAAGGAAGTACCTCGCTTGACCGCATTACGATTGAGCCGACGACGCCAACAGCCAGCGCCGCAGACTATGTCGCAAACCAGACTGCCGCAACCCTCCAAGCCTCGCAGATGGCAAGCGTGTTGCAATCAATCAAAGAAACCCTTGAACAAATCCGCGCCAGTCTGGCTCGGTAAGCAAAAATTAAAACCTTAACGCACATAGAAAAGGCAGTGGACACGGACTTGGGAGTTTTCGTCCGCGGGTATATAATTTAGCCGTGATAATTATATATACCAAGACCGGTTGTCCGTGGTGCGGAGATGTCATGAAGTTTTTGCGTAGCGGTAAAATCGCTTTTGAAGAGCGAGAAGTTCTTTCAAACCCGGCTTTTTTTGAAGAACTTAAAAAGAAAAGCGGTCAGAACAAAACCCCGACCTTGGATATTGACGGCGAAATTTTGGCGGATACGGACAAAGAGGCGGTTGAGAAGTTTTTGAAAGAAAAAGAGGCACTTTAATTTTCAATTAACAACCTAATTCATTAATTCTCAATTTTCAAACCGAATCATTAATTGAGAATTGGAAATTATAAATTTACTGTCATGAAGCATTACATTTGCACCGGTAGTTGCGCCGGAGAATGGCAAAAGCCGGGATTGTGCGATTCGCGGTTCTGTTCCAATGAGGGACAAGCGCTTATTGAATGTTCGTGCGAGGACGGTGCGCATGAAAATGCCGGCGAAAAAGCCGATAGCGAAGACATTGGCATGTAAGATACGAAAATACGAAATGGTACGAATATACGAACACATACGAAAATTTCCCTAGACCACTACGGCGCTCGTATTGTTTCGTAGTTTCTTAAAGTTCGTATTTTCGTATGTTTATCTTGTATCTTTAAGCTCCAAACTCCAATGAAGCCCTAAGAACATGATGAGGGCAAGAACGAAAAAAATGTATTTTACCGGAAGGGAAAAAGCAAAAAGAAAAGTCGCCAAAATTGGACTGATAACATATGCCCACGGGCGCATTGTTCTAAAAATTCCTATGATGTTGGCTTTTTTTGAATCAACCCTTTTGAAAAAATAAGTTTCGCTCATAACTTCAACCATAGACGCTCCAACTCGACTCATAAAAAGCAGAGCTGTCCATAAAATAAAACTTTTTGTCTCTATAAACGCAATCATTCCGGTGGCGAGAGCCATAATGATAAAACCGACCGACATCACTTCCTTTTCGCCCCAGCGAGTGTCGGCGAGTTTGCCCAAAGGAGCTTCGGTTAAAACGAACGGTAGAAGCATTATGGAAAACATAACGCCGATTTCCTGCCAGCTAAAACCGAGGTAGGTGTAAAGGTAAATCGGCGTGTAAATTACCATCCATGAGTAGAAAAACTGAAGCAAGAAACTAACGATAAAAACGCCTCGGATATTTTTGTCTTTTATGATTTCACGGGTCGCGTTCCTAATCGGAATATGTTTGTATTCAGGGTCTTTGAAGTTTTTAAGATTATTTCCCAGTAGAAAAAAGACGGGCAGAAGAATGAGTACGGCGGCCAGAAAAATTTTCCAGTAATCGCTGTTGGTTAAAATAAAGCTACCGATAAGAGGCGCTATAATCCAGGCGATGTTTGACGTGGAGAGAAGCGTGCCTCGGATTTTTCCCGTTACCGCGTCTTTGGAAAAGCTTTCAAGAAAGACATCAAGATTGAAACCGATAATGGCGATTGCCACAAAGCTAGCGATGAAAGAGACGGAAACGATGAAAACATTTTGAATCCATATTAGATTCAGAAGAGAAATAAAATCAATAATCAAAAGTCCGAACATCGTTCTATAGTTGCCGAATTTTCTAAGTAATTTCGGAATTAAGACAAACGCTCCGACGGAGAGTATGGCGGAGACGGTATAGATAATGCCGACAAACCGTTCGGTGGTAAAATGGCTTAAGAAAGTTGAGTTGATATAGGCGGGCAGAGCACCATGCAGAGTGAAAAGAAAACCAAGAAGGTAAATCACGAATACGCTTGACTGCCGGCCTTTTTCCGAGTCGCTTATCATAGCCGAAATTGTATCATAATTTTACAAAGTGGAGAGCGGAGACGGGAAACCTTTTATTTTTTATGCGATAAAAAAGGCGGATTCCAAAGGAATCCGTAACTACCACCGCTAGGCAGCGACAGTGTGAGTTTGGCGGAAATTTTTTCTTCCGCGGTTTTTTCTCCAATGTTCAAAACATTCGTCAGGGGTTGGGTCGTGGTGCATCTTTTCGCCGGTAACCCATTTATTGAATGGGCTGAGAATTTGCCCCACCTCTTCCTTGATGCGGTCGGCGGCTGTCGGATGAACTATTATGTCATTTGGCAGTGTATGCATAGGTAGCGGTAGTTTCTGTTGGTATTATAACGCCGTTTCTAGTGATGTCAATTTGATTTGATTTTCACAAACGACACCAGTCAACCTGGCAGGTTGACTAGTTGAAAAGGTTTTAGACGCTCAAGAGAACCGGAATAACAATCGGGCGTTTAGCGGTTTTTTGAAAGAGAAAACGACCGACATTGTCGGTGAGCACGCTTTTAACATACTCAAAGTTGATGGGATTCATGCCAACAGTCGTATCTTCAATGGTTTTTTTGATAATGATGCGAGTTTGGTGCAGAAGGTCTTGAGATTCACGGAGATACACAAAACCGCGGGAGATAATATCCGGCGATTTTTTCAGTTTGCCGTTGTTTGAATTGACGCTTGCGATAATCACAAACATACCGTCTTGGGCGAGCATTTGTCGGTCGCGGATGACCACCTCTTGCACATCACCGACCGAGAAGCCGTCAACCATTACCATGCCGGCAGGCGCTTTTTCTTTGAGCCGAACGAGCTTTTCCCCTCCGTTTTGAATTTCCACTACGGTGCCATTATCCGGCACCACGATATTTTCGGCGGGTTGTCCGAGGGATTTCGCCAATTCTTCGTGGACGCGGAGCATGTAGTGGGTGCCGTGAATTGGCATGAAGAATTTCGGTTTGATGTGCCTATGGAGCCATTCAAGTTCGCCTCGGTTTCCGTGGCCGGTTGAATGGATATAGACATCGGATGAACGGTAATGGATTATCTTGGCGCCTTGACGGGCCAAATTGTCTTTTAGTTTTTGCACCGCTCTTTCATTACCCGGTATGATAGAAGACGAAAGGAGCACGCTGTCTCGAGGCGTAATTTTGAAATATTTATGGGATTTGTTGGACATTCGCATAAGAGCGGCGAATTCATCGCCTTGCGCTCCCGTCACCAGCGCCACGATTTTGTCAGGCGGATAAGATTCCATTTCTTCCGGAAGAATAAGCGTATCTTTTTTCACCTTAAGCATTCCCATATTTTTCACAATCTCAATGTTGTTTTTCATGCTTCGGCCGTCCACGACGACTTTTTTGCCGTACTTTTCAGCCGATTGGATAATGTTCATCATTCTTTCCAGTTGTGAAGAAAAAGTAGCGATAATCAAGCGATTTTTGGTATTTTTGATGATTTCGTCCAAGTTTTTGTGTACAAGTCGCTCTGGTGTTGAAAAGCCGGGATTATCAACATTAGTCGAGTCCATCATCAAAAAGAGCACATTTTCATTTTTAAATCGTTCATACTCTTTTTCTTCGGCCTCGGTCGGCGCTCCGTCAATATGGTCAAGCTTGATGTCTCCAGGATTAACTATGGCGCCGTAAGGCGTTTCAATAATGACACCCATAGAGTCCGGGATGGTGTGGGTAACGGAAAAAAATTTGACCGATAGCGCGCCGATTTTTATGGTGTCTTCTTTTTCTATGACCCGAATATCTAATGCTTGCAGATGCGGAAATTCTTCCTGCCGCTTTTTGACCATGAGAGTTGTAAGAGCTCGTGAATAGAGAGGCGGATTGCCGAGCCTTTCCATTAAGTAGGGTATGCCACCAATATGATCAAGGTGTCCGTGAGTGATGATGACGGCTTTAATTTTTTTCTTGCGCTCTTCCAGGTATTTGGTGTTGGGAAGGATGTAGTCAATGCCCGGAGTGTCTTCTTCCTTAAATTGAAACCCGGCGTCAAGAACTAAAATATCATTGCCGAATTCAACCGCGGTCATGTTTTGGCCAATTTGTTCCACGCCGCCAAGCGGGATAACGCGAATACTGTCAGGCGCCAAGTTTGGAATGACAGTTTCGGGCAATTTAGATCCGAATGTTCTGTGTCCAGACGGCTGATGCCGTAGTCCGGCTCGATGGTGGGGGCGATCAAGTTTTTTTCCTCCGAATCCTCGCGGTGTTTTTGAATCAAAATGCGATACGCCGTGAGACACTGTTTTTCTCAACGGGTTTCTGTCGTTGTTGCTTCCCGAGTGAAATGTCCGGCTATGTCCGGCTGTTCCTACCGACCGGGAGTGTTGCGGAATTCTTTGATGTTTGTCTTTGTCCATACGATTAACTTTGTTAATTGAATCTGAACTTTGCGAAGATGAAATTTTACAAAATCAACCCCTTCACCAATTTTACTGATAATTTATATTAATGTAATTTTTTGACCTTACTACCTCTCCGACTCTAAATTTAGCGTAACTGTCGGTGAAATTGGTGAGGGGTTGCTCGAAAAATATGGTCGCCCCGCAAAGCGGGGCTCCCTATTTTTCGGCAAAGATTTTCCAAATATGTTCGGTTTCAACATACCACCGTTCTATATCAAGAAATCTTTCGGATGGAACGGTGATGTGGCCAAGACTGAAACCTTTCAGTCGTTTTGGAGCGACATAGAGAAAATCAGGCGAATATATAAAGATTGCCGGAATATCGTTTTGTATTTCCTGTTCAAGCGCTCGATATTTTTCAAGTCTAGCATCTCGGTTAGTGATTGTTCGCGCGTCATCCAACAGCTTGTCCGCTTTCGCATTGGCGTAAAGGGCTATATTTAACCCCGGGTCGTTTCTTTGGGATGAATGCCAGAATGCGTAGAGGTCAAGGTCGCGACCGATAATTTCGCCGAAAAGCAAAATATCGTACTTGCGGGTTCTTATAACATTTTGATTAAGTTCGCCGATGTCAAAAATTTTAATCTCTACCGAGGCTCCGATTTTTTCCCACATTTCCTTGAGTATTTGAGCCGTCGCTTTCAGTTCAGGGGCGTTGGAAGTGCTGATTGAAAATACAAAGGAAACGGTATCCTTTTTTACCTTCTTTTCATAAACTTTTTTTTCTTCGTTGAATTTCCAATTCGCGTTTTCAAGAATTTTTTTGGCCGCCGCGACTCTATCTAGCTCGGTCATAAAAGGTTTCTTTTCAAAAGCGGTTGTATTTTTTTGAAGCAATCCCGGAGGAATAGGGCCGTTAATCGCTACGCCTTCGCCGTTGAGGACTTTTTTTACCACAACCTCTTTATCAACGGCAATGTTCAAGGCCTGCCGGACTTCTTTATTCGCCAGCAGGGGCGCGTGATTTTGGTTGAAAAAGGCGGCGAAAATTCTTTGTAAGGGTATTCGTTCAACTCGGCCTCCTTGTTCTTTAATCTCGCTCGCTTGTTGGGGCGAAATTCCCGCCATGCTTTGAACTGCTCCCTTGTTGTAAGCGGACAAGAGGTCGTTGTTGTTTTGATAAAAACGGATAACGACATTTTTTATAAAAGGTTTGCCGAAGATATATTTGTCAAAAGCTTCCAGACGGTAATAAAGAGGAATACCTGAACTGTTTCTCTCAACAGTTTTCACTTTGTAAGGTCCGGAACCTATCGGTTCCGTGTTGAATTTGCTGAACTGAAACTCTTCTGTTCCCGTCGTATTCCAAAGACGCTTGGGCAAAATGCCGAGCGTAGCGTTTTCAAGGAAAGGGGAATATGCTTGTTTGAGAGTCAATTTGACCTCTCGGTCGTTCACTTTTTCCGCGACGATGCCTTCCCAGTTCGGTCTTTTTGGACTTTTGAGACTCGGGTCTTGAGTTTTTTGAATCGTGAATACCACATCGTCGGCCGTCAAAGGGGTTTTGTCGTGGAATTTAATTTCCGGTTTTAAAGTAAAGGCGTAGGTAAGCCCATCGCTTGATATTGAATAGCTTTCGGCAAGGTCGGGAACCAGCGACCCGTCAGCCGTTACTTTGAGTAGTCCGGAGTAGATGAGGGCCGTTAAATCCCGGTCAGCATCGGAGACGGCTATGACCGGATTAATGAATCTTGGCAAACCAACCACTCCTTCAGTTAAGTTTCCTCCGTAGCCCGGGATTTCAACCATAAACGACCGATTGACTTGCCACAATAAAACTCCGGAGCTCAAGCATAGAATGATCGCAAGAGAATAAAAAATCAACTTTTCAGTCAACGAAAACTTGCTGACCGTGCTTTCTATAAGCGCGGCTTTTGGAATGTTATAATTTTTTAACAAGAAATGTTGAAGTTTTTCTTTCACGGCAAGCTTATACGAAAATACGAAATACGAAAAAATAGGTACGAATATACGAATACATACGAAAACTTTCGTATATTTATTTTATGATGAGTGCGAGAAAAGCTGAAACGGCAAAAGCGATAGCAAGTACAATTGTGGCATTAAAGGTGAATTTCTCAAAGCCCCGTCTAGTGTGATGGCTGGAACTGAAATTGTCGCCCAAAGCGCCACCCAATCCAGCGGCGGTTTGTTGAAGCAGAATTCCAGCGGACAAAAGTACCGCCAAAATAACCTGAATGTATGGCAAAAATTGAGAAATCGCCCGCATTGGGGACAGTGTAGCATAACAAGGTTAAAAGTGCAAAGTTAAGAAAAAATAAAGCCAGCGACCGAGGACGGTCGCGGGTCCAGACTTCCAAGATCGTGTAAAGCCGCTAGCCATTTTTTTGTTTCTCCAGCACAGAATCAATTCCACAGACAATCGCCATGAGTCCAAAGGCTACCGCGCGCCCGGGGCGAAAGGATGAAGTTGCCAGCGATGTAAAAATGGCGGAACCAAGGACGAAGACCACAAAAAGACGGAATTTCGCATTCATTTTCAATATTTAGAAGACTATCTTCGTTGAATGTTGAAACTGCGTGGGCAGATAAGGCAGATTAAACTTAGCTTTTGATAGTTTATAACACAACAATTTATCTGTCAAGTTTGCATATCTAAAATAAACAGCTATACTACCCTTACTAACTTCTAGTTGTAAAAAGCAGACTTTTTGGAGTCTACTTTGATTTATCAGTAATAACTATTTGCGTATGGCAAAGAAAAACAAAAAATCCTTATCTGAAAGCAGTTTGTCAAAGATAGGCATCAAACCTTTGGGAGACAGAGTGCTAATTAAAGAAATCAAAGCCGTTGAAGGCGGAAAAACGGCAAGCGGGATTTTTATTCCCGACACGGTGAAAGAAGACCGGGGAGCAAAACAAGGCGAAGTCGTTGCCGTCGGTCCCGGCAGAATGGATGACGGCAAACTTATTCCCATATCAGTTAAAGTCGGAGATCAGGTTCTCTATCAATGGGGCGATACCATTAAAATCGGCGAGACGGAATATGTGATGGTGAGCGAGAGTAATATTATTGGAATTATTAAGTAAACATACGAAAATACGAAAAGGCACGAATATACGAAATGATACGAAAATTTTACTGATACTACCGCAGTGTTCGTATGATTTCGTATATTTCGGGAGTTCGTAGTTTCGTATAAAATTCCTATGGCTAAACAAATCATTTTTAACGAGCAAGCTAGAAAGGCTCTCAAGCGCGGTGTTGATGTTGTCGCTGACGCGGTGAAAATTACCATCGGTCCGCGCGGTCGGAATGTCGTGCTTGATAAAGGCTACGGCGGCCCGACTATTACGAACGACGGCGTTTCTATTGCCAAGGAAATTACGCTTAGAGACAAGTTTGAGAATATGGGAGCGGAAATTGTCAAAGAAGTGGCGCAAAAAACCAATGATTTTGCCGGTGACGGCACGACGACTTCGGTAATTTTGACTCAAGCAATTGTCGCTGAAGGCATGAAGCAGACCACTATGGGAGTGAATGCCATGGGAGTGAAGTTTGGCATTGAAAAAGCCACCGAGCATGTGCTTAAAGCGCTTAAAGATATTGCCAAGCCGATTAAAACCAAAGATGAAATCAGGCAAGTGGCTTCAATCGCGGCGGAATCGGATGAAATCGGAAGGATTATTGCCGACACCATAGATAAAGTCGGCAAGGACGGAGTAGTGACCGTGGAAGAGTCGCAATCGTTCGGCGTAGAATCGGAAATAGCTCAAGGCTTGGAATTTGATAAAGGTTATGTTTCGCCGTATATGATTACCGATGCGGAGCGCATGGAGGCGAAGTTTGAGGATCCGGCGATTCTTATTACCGACAAGAAAATTTCGGGCGTTAAAGAGATTTTGCCGCTTTTGGAGAAATTAGCGCAGACCGGCAAAAAAGAACTCGTTATTATCGCCGAAGACGTGGAGGGCGAGGCGCTGGCGACTTTTGTGGTGAACAAATTGCGCGGCGGTTTTAATGTTTTGGCGGTCAAAGCTCCCGGGTACGGCGACCGCAAGAAAGAAATGCTTGAAGATATTGCCGTTACGGTTGGAGCCAAGGTTATTTCCGAAGAAGTCGGCATCACATTTGAAAAAGCCGATATGGGGATGCTGGGTCGCGCTCGTCGCGTCATTGCCACCAAAGACGACACGGTGATTGTGGGCGGTAAGGGAAAGAAATCAGAAATTGAGACTCGGCTGGCGCAATTGCGAAAACAACGTTCCATGACTGAATCTAAATATGACATTGAAAAAATGGACGAACGGATTGCCAAACTTTCCGGCGGCGTTGCCGTCATCAAGGTTGGCGCGGCAACCGAAACCGAGATGAAGTATTTGAAATTGAAGATTGAAGATGCCGTGAACGCGACGAAAGCTGCCATTGCCGAGGGTATTGTTGCAGGTGGCGGTGTGGCGCTTATCAAAGCATCGCAGAAGGTCGGGGAGTGGCTTAAAAATGAATTGACAAAAGGTAAAGAGGGTATGACGAAGGAATTTGAAGTTGGGTTTAATATCGTGCTCAAAGCTCTTGAAGCGCCGCTAAAGCAAATTGCCGTCAACGCCGGCAAAGACGACGGTTCAGTTATTGTTGAACATGTTAGGCACGGTAAGGGTAATGCTGGTTATGACGCGCTGAAAGACGAAATGATCCCAGACATGATTGTTGCTGGCATTATTGACCCGGTGAAAGTTACCAGAAGCGGGGTTCAAAACGCCGCGTCAGCCGCCGCTATATTGCTAACGACTGAAGTGGCGATTGCCGATGAACCGAAAGAAGATAAAGAAACGCCAGCGATGGGAGGGGGGATGCCGGGAGGGATGGACTACTAAAGTTGAAAGTTTAAAGTGGAAAGTTAAAAAGTTAAAAAGTGAAGAAAAACAGCACCGCCGCGACTCTGGTCGTGGCGGTGGTGTTTCGGTATGATTTGTGATATCATCAAAAAGTGAAGTTTCGATTTACGCGTCACGCACATTTCCGAATGTTTGTAGAACGAGGCATCTCGGCCGAGGAGATAAAAGGAATTATTCTCAAACCTAACACGGTCGTCAATCTTCCGAACGGAATCGTTAAATGTTCTAAATGTACCAACAAAGGAATTTTGACAGTCGTATATTACAAAGATAAAAATGTGTATGTAATCATAACCGCATATTTCAAATAATTTTGTGCATATAACTTACGACAAAAAAGCAGACGCCATGTATTTGTATTTTCAGAAAGGCAAAAAAATTGCTCGCACCGTTGAACTTGCCGATTTACTCATTGCTGACCTAGACCGAAAGGGAAAAGTCATTGGGGTGGAAGTGCTTTGCGCGTCTCGCCAACTTGCGGGGACTGCTCGGAGTAAAAAGATGAAGACCGGTAATTTTTTCACAATGGACATTTCTGTTCCCATGAATGCGTGATATGTGGTAGCTCACTATTCCTACGCTCTTGATATTTCTGGGGGGGGGGTGCTATCATATTATTGTTATCATATTATCATTAATTTTAATTTATTATGAAAACTTACAAAAAAAAGGCTTCGCACCAGTCGCACTTATTGTTATCCTTGTGATTCTTGCTGGCGGAGGGTATATATTAGTTAAAAAGTTGAAAGTTGATAGTTCAAAACAAGAAGCAAAAGGAGAGCAAAATGTTACGACCGAAACACAAACATCAAGCACGAAACAGGAAAATCAATCAGTAGCAGGAGAAACAAAAGATTGGAAAACATATAGAAATGAAAAGTATGGGTTTGAGTTTAAGTACCCAAGCAATTCAAATGTCGCCATAGCAGCTGATCTTGTTCGGTGTCCCGGTGCAAGCACTGGAGATGTTTGTTTGGCACAAGTGGATGTTGTGGGGATTCCAAGTAAAATTTCTGTGCTTCTTTTTGGACAGGATTCTTTAGCAAATGCATTCAAAAATCAATATGAAAAACAAAGCTATTTTCATCCGTATAATCTAGACACACGCGAACTATCTGGTTTAAATTTAATAACATTAAAACGGGGTTGCTATGAATGTTATGATGGAGACTCTAGGATAGGTACGGAAGATATTATTAGTCTTGTGTGCAATACCAAGGGAGACGTTTGCGTTAGGATTTCTACGAGTGATATTTCGGAGAACAAGTTCGGGGTTCTAGAATCATTCTTTGTAAAAGAGTTTTTACCGACTTTCAGGATTGATAAAAATCTTTTTGATAATATCCGATACCAAAGGAGTAACGGGTAGGTTATTGTTTCAACTTTCAAATTCACGAAATAGCTCCTAATTTCCAGAATGCAACATCAATTTTTTGTGATATACTTCCCTTGTCTTAGTTTTATCAGCTAACAGCTAGAAGCTAAAAGCTATCAGCTCCCTTTCTTATGAACCCTCTCTATATTATTATCGCCATAGTCGTTCTCTTAGTTTTGTGGGCCGTCTTTGCCTACAATCGTTTTATTACGCTCATTAATCGCGCCAAGGAGGCCTGGTCGGATATTGATGTTCAGCTTAAGCGCCGTTATGATCTCATTCCGAATCTGGTTAATTCAGTTAAGGGATACGCGGCGCATGAGTCATCGGCATTTGAAAATGTGACCAAAGCTCGGGCCGCCGCCATGGGCGCAAGTAGCCTTGCCGAAAAAGGCCAAGCGGAGAATATGCTTACAGGCGCGCTTAAGTCTTTGTTCGCGGTTTCCGAGGCTTACCCCGATCTAAAAGCCAATCAGAATTTTCTAGCTCTCCAGAATGAACTTTCAGATACCGAAAACAAAATCCAGGCGTCTCGTCGGTTTTACAACGGCAATGTCCGCGACCTCAATACATCCGTTGAATCTTTCCCGGGCAATGTCATCGCTGGTACATTCCACTTCGCTAAAATGGAGTTTTTTGAGCTTGAAAATGAGGAGGTGAAAGAGCCGATTAAAGTCAGCTTCTAGCGACTAGTTTCTAGTGGCTAGCTATGATTAATAATTATCGAAAATTACAGGTTTGGGAGAAGGCAGTTGAGTTGGTAGAAAAAATCTACAAAATTACTGAAAAATTTCCAGACAATGAAAAGTTCGGTCTCATTTCACAGATGAGAAGAGCATCAATCTCAATTCCATCTAACATTGCCGAAGGCAAGATTAGGGCCGGTGATACTGAATTTAGAAGATTTCTCTTAATTGCCTTTGGATCTGGTGCGGAACTTGAAACACAGATTGAAATTTCAAAAAGACTTTCATATTGTTCAGAGGAAGAAACTGCAAATATTACAGTAGCCCTTTCTGAAGTAATGAAAATGCTTAACTCACTTATTCAAAAGCTAGACGCTAGTAGCTAATTGCTAGCTGCTCTCAATTATGGCATCGTTGTACACTCACCAATCTCAAAATGTCTGGAAAACATGGTTTCTCATGTCGATTTTTTTCGCGGTGATAATTTTTCTTGGGCGGTTTTTGAGCGTTTATTACGGTTCGCCGGACATCCTTTATGTCGCGGTTATTTTTAGCATTGTGATGAATGTGGCGAGTTATTGGTACTCGGACAAGCTCGTGCTCGCGCTTTCCGGCGCGAAACCGGCGAGCCGCGAGGAGTATTTTGATTTTTACACTGTTACCGAAAATCTTTCCATTACCGCTGGGCTTCCGATGCCGAAACTGTATATTGTCCAAGATACCGCGCCAAACGCTTTTGCCACGGGGCGGAATAAAGAACACGCCGTTGTCGTGGCAACCACGGGTTTATTGGCAATATTGAACAGAAGCGAGCTTGAAGGGGTCATTGCTCATGAGCTTTCGCATATTGGCAACCGCGACATTCTTCTTTCAACCGCGGTGGTGGTTCTGGTCGGGTTCATTACTCTGCTTGCCGATTTCTTTTTACGGTCTTCGCGTTGGGGTGGCAGGCGCAATGACGGCGGCGGAAGGATTCAGGGTATTTTTCTTATTGTCGGAATAATTTTTACCGTTCTTTCCCCGATTATCGCCACCTTAATTCAACTGGCGATTTCAAGGAAGCGGGAATTTCTCGCTGACGCTTCCGGCGCGCTTTTGACCCGCTATCCCGAAGGGCTTGCCGGCGCGCTTCAGAAAATTTCACAGTATTCTCGTCCGATGGAGAAAGCCAATCACGCTATCGCTCATTTATTTATCGCTAACCCGTTTGGCGGAGGAAAATCTGTCGGCTTTTTAAACAAAATGTTCAGTACTCATCCGCCGGTAGAGGAGCGAGTCAAAGCCTTATTGGGCGAGTATGTTGTCTAAATTTTGGATACCGCGTGAGATTTGGTACAATGGGCATTATGTTAGACAATCTTATTTTAAACAAAAAATCCATAGAGAGTATTTATAAAACAATTCGTGAATTTCACGAAAAATATTTAAAGCAATTTGGCGTAAAATTACCGAAACTTTACGACTCACAAGGCAATTTTACAAAAGACGCTCTCGTTTTAGTTTATCTCGCTTATGATTATCCGAATACCCGAAAAGTTAGCAAAGAAGAATTAACAAAATTTGTCAGAAGTTATTATCCGAATACAAACGACGTTCAGCAAGCGAGGCATTTAGGCGCGCAAGCGGGGTGGTGGATAGTTGCCGGTGGACGGGATAATATCGTTTTGAAAATAGGACGAGGATCATATCAGCTTTATACATTAGAACAACCATACCCCGGATTTAAAAAAGGACATAGAATTTCAGAAACTGATAACTGGGACGAAATAAAAGAAAAATATAATTTCCGTTGTGCCACTTGTGGCTCACAAGAAAATAAACCTCATTTCCATTGGCCAGCAACGAAAACGATTTTACAAAAAGCCCACATGGATCCAAATAAACCCTTGGTTGCTGGAAATATAATCCCGCAATGTCAAAAGTGTAATAGGGGTGATAGAAATAGGTGGGTTTATGATGAAAAGGGCAGGGTTATAAAACTGGCAGACGCAAATTTTGTTAAAAATTTTGACAAAGAGGTAAGAGAAAAAATTTATAGGATATTATACAAAGAATTTAACGGAAAAAATCCTAATTCAGGAAAATAATTTATGAAAAATAATAAATTCATAAATAAAATTATTTGTGCGGATACGTTAGAATTACTTCCCCAAATTGAGGAAAATTCTATTGATGTTGTTTTAACCGACCCGCCATATTTTTTGGACAAGCTAGATAATAATTGGGATTATGAGGAAGTTTCAAATCAGAACAACCAATATACAATAAAATCTTTGCCCGCTGGTATGAAATTTGATAGAGAGCAGGGAAAAAGATTTTATGCTTGGTATTTAGATATTTCAAAAG
>Ga0209211_10008675_pt1 | contig 13826 bp, 17 predicted proteins | sample RifGroA2_FD_183992 | JGI IMG/M metagenome (GOLD analysis project Ga0209211, IMG submission 183992) | Groundwater microbial communities from Rifle, Colorado, USA - Groundwater A2 (SPAdes) (version 2) | ecosystem: Environmental > Aquatic > Deep subsurface > Groundwater | place: Rifle, Colorado...
TGAATGGATAAATATTAAAACAGACAATGACGTTTGATAAAAAACTAAAAAACGGAAGCAAGGCTTCCGTTTTTTTTAAATTACCTTATTCCAAATAAACCAAAGTCATTTTTTGTTCCTTCGGTTCAAACAATGTTATTTGGAAATTATAAGTTTTTCCAAGTTCTAATTTTTCACGCAATTTGCTTTCTGGGTTTATAGTTGAGTTGTGCACAAGTCCGGCCACTCCTTCTTTGATGGAGACAAGCGCTCCGTGCTTATTGTATTTGATAACAACTCCTTTAATGATGTCTCCCTTTTTTAGTTTTCCCTCAAATTCTTTCCAAGGGTTTTCTTTAAGAGCTTTAATGGAAAGCGATATTTTACCATCCTTTATTTCAATCACTCTGGCGCGGATTTTTTCTCCTATTTTAAACATTGCGCGAGGGTTTTCTACAAGTCCCCAATCAAGCTCGGAAATATGTACCAAACCCTCTAGCCCGTCCTCAAGTCTGACAAACACTCCAAAATCAACCAATCCTGCAACTGTGCAATCTAAATCTTGACCGACAGCATATTTGCTTAAAATCTCCTTTTTTTCTTCCGAATCATTATCTTTTTCGGAAAAGATTAATTTATTTTCTTTCGGCAATGTCGAAATAATCATTACAGAAATTTGTTGTCCCACCAGTTTTTTTAATTCTTTTAATATTTTATCTTTATCGGAATCCAACACGCGAGGGTAATGATTGGCTTTAAGCTGAGATGCCGGCAAGAATCCCTGTATGCCTTGCCATTCTAAAATCAATCCTCCTTTATTTGCATCTTTTATTTCCAAACTTATTACTGTTTTTTCTTTTATCGCTTTTTCAGCTTCATTCCAAATTAACGCTTGTTTGGCTTCCTTAAGAGAAAGTTCTATATAGCCATTTTCATTTTCTGTTTCAACGATTTTGGCTTTAATGATGTCGCCAATGCTTATTTTTTTAATAATGTCTTTTGCATTAATAAACTCGCGACCATAAATAATGCCTGCTCCGTATGGCGCCAGGTCAACATAAACTGACGATTTCTCTACGCTGATAACCGCGCCTTCAACCAGGGTTTCAATTTTTGGCTTATTTATACTGCGGTTCAAAATAGAACTTAGCACTAAATTTTCTTCTTCCGTATCAATCGTACCTGAAGCATTGCGGGCAATTTTTACCGTCCCTGTTTTGCTTTTTATCATATAATATCTTTTTAAAATTAAAATATCCGCCCAAATAAAATTGTGAAGCGGACATAAGGCTTAGGTTCTATTTGGCTCGTATCTGCTAGGCCTCCTAGGGTTACCCTAAATCCTGCTATTAATTATTTTCAGTCTAGCAAAGAATATGCTAGAATGCAAACGATGATAATTACATATTTTGGCAAGCAATTTTTCAAGATTCAGCAGGGAGAAACAGTTCTCTCTTTTAATCCTGTCAGTAAAAGCTCTAAATCAAGCATAAATGCTCATTTTGGCGCAGATATTGCTCTTATCACCACTAATCATCCTGATTACAATGGCATAGAACAGCTTTCTCACGGCGAACGAATTCCTTTTGTTATTACTGGTCCCGGGGATTATGAAATAAAAGAAATTTTTATTAAAGGAGTGCTGGGAGATGCGTTGATTGCCGGCAAGAAATATATTAATACTATTTATTCTCTTTCCGTGGATGATATTAGCATTGTATTTCTTGGAGCTCTGGGAGTTTTAGCAGATTCGGAAATTTCAAAAGAAGCGCGCGAAGCAATGAATAATCCTGATCTTCTTTTTATTCCCATCGGCGGTAATGGTTTGCTTGACGCAAAGTCTGCGGCAAAACTTGCATCATCTTTAGAACCCAGTATCATAATTCCAATGGATTTTGACGATAGCTCCCTCAAGGCATTTTTAAAAGAAACTGGAGAGGAAAAAGCCGAAGTAGTGGACAAATTAACGCTTAAAGCGAAAGATTTGGAAGGAAAAGAGGGGGAAGTTGTCGTATTGAAAAAAATATAGCAAGTAAAAAGTTATAAATTTATGAAAAAAATTATTCATCACATAAGGAAACAGCCCGAGAAAGTTCGAAGACATATTTTACATGTCATGACTGTTGTCATCGCTGTTGTTCTGATATTTCTCTGGCTTTATTCTTTGGGAGCAAATTTAACTGATTCCAATACGCAAATAAAAGTAAGTAACGACTTAAAGCCGTTTTCCGCGCTGAAAGATAATTTAATCGGCGGATATAAAAGTCTTTCCGAACCGCAGTAATTTTTATATGAAAAAATCTAAGGAATCAAATCAGGAAATGGATAAAGAAAAAATAGGAGATAAAATTCTTCCGGTTGATATTGTCACGGAAATGAAAGAATCTTACTTAGCATACGCAATGTCTGTCATTACATCTCGCGCGCTGCCGGATGTCAGAGACGGACTCAAGCCTGTGCATCGCAGAATTTTATTTGCGATGCATGAAATGGGACTCACTTCTTCCGCGCGATTTAGAAAATCAGCCGCAGTTGTCGGAGATGTGCTTGGAAAATATCATCCGCACGGAGATGTGGCAGTTTATGATTCTATGGTTGGTATGGCGCAGGAATTTTCTTATCGTTATCCGTTTATTTTAGGACAGGGAAATTTTGGTTCCATTGACGGAGACAATGCCGCAGCGATGCGTTACACCGAAGCGAAAATGTCCAAAATATCAAGTGAACTTCTGCGGGATTTAGAAAAAGAAACAATTGATTTTCGTCCAAACTATGATCAGACTCGCAAGGAGCCGACAGTATTTCCTTCAAGCGTACCGGCGCTTCTTTTAAACGGAACTTTGGGTATTGCTGTCGGTATGGCGACGAATATACCTCCACACAATTTAGGAGAAGTACTCGATGCAGCGCTTCATTTAATTGAAAATGAAGACAGCACGACTGAAGACTTGATGCAGTTTATAAAAGGACCGGATTTTCCCACCGGAGGAATTGCTTATGGATACAAGGATATGTTGCACGCGTATTCTTCCGGACGAGGCGGAGTCGTCTGCCGGGGCGAAGCCGAAATAGTTGAACAAAAAGCCTCGTCTGTAAGCTCTGGACCGAAGGATGGCAATTTTTCCATTATTATCACCTCCATTCCCTTTAGAGTTAATAAATCGAATTTAATAATGGCGATAGCTGAATTGGTGCAAGAAAAAAAGTTAGAAGGCATAAAAGGACTCCGCGATGAATCGACTAAAGACATCAGGATTGTGATTGATTTGAAACCGAGCGCGCATCCTGAAAAAGTTTTAAATTACATTTACAAAAATACCCAGCTTGAATCAAATTTCAACTTCAATATCGTAGCGCTGGTGGACGGCGTGCCTCAGACTCTTTCTCTGAAGTCTATTCTTGAACAATTTATTCTGCACAGAAGGGAAGTTGTAAAAAGAAGATCTGCATATGATCTGCATAAAGCCGAGGAACGGGAACATATATTGCTCGGCTTGAAAAAAGCGCTTGATAAAATAGATCGTGTAATTAGCGTTATCCGCGCCTCCAAAAATTCTCAAATTGCCAAATCTAATTTAATAAAAGAATTCAAGTTTTCCGATTTGCAAGCAACGGCAATTTTAGAAATGAAGCTGGCAAAACTAGCTGGACTGGAAAGGCAGGCGGTGGAAGACGAGCTTAAGGAAAAACAAAAATTTATTGCAGATATGAAAGATTTATTAGCAAGCCCTAAAAAAATACTTCAAACCATAGCGGGGGAATTAAAGGAAATCCGCGGGAAATACGCAGATGAACGTCGAACGAAAATTGTAAAAGGCGGGGTGAAAGAAATTTCCGATGAAGATTTGGTGCCGGAAAAAGAAACAATGCTTGTTTTGACTGCTGGCGGATATCTAAAATGCACTGATCCTTCCGAATATCGCGCGCAAAAACGAGGCGGAGTCGGAGTGATTGATTTGGAAACCAAAGAAGAAGATTTTGTTACGATGCTCGTATCTGGTTCCACGCACAGCAATCTGCTTTTCTTTTCTAATTTAGGCAAAGTTTATCAAATGAAAATGTACGATATTCCGGAGGCTCGCAGGGCTACGCGCGGCAAATCGATTATGAATTTTCTTTCTCTTGGAACGGAAGAGAAAATCACTTCAATTTTAGCGATACCGAAAGATATTGATAAATCCCCGACATCACTAATGCTTGTTACAAAAAATGGCACAACCAAAAAAATGTCTTCTGAAAGTTTTAAGGATGTCCGTCGAAGCGGGATCATTGCTATTCGCCTAGACAAAGACGATCAGCTTATTTCTGCTCTTGTTACGGAAAAAAATGATGAAGTTATAATTGCGACAGCTGAAGGTCAGTCTATAAGATTTAAAGAATCCGATATCAGACAGATGGGCAGAACGGCAGGGGGCGTACGAGGCATAAAATTGGGTAAAAATGATGCAGTTATTGATGTTGACGTAATCAAAAAAACAGCAGAGAAGGGGGCATTTCTGACAATGAGCGCGAATGGTTTTGGCAAGAAGACTGACCTAAAAGAATACAAAGTCCAAAAGCGCGGGGGATCGGGCATCAAGACCGCAAAGGTTACTCTTAAGACTGGCAAACTTATCGTGGCGAAAGTTTTGACTGGCGAGGAAGAAGAGTTAATCGCAATGTCCAAAAAAGGCCAAGTCATCAGAACAGCCTTAAAAGACATTTCATCTCTTGGCAGGCAGACGCAAGGCGTAACCATCATGCGCCTGCGCGCTGGTGACGGAATAGCATCATTGGCCTGCATCTAAACATTATCAGTGTCAAAGCCCGTCTTTGACATCAAAGTTTAGTGTTTGTTCCGCAAGATTTTCAACACCCTCGAAAGTTGCAATTAATAATTCTTTACTGATTATAGGCAGATTTCTATTAGAAACATAATCATTATAGCTACTCCAATTATATTCACTTGGGTGTTTTGTAATTTTGTCTTTTACAGTATTCATATGAATGTAAGATGAAGTCCACATCAATTGGGAGTTGTTTTCAATTAAGACAGCTTTAAATTTATCTTGAAATACATGTCCAACTCTTTTGTATTTTTTATTAATATATTTTGCATAACTTGTACAAAGTTTAGATATTAAACTTGAAATTGAAGTATCTTGAACTTGTTCAATTAGCAAATGAAAATGATTTGGCATTAAACAAAAAGCATATAATTTGAAATTACTTTTTTTTGTTTCAGTAATTCTAATTCTGGAATAGGGCATGGCCATTAATTTTTCTTTATTTAATTCTTTCTCATTAAATCCCAAACAAAGTCCAAGTCTAAAAAGAAAGGCTCTGTAATCTTGTTCTTCAAAAAATATTTTCTCTTTATTATTACCTCGATTATAAATGTGATAAATTTTTTCTGGAGAAAATTCTTTAAAATCTCTATTATTCATAGCATTCATTATAACTGTCAAAGCCCGTCTTTGACAACTATAGTAGTGGATAAGCTTATTTTGTAATATAATACATAGATGTTCACTGACCCGGTAAAAAATTTAAAATTTTTAGGGTTGAAAGAAAATGCTATTGTGGCAGATTTGGGCGCGGGAACTGGATTTTATTCCCTAGCCGCAGGGCATATAGTAACAAAAGGGAAAGTTTATGCGGTTGAAATAGTTAAAGATTTTTTGGCGACGATAAAAAACAAAGTGAAAGAAGCTCATTTAAATAATGTGGAAATTATTTGGGGAGATATTGAAAAAATTGACGGGACAAAAATAAGAGATGGTGTTGTGGATGTGGTTATCGCTTCCAACATTCTCTATCAAGTGGAAGATAAAAATAAATTTATTGAGGAGATAAAAAGAATATTAAGGCCAAGAGGCAGAGTGCTTCTTGTTGATTGGTCCACGGATTCTGTTGTCGTAGGCTTAAAAATGGCCATTCCCAAAAAGAAAGCTCGGGAAATGTTTGAGAGAAAAGGTTTTCTTTTAGAGCAGGATATTAACGCAGGGGCGCATCATTATGGTATGATATTGATTAAGTCGTAGATATGAAAAATTTCCAACTTGTAACTATAATTGTATTCATTGCCTTGGCTGTTTTTGGTATTTTAGTTTTTTCCGGCGCGGTGCCAATTGGGAATAATAAAAAAGCTGGGGGTCTTGGCACTGTTGTTTTATGGGGAACAGCAAAAAATTCTGTTATAGCATCGCTTCTGGAAGAATTTAATAACGCCAATCCTACTTTTATCGTAAAATATGAGCAAAAATCGGCAGACAGTTTTGATCAGGATTTACTTGAAGCATTGGCTGGTGGCGTGGGGCCTGATATGTTTTTCTTGCCTAGTAATCTGGCGTTTCATTATGCCAATAAAATTTTCACCATTCCGTATCAGAGCTATCCTTTAGCTTCTTTTAAGAATAATTTTGCCGGCGCGGGGGAAGTGTTTTTGACATCCAAAGGCATTTTAGCTTTTCCATTATCTATTGATCCGCTTGTAATGTATTACAACAGAAGCATTCTTGACAGCAACGGGGTGATTTATCCTCCGGCGTTTTGGGATGATTTAATTAACCTTGTTCCGAAACTTACTAAAAAAGATGATTCAAATAAAATAATAAAAAGCGCGGTCGCGCTCGGACATTTTTCAAATATTGTTTACGCTAAAGATATTTTGTCCGCTCTTTTTATGCAGACAGGAAATGGGATTATAACGGAGAAAGATGGGACTTTCAGTTCCAGTTTGAATGCAATCAATCAAAAATACAATCTTGCTTCAGTTTTAAAATTCTACACTATTTTCGCTGATCCTAATCAAGATTTGTATTCTTGGAATAAATCATTTTCAAACTCCAGCGATGTATTTTCAAAAGAAGATTTGGCGCTTTATTTCGGATACGCGAGCGAACTGATGTCCTTGATAGATAAAAATCCAAATCAAAATTTCGCGGTTGCTCCCTTTCCTCAAATTAAAGGCGCTAATTTCAAACTGACGGGCGCTAATGTAACGGGCATATCTCTTTTATCTTCCTCTAAGAATTTCAACACGGCTTTTACGGCGGCAAGTCTTATGGCTACGGGAGATTTTGCTTCCAAATTCGCTATCGCTCTTGGAATAGCGCCGGCGCGCCGAGAGTTGCTTAAAGTTAAGCCGGCGGATGCTTACTCTCCAATCTTTTATGATTCAGCGCTTTATGCGAGGAGCTGGCTTGACCCATCGCCTGTGGACACCGACAATATTTTCCGCAATATGGTTGAAAAGGTGCTCTCAAATAATATGACCGTTGAAAATGCGATATCCGACGCAAATAGCAAGCTAAATCTGCTTTTATTAAAGTAGTGGAAAGTTTATAAAGTAATGCAAAAAATCAAAAAATTCGTAATTATTAATTGTGCATTCGTAATTGTTTTAATGCTACTTATCGTCCCTGTTTTTTCTTTTGCGCAAACAGATGATAAAGATATTCCGGATCCGGATTTTCAAGCAGGAAAAAGCTTAGTGCCTTGTGGTCATGCGGATGAAAAAGGAGTTATCAACAACCCTTGCAGTTTCAAGGATGCTTTGACTCTCATAAACACCGTAATTAAATTTATTCTTTTCAAATTGGTTGTGCCTATTTCCGCTGTAATGTTCTTTTATGCCGGTTTTCTTATGGTAACCTCTGGGGGCAGTACAGAGGCTAGAGGAAAAGCGAAGAATATTTTTTCCAACGCTGTTTACGGGCTTGTTATTGCCGCGGGCGCTTGGCTTATCATTAGAACAATATTATTAATTTTAGGTTATAAAGGGGATTGGATAGGATTTTAATATGATGTACAATATAGTATAGTTATGCAATTTTTAAAGAAAAATTTGTTTCAAATAGTTTTAATGGGTTTTTTGATTATGATACCTGTTTTTTCTTTAGCTGTAGATGACAATACTCTTAGTGGTCCTAGCAATGAAGGAAAAATTGTTAATCCATTAGGTCCCAATGGAGTAGCTAGTATTCCAGATTTCATCAAAACTCTTTTAGAGGGCGTATTAAAAGTCGGCATACCGATTGTGGCCTTAGCCATTATTTACTGCGGTTTTCTTTTTGTGTCGGCCCGGGGAAATTCGGAAAAATTAGGCAAAGCCAAAGACGCGCTTTTATACACTTTAATCGGCGCGGCGATACTTTTAGGGTCGTGGGCTATCGCGCAACTTATATCTGATACCGTGCTTGCACTTTAGAATAATATAAAGTTTATAAAGTAAAAAATTAAATTATGAAAAAAAATTTATTAAAATTATCCTTATTTATTCTTTTAGCTTTTATTTTAATTTCTCCAATGGTGGCTTCTGCTGCCATTAACCCACAAACAGGACTTCAAGAACAAAGTTTAGCTGAATATTTAGCGCAACAAAATTCAAATAAAGCAAATCAAGGTTTTGGTGGTTGTCAATTGGATACTAATCCAAAACTTCAACATCTTTTAAAATATGTCACTTGTATTATTAGTAGCGCGGTGATTCCTCTTATTTTTGCTCTGGCAGTGGCTATGTTCGTCTGGGGCGTGGTGCAGTTTGTTATATATAGCGACGAGGAGGCAAAAAAAGCTAAAGGCAAGCAATTTATGCTTTGGGGCATAATTGCTTTAACGGTGATGATTTCTGTTTGGGGATTAGTCTCAATATTAGGCAATACTTTCGGCGTTAATACCGGTTTTATTCCGCAGGTTAAATCTACCGTTCCGTAGGCTTGCAGAGTCTTGCAGAGGAGTGATACAATATAAACAGGATATTATTTATTAGGTCGCATTATTAATTAAAATTATTATGATTATGAATCCCGTTAGAAATTTACAAAACGGGAAAAATTATAAAATAAAAATTGTGTTTCTTTATATATCTAAAGGTTATGTACAGATATCATAATTTCTAAACGGGATGAAAAAGAAATTAATTGTGTTGTCGGGTTTTGCTTTGGGATTAGCGCCATTCGTGACATTAGCGCAACTCACTGGTGGTACTCCCAGTGTGTGTTCCGGTGGTCAAATTACAACCATACAAGGTTTATTATGTAAATTCAGTGAAATTCTGAATGCTATTCTTCCGGTTTTGATCGCTTTGGGAGTGGTTTACTTTGTCTTTGGAGTTATTTCTTATGTTATTGGCAGTGATGAAGAGGCAAAAAAGAAAGGAAGAGACCGAATAATCTATGGCATTATTGGTTTGGCTGTTATTGTAGGCGTATGGGGTCTTGTGGCTATTTTGAAAAATACTTTTGGACTGAATAATGTTCAGAGGATTCAATTCCCAACCGTTCCTTATTAAGATTTAGTAAATTAGGCACTAGGCATTAGCCTAAAGCCTAAAGCCTAACATGAACCTATTCTCTACTAAAGTGGCCTATGCGAGCTTTAATTCTTTCTTGGCGAACGTAAACAATCAAATTATAAACCCGCTTATAATATTTCTTTTCGCTCTGGCAATGGTTTATTTTCTTTATGGTTTGGTTGAGTTTATTTGGAATGGAAATAATGACGAGAAAAAAACAACTGGGAAAAGTCATATGCTTTGGGGTATTATCGGGCTTACTATAATGATGGGAGTATGGGCTATTCTTGGAGTTATATTGAATACTTTAGGCATAGAGGATCAAATAAATCCAGAACAGGGGAAAGTTACTTTACCTGATTACAATCCAACTTATCCACCAAAAAGCAGGTAAGAAATTTAAATAAAAATGTAAAAAGGCGGATATCGTTTGTTCAACGAGTCCGCCCTTTTGCGTGCGTGGCCAGCGCGATTAAGGCCTTATTTGAATCTGAATTTTTTTGTAAACTTGCACCCGGACATTCGGATGCAAGAGATCCGGAGAGGCAAACAATGCATCTCCGGGTTCGAACGTTTTTGGGGCTTCGAAATTACCCTCACTGGGACGCTCGACCCACTCACACCCTTTGTATTTAATCCGGAGGGGGTGCCCATCCGTCCGGACTTTGTAACTCCACCCTACAAAGCTACTGCAGGGTGTGATTCCCTCGTACGTCAATACGAGTGCCTCTACCGTTGCCGGCAGGGAGTTTGTTGGTTGTGTTGACGACGTCTTAGCTTTTACATTTTTATTACAACCTCTTATTCCCACTGCTGCTGTTGTAACAATGAGCAAGCAAGTTACAATGAAGACTATCCAAGTCTGCCTAGTAGTGATGTTCATGATTTTCTCCCTAATATTGCAGCGATCATTTCAGCAGTTGTGGTATCCGTGGTGATCCTATTATCTTTGATCGCCCTAGACACCTTACCCCTTTCGGTCTGGACAATTTCTAGGGCCTTATCTTTGTCGTAGTTGAACGGAGGAAGCATGAACTCCGCAATTCTTTCTCGAACAAACTTAAGCTCGAGTTCTTCCGCTTGCCGCTCTTGTTCTTCTTTTGCTTTTTCCTCGGCTTTTTCCGCGACCTTTCCGATCACATTTATATCTCCGAGATTCAGGCGCTCAAGTCTGATTCCAAGGTCAGGCAGATTGATTTGCCCATTGCCGTTACGTAAGGCCTCAATGTTCGCACGTCGTTCCTTGACGGCGGTCTTGAGCTCCTCGATTTTCTGAGCTCCATTTTCGCTGTTCTCAATTTGCTTGAGGATTTCCCGGACTTTCTGCCAATTGTCTTTGGCCCAGTCTTCCTCATTCACGAGGAAATTCTTGGTGGGTTGTGGTTGCGAGAAGTAACGCAACCAGATCCATGTTGGGACTGACTGCGCATATTCCTTGATAGGGGTAAGTGTTTCGCCAGCGATCTTTCTCACCAACACACTTACCGCTTCGAGCTGGGACTGGTTAAGCTCTTTCCAATCCATTGGACCCTCTTGAGTGCCCATGCACCACTCGCGGATTCTTTCCCTCACAGCTCCCTCGAGCTGTTTCCTAACTCCTGCTTCTTGTCCGCTGTCGATATATTCGATCAACTTTTCGGATAATGGACGAAAAGTGAGGGATATCGGAATCTGCGACTCCGCGAGATCCGGCGTCCTTGTCTTTTCGGAAAGAATCTCGAAGGTGATGCGCTCTACCTTCACGAGGATGAATCCTATCAAGTAGGGGAAAAATGGGAAAAATCCCCATCCTTCCTCGTAAACCTTACCAGGAGTTCTTTTCCCCAGAAAGGTTGCTTGCCCCTTATGGGGCGGGCTTGCTGGGATTCGTTTTAGCCCTTGGAGCACAAATGCTCCTAAGACTACTACGATTATTATACTTATCATATTTTTTCCTTTCCGCGCCGCGAGGCGCTTTTGTTGTTTTTTGTTCAAACTTTGGGCGAACAGTTCGCCCATCAAAAAGCCAAATCTTCTTTATGTATGTCAAAGGGCATCTTTGACATTTTTTTGGCTGTTTGGCGGGCGAACTGTTTCCATTCAACTTTTTTCAAAGAGCATTTTACCCCTATAGTATATCACGAAATATGTGAAAAGTCAAATCAAACGTAATAGCTCAATAGCTTGGAATCACCCTAAGGTTTAGGATGATATATATGTCATACACAAAGAACCCACATATTTAAATTCAAAGTGTTTCCAAGCTATTGGTTAAAAAATGTTACTTAACTTACTTGTTGATAAATCCTGCATATGCAGGATTTATCAACAAGTAAGTTTTTTAGTCGTGTTTCAGGGGTGTTGCGTGATACTTTTTAGCGCCGCTGTAAATCCTTCTAACCAATATAACCAACAGTAAAACAATTATTGCAAAGAAGACCCACTGTACCAATCCAGAAGGCAGGAAACTGTTTGACCCGAAAATAGCGTTAGACGCAAGACTGCCGTAATCGTTTTCAGCGCCATTTGTATCTTCCTGGGTTGTGTCAATGAAATTGCTACTGGTATCATTAAGAGTGCCTGTAGTTGCTGCGACAGAGACAAGATTCTTATTCACAACAAAAAAAACTGCATTAGAATATCCTCCGCCTGGAGCTTTGTTAAAGACAGTAACAAAAAATCCACCGTTACTGCGATATACATACGTATCATTTCCAGTTATCTGCATTAGGAGGTGAGAACTGTCAATGAAAGTAATTAATCGATTAGAACCGTTTATTCTTCCGATTGAACTCGGGACAAATCCTTCTCCGGTGATGGTGATAGTTTTTGTGCCTACGCCCACATTGCTAGATTTCGGATTAATCAAACTGATAACTGGTTTTGGATTGTCAACTGGCACATTGTTTATATTTGACGCCGGCTCATTATAAGTCGTACTGCCATAAGGAGTAACATAACCAGCTCTATCCGCGCTCGCCACAAGAGGCATCGTCATCACCTCAAAAATTAAAATAGCTAGCATTCCCAAACAAAAGGCAATAAGGTATATTGTATTTGTATTGTTTATTTTATTCATACACCCATAGTATAGCATATTCATACGTAAAAGTCAAGATGTGGGCGAGGGGAGACTCGAACTCCCAAGGGTTGCCCCACTAGTTCCTAAAACTAGCGCGTATACCAATTCCGCCACTCGCCCATAACTCACTGAACTAGTTTCTGCTAGTCAGGGTGCGTCCAGTTGGGATCGAACCAACGACCTTATCCTTAAGAGGGATCTGCTCTACCAACTGAGCTATGGACGCATTTTTTCTCTGTTTTATTTTGGTGTCTTTACTATACCAAGTTAGAACCTATTTTCAAAACCGAGACTAATGTTTTTGAAATTCGGCGGGGTTTGGGTTTCCGCCCCGCAGGAGAGTGCGGGAGGAATGCGGGGCGAGGGTTTTGGCTATTAGAAAAAATACAAATATGGTAAAATCTTTCTATGAAAGATTTTGATCAGTGGAATAAGGAAAAGAAAAGTTTAGAGAATGTCGGTCACAACATTCTCGCTTTTCATGAAAGAGAAATTTGGTGGTGTTCAATCGGCATAAATCTTGGCGATGAACAAGATGGAAAAAATGAATTATTTGAACGACCAGTTTTGGTTTTGAAAAAGTTCAATAATAAGGTCGCTTGGGTTTTGCCGATGAGCACCAAACCAAAAGACGGAATCTATTATCACAACTTAGAACATGAAGGAAAAATATTTACCGTTATTCTTTCCCAACTTCGATTAATCAGTGTTAAAAGATTCCGTCGGTTTGTCAGAAAAATTTCTCCGCACCAATTCTCTCTTATCCAAGATAAACTAATCAATTTTATCAAAAAGCCATAAAACAGACGAAGCCCCCTTACGGGGGCTTCTCGGTTGGACTGATGTCCATTTGTACCTAAAGGATAACAAAGTCAAAGAAAAAAGTCAAGCGAAATTTTGGAAACTCAAAAATCTCGCTTTTTTGCTTTGGATTTTATATAATCACAACATAACTTAATAAGACCTAAACCTTTAGAAATAAAGGCATGGTCGGCAAATCCCAACAAAGGTAAAGAACTCCTAGTCAGAGTTCACCTTTGTTGGGTCATAGCTGGAAACGGCTATGGATAGCACTTTGTGCTATCGCTGGCTAGGAGCTTTTTACTAGCTAGTAATTATGTTAGTATTGAATCATTATGAAATACAATAACTTTGAATTACAAAACCCCACAACCTAGGTTATCCACGCATATCCCCTCACGGCAGTAATCTAACAATTCATGCGCTCCTAGGGTATTATGTATTCATGACTAGATCACAGTTTCTGACTGTTTTGAAGAAGGTAATAGTTTCTGGATCAGCGAAGAGAACCGTTCCCTGTCGCTGTATCGGTTGTTGTAATGGAAAACAAAACCGTCAAGGTAAGACTGTAGATGTTGTCTTTGTACTGTACCCCATTTCCTAGACAACTAATTCTTTCTCTTGAATTGTATTGTATTTGATTTCATTTAGTTCCGCAAACTTTTTCGGTGGCATTTTAAGCGAAGTATGTATTCGCTCGTTGTTGTA
>Ga0209211_10008676_pt1 | contig 13825 bp, 11 predicted proteins | sample RifGroA2_FD_183992 | JGI IMG/M metagenome (GOLD analysis project Ga0209211, IMG submission 183992) | Groundwater microbial communities from Rifle, Colorado, USA - Groundwater A2 (SPAdes) (version 2) | ecosystem: Environmental > Aquatic > Deep subsurface > Groundwater | place: Rifle, Colorado...
TTTAGAAAGACCCTTGAAAATAACGGCGGCTTATTCCCGGCCTGCAATAAATGCGGCAATGTCTGGAATCGCTGCGGGCTTTGAGGATAAACAGAAAACTGTGTACATGTCTCCGCTTTTTGCCCTATAACCTGTCCATCTGCGCAGTTACTACGCGCTATGGCGTAAGCAATGGATCTTTTTCTATATAATTCCCGTTTTCCGTCCAGGCCAGGAAACGGCTGCCACCCCGGCATCTTAATCTGAAAACGCAATTCCGGCATTTACCTCCAAGGCGGGAGGGGTCGCTTATGTCTTTTAGGAGACGACTATCCCACGCTTCGCGTGCGCTGACACCCAGGTTTTTCTGAATATAATAGCTGGGTTTGTAAAAACCCCGCGGATCAAGTATCAGCCGTGAGTGTCCGTCGTCAAAAATGGCTCCCAAAAAAAGTGGGGCCTGACTTTTTTTAAAAAGGCAAAAGGGAACTGGATTGGCGAAAACCACCCGGGGTTTTCGCTCAAGGCGAGGCTCAAGGTGCTTTGCCAGGCGGCGCAGGTCTTTAAGCGTTGGGAAATCTTTCTGGCGCCAGGCTTTTGCGCTCATGGGCCGGTAAAGTTCCCAGACTTCAGCTTTCAAATTTTCAGCCAAGGCCTGGTGTCTTTCGAAATTTTCAATCAATTCTTTCGAAATAATGGTGCCCAGCCGCAAAACTCCTATGCCGGAGCGGCGAAGCAGGCGGATGTTTTTTATTTTTTCAGGGAACAGGCCGCGTATCCCGGTGGCGACGGCTTCGCTTTCGGCGTCGCAACCCTGCATGGACACCAGTATATTGTCTATAAAAGGAGAGGCCTTTTTTATGAGTTTAGCGTTCAGTAATGTGGCATTTGTGTTCACCAGCACATAGAATCCCAGTTTTTTGGCCGCCGCCAGCGCCTCTAAAATTCGGGGATGAAGGAAAGGCTCTCCGCCCGTGAAACGGATGTTTTTCACTCCCAGTGTGCGCGCGGCTCTCAGGTGAAGACGTATTTGAGGCAGGGAAAGTTCGGCAGTCAGGGAACTTGAGGAGCAGACGGCGCAGGCAAGATTGCAGCGCCTGTTTACTTCAATAACTATTTCCAACGGAATTTCAAGGACGGGTTTGAGATTTTTCCCAGCAGGGCCTCGGAAAAAAGAATCAGGTTCAAGGCCGGGACAAAGCCGATGGAGGCGGCAACGGGAACAAATATCCAATTTTACTGCTTTGTGAGGGAACGGTCTTGGCGGCAAAATGTGGTCGCAGGCATCTGGCAAAAAGCAGAAAGGAATGCCTTTTATGAAAACGCTGAAACGGTTTTCATAGCTGTTAAGCGCTTTGTAAAGGAAAACGCGCGCAATTTCAAATTCCATCCGTTCAGGGCGGACGGAAATAAACAGCGTTTTTTCTTTGTGGTTGATAAGCGCGTTTACACCCGGAAGAGGGTTTATGAATTTTGCCCCGTTATAAATCCGTCCTTTGCCAATACGCAGCGGCGGACGGTTGCTGCTTCCACGATAAGGCTTGTGTTTAATGGGGGTTATCTCATAAACCATAAATATTTCCCGCCTTTAAATTTGCGTGAGATAAGCCCTTTTTTAATTAAAATCTGTCCCGTGGAAATCACTCCCGCACCGTCCCTGCAGTCGTGGCAGAGCGGGAGTCCTTTGGCCAGTTCAAGAGCACGCGAGGTATACACGGGGTTTTCTATTTTAAGTATTTCCATGAAACATTTTTCCATGCTGCTTAGGTAAACCCCAGCACCACCCCGGTGTGTGTGAATTTTATCCTGGCCGGATTTTTGCCGCCGTTTAGTGCTTTTTGCGGTGTAAACACTGCTGACAGGGAAAAATTCAAAATAACGCTTGTCAATTCCGAAACAGTGTTTGTGCAAACGGCAGGCACGGCACTCTTTCAGGCGAACTTTCTCCCGCTTCATGCTTTCGTCCAAATCCCAGTGCTCACCGCCGGGAGTCGAAACCACGGTGTTAAACTTATAGCTGCCGGCAGCCCGGTCAGTATATGGGCCAAGCAGACAGGGAGGAATATTTAAAACTTTTATCTCCCTGATAAGACTGAGGGCCTTAAAACGGTCTAGGGCTTTTATAGCCATAGACGCTGCAAGACCCAGAGAGACCCCAATTTCTGCGGCATTTTTAGCCATATTTCCCTCATAAATAGGGTAAATCAGCACAAAGCTTGAAACTCCCTGCTTCAGAAAAAAGTCAAGAGTCGGGATAAGGTCTCGGCAATTAATGCGGTTTATGAGTATATTTACCCCAAGGCCAGTTTTAAGAGTCCGCATGTTTTTTAAACCCGCGAGGCTATGTATGAAAGAGCCTTTTTTGCCGGTCAACCGATCGTGCACGGTCTCTTTTCGGCTTAAGAAGGTAAACTTGCAAAAAGTAAGCCCTGCACGCACCAGTTCCTCCGCCAAAGCCATATCAGCGAGCCGGATGGCGTTGGTCTGCAGTCTTATGAATTTGAACCCCACGTGTTTTGCCGCGCTTATCAGTTTAGGCAACTCAGGCCTTAGCAGTGTCTCACCCCCTGAAAAGCCTAGGCGTTTGTAACCCATTTTTTTGGCTTTGTAAATTTCGGCTATCGCGGTTTTAAACGGTTTAAAAAGTGCCGGATCAAAATCCCCCTGCGAACAAAAACGGCAGCACAGGTCGCAGTTATAGTTGGTGACTATCTCGTAGCAGTCTTTAGACATCGGTCCTGTAATGCGGGTAAAGGTTCTGTCCCTTTAACCGCTGTTAAGTTTTAAAAAATTTTTTACGGGACGGAATTCTTTCCAACCGTAGAGTTCCGGGTATTCCCGCCAGGGGCCCTCGCAGATTTTTAAATATTTGCAGGCGGGGCAGCGCGGGCCCTTCGCTTTGCCTTCCGTTCTGCGGTAATCCCCGTAGTTTTCTATGAATCTATCCGCGTCGGCCACCGGACCTTCCGGGATTATGCGCTCGGCCACGCAATTCTCGTAGCCCTTCATCAGGCAGAACGGTATAGCTTCAGTGTAGCATGGCACGCCGTTCTTTATGCCCAGATCCAGGGCTTTTTTGAGATACGGCATGACGGCTGTTTTGCGCGGCACCAGGGTTTTTTTGTTTTCGGCAGCGGTGCCGACTATGTGGATAAAAGCGAACTGGTACTGGCTTACACCCAAGTTAACCAACAGGGCCGCTATGTCAGGTAGTTCCCTGTAATTATCCGTAGTGATAACGGTGTTGGTCAGGACGGATAAACCGGTCTTTACGGCGTTGGCTATGCCGGCCACGCTCTGCGCGAAACTTCCGGGCGAGCCGGTAAGTCTGTCGTGGGTTGCGGCTTTTGCGCCGTGCAGACTTGGCCCTATTTCGGTAAGGCCGGCGGCCACCAGCTTCCCGCAGAAGTCCGGGTAGGCCAGTGTGCGCCCATTGGTCTGCAGTTGTATGCTTTTGAAACCGGTCTTTGCGGCGGTCTTAATGAAATCCAGAATGGCGGGGTGCATACTGGGTTCTCCGCCGGTGAAAACTACTCCCCGTACCCCGTTCTTGTAGGCTTTCTTAAGTTCCGCCTCCACGGTTTTGGCCGTCCTGTCCGGGTACATATCGCGCTTGTGCCCCTGGGCGCAGAAGCGGCAGAGGTTATTGCAGCGGAAGCTTATCTTTATGTCTATGCGTTTGTACATGCTTTGCCAGGGAATACCGTAATTTTATGGTTTTTCTGAAAATGATGTGCTCTTGAGAAGCAAAAAGATGAGAATATCTGTTTCCTTAGCTGAAACTCGTCCTGAAATCATAAAAAATTCAAATTATACGGTCTTTTTAAGGGAATTTATATTCACATTGCGATTCTGCGTTTTCTTCCTTCCGGACTATGATATAACTTCTTTCTATGTGGCTTCAACCGCTCCGCCTTTTAATCTATTTTTGAACACTGACACAGTCCGGTTTTTCCAAAAAAATAATTTCCAGCACAATTCTCACAAAATCACATAAAAATGCTCCTGTTTTTTGTATTATAAATTTAAAGTGGATTTAAATCGTTTGAAACTCCTTGGAATAGCAAAGGACCGTGTGCTTTGTGGCCCACGGTATGTTTCCCTCTGCCTGAATAATTACTGCAACAATAGATGTTTGTATTGCGCTACCCACTCACCCTTGGCGGATAAATCCGGATTTAAGGCTGCAGGGATGGATTTTGCGCTGGCCAAAAAGTTGATAGACCAGGCGGCCGCATGGGGATCCCGTGAGGTGCTTATAACCGGACTAGGCGAACCCACTCTGCATCCGGAATTCAAAGAAATAGCCGGGTATATAAAAAGAAAGAAGCTTATGTCCGCGCTCACGACAAACGCGCTGTTCGGCAAAAAAGAGTTCCCGGCTGTCGCGGCGATAGATTATGTTCTGGTTAATTTATCGGCCCCGGAAGAGCGCCTTTACACCAGGCTACAGTCCCCGCACGACAAAACCTCATTCATGAAAGCGCTGGTTAATATCTCCGCTTTGGTTAAGCTGAAAAAGTCCTGCCGTTCTCCTTATGTAACACTGGTATTCGTCATTAATTCCATGAATTGCAGAAGTGTCCCCGGCATTTTGGCGCTGGCTGAAAAACTTGGTGTCCACAATGTGCGCTTCAGGTGCATGGAGCACACAAAGGAAACTGAAGCACTCCTCCTCTCTAACAAGCAGAAACTGGAACTTTTGTCCATAATTGCGCGCGAATTAAAAACCTCTCGCGGAATTCGGCACAATCTTGAGGTGATAAAATCGACTATTCTGGATTGCAATGGCGTTCACGACATCAATCATTGCTATGCAGGCTGGTTTATGATGGAAGTGGACTTTGCGGGGAAAGTCAGGATATGTGCCGATAAAACGGTTATCGGTGATATGAAAAAGGGTGCGATAAAAGGTATCTGGCGGAGCCCGGAGGCGCACAAAATGAGACTGCGGTTAAAGTATAATCTCAGGCGGGATAAGCCGTTTTTGGGGATTGCCTGCCGATTGTGTTGCCGGCGGGAGCTTAATCTGGCTGTAGATGATGCCCTTAAACAGTATGGAGAACGCGGGCTTAACCGAACATCGCTTGCTGATATTCTTATGAAATAGGTCCAATCTATCAAGTGTAATAAAGAAATACTCCTGTCCGGACAATCCCTGAGCGGGCACAGTAGACTTAATCAACCCAAGAGTAGAGGAATTCCCCGGTTTCAAGCGATTTGACCCGAATTGTTATTTTTAGATACTGTCCTTCTCTTGGAGGTGTCGCGGCGGCCGCTCATGTAAGCTGTTCTGCCGCACCTGGAGCAAGTGGGCAGGAAGCCGCTGTGTCTGAGCAGGGTTTTTCGGAATCTTGCATAATCCGAACCGTTGAAGGCTTCCAGGCAGCCTCCGCTTAAAGCGTTGCCAAGCCTGTGGCCCAACGGCTGGCAGGAGATCATATTCCCTGCCGGGTCCACCCAAATGCCGTTCCAGGGACTCATGCAGAATCCCTTTTTTTTGAGTGCGGTTTCCGGATCGTACCATTTTTCCATTTCGTTGCGAGAAAGTTCCATGTCAAACCTTACCCTTGCGTCCTTTTCGGCCTTTATTTTTGAAATTTGCGAATATAAGCGTTGTGCCGATATGCCGCCGGCCATTTCCTTGGAAACTTTAAGGTTGGGCGCGCAGCCGAGTTCTTCTCTGAAAATACCGGTGGTTGCTGCGAGATCGCCTGCGGTTATGTAGTCAAGGTGGTGAAATGCGATGGCGTCCGGTTTAAGGTCTGCCAGCGTTTTGTATACGGAATACAGTGCTGAGTGGTTGGCCTTGTTCACCGTACACCAGAATACCAGGCGTGATAAACTTCTGAATCGTGAGGCATTAACATCGGCGCAGATGGCGGCTATTGTGGCGAAGGCGCCCGGCCTGCCGACGCAAGCGTCGTGGATTTCAGGGGTTCCATGTATTGAAACTGTCAATTCATCCAAGCCTACGCCGAGAAGTTCGATCGCGGTTTGCGGCGCGTAAGAAAGGCTGGTTATAACGCGGCAATAATGTCCTCCGTCTTTGATGCGCTTTACCAGCCAGGGCAGGTCGGGGCGCAGCAGGGGCTCTCCGCCAGAGATGTAAAATTTGCGCGGCTTGCCGGACAACGAATCTACCAGCTGGCCAAGTTCGGCGCGTGTCATTTCCGTTCCTTCCTTGGTGGCGGTGGAACTTTTCCCCATAAAACAGAAGACGCAGGCGAGAGGGCACCGGTAGGTGATGTCCAGCGTGATATACTGCGGGTTCAGTCTAGCGGGGAGTTTCAGTGAGCTTCCTTTCTTGATCATGGGTGGGTGAAAAATCCTTTTACAACCCCGGCCGCGTAACGGCACTCACTCTCTGTCATCATCGGATAAGAGGGGAGGTGCAGCGCCAGTTTGGCGTAGGCGTTGCTGACGGGAAAATCTCCGCATGAGGGTAAAAGCGTATGGAGCGGTTCATATGTTCGGCCAAGTGGAATTCGCAGTTTTAGTATTAGCTTCTCCAACTCCTTTTTTCTTGGAGTTAGTATTGGGAAGTCTTGCGTGTCCCTGCCTACCTTCGGAATCAACAGGCCCATTATCCCAGCCAGGTTGCGCCTGTAAATATCGTTGTTCCTGTGGATGCCGGCAAGCGTTTTTTTGAGCAGGGAAAGTTTGAGTTCCATAAGAGGGGCGACCGAAGGATCCGGAGCGCTGAATGCGGCCGCCGCTTTCTTGGCTTTCCTGAAGAGGGTTATATCATCGCACAAGAGCGCTCCAGCCTTGGCGCTTGGGTATGAAACCGGTTTGTAGGAGGAAAGGGAGAAAACGCTTATATCTCCGAAAGAACCGTATGGATGCCCTCCGGAAGAAACGCCTATTATCTGCGAGGCGTCTTCAAGAACCGGAAAGCCGTTATCATCGGCCAGGGAGCGGACTAGACCCACCGGCGCAGAGGTGGAGAACATCGGTGTAAAAATAAAGATGTCCATCTTTCCCGCGCGGGATTCAATGGCCCTGGGGTCCATGTTAAGGTTTGATGCACTTATCTCCAGCAATTCCGGTTTCGCTCCGATCTGTATGGTTTCGTCAAGTGCCGAAGGATGTGTCACGTTCGTCATGCCTACGCATGAACCTTTTCCGGTACCGAGAGCTGTCAGGCCGGACCGTATGGCTACTCGACCGCTTTCCGTGATAAGGCAGTAGCGGCGGCCTATGAAGGCGGACAGCTTTTCCGCGAATCTATTCAGAGCTTCGGGCCCGGCAGTTTTTCTTAACCAGGCAGCGTTTTCTTTAAGCAACGTTTCGTCGAGACGATATGGATTGAAGATTTTTGGAGTCATGAACGATTTCTCGCACCGACAGGGGGCACCGTGGCGGCCCTGTCTGGCTTAAATTCGCTCCAGTCGTAAAGAGCCAACACCCGCTGCGCCGGGGCGAAACTGAAATTCTGGAGTAGGGCGTCTACCTTACGAGGCACGCTGGCTGAGTTCAGGAACTGGCCTGCCGCAGCGGCAAAGCCGGTTCCCGCGGGTTTTGTTTTTTCAAATTCCCAGGAATGAAAATAAAGCATTCCGGGCAGTCCTTCGGTGTTCAGCGAGGCCAGCGTAGAAGTGATGAAACTCTGCGGCAGCAGGCGCAGGAAGGAGCCTCCCAAAAATGGGATTCTTAGCCCATGCCAGCAGAATACTGAAGGTGGGAACTCTATGATCCCGCAGGGACGCTTGTGCGGTTCGCGGAGTCTGCCGGAGAGCGAAAGCGGGTAAAGGCTGGAATCGTAAGAGTAGCCGGCATTTTTTATTGTGGCTATGTGTTCTTCGGTGTTTCCGCATATTGAGAAAGTGGGGGCCCTGTATCCCGCCGGTTTTTTCCCAGTAATTGCGGTCAGCGCATCCCTTGAGTCCTCCAAGCTTTTTTTGAATTGCGCGGCACTCATGCGGAACACCGCCTTGTGTGTGTCACCGTGACTGGCCACTTCGTGGCCGGCGGCTGCAATAGCCTTAACAAAGTCAGGATGCGCGCGGGCAACCGATCCAAGCACGAAAAAAGTAGCATGGACCGCATGTCTTTTCAGAAGGTCCAGGATATCTGAAATGTTTTCGGGCAGGCGGCTGCAGGCCCCTGCAGGCGGGGCGCTGAAGAGGATTGTATCAAACCATTCCTCCACGTCTACGGTGAGGGCATTCAGCAAATGTTATCTCCTATTTTTATCGGAGTGTTTTTTCAATTCTTCTTTGTTTGTCGGACCGGATATTTTGAATTTGTGTAAATCAACTATAAAGCCTTCCTTATCGTTGGATGTCCAAGAGAAAACAGCCATTCCCTTTGCTTTTTGGTAGATATTTTCTGGGTTTTCGGTGGTTTCATTTAGAACCTTTATCAACCGTAGGTGTTGTGGCTGGGGGGATGTTTTGATTTGTTTCATGTAAGATTCATCATAATATTCTCTTTCCAGAACCAGGTAGTCTACGCCGTAGTATTCGGAAAATTCTTTCATTTGCTTCTCCCCCAGGTATAGCGCCCTAAGCAAGTCTGTGGCGCGTGTTTCAAATCCATCAGATCCGTGTGTAATTACTTGCAAGTCGTCTTGCGAGTAGCCCAGAAAAGATTCCCTTTTTGAGAAGATAGGAATGGTTTCCGCCAACATGCTGTCCGGATAAGCCGCGATAACAGAGTCTGTTTTAGTGGCGGAGAGGTAGTTATATGCCGACATGTAGTGTCTGCAGTTTCGGACCTCGGTTAAAAAGGGATTTAAGCAAATGAATAGCAGCACAATGGTGGCCAATGCGGGGAAGCGGTATTCAGGCCCCGTCAATCTTTCTAGCCCTTCAGCTGACAGAAAAACCAGTAGCAGTGGAATGACGAATACGAATTGTCTTGAAGCCATAACCGGGTGAATAAAATAGAGAACCGCAAAGGCCGTTGCAGAGCCGGTTAGTATGGGTTTGAAGGCTTTAGGTAGGAACTTCGGGCAGCCCGGGCTTTTCAAAAAACCCGCCGCCGCCGTAGCCGCCAATAGCGTGAACATTAAGGGATATAGCCTGCCATGTTCGTTGAAATTGAGCACAAAATAAAGGAACATAACTAAAGGTGAGCGGGGGTCAAGTGGGGAGGAAACGAGCTGTGAAAATTTATAGTTTTGAAGCTGCCCGGAAATACAGCTTGCCGCAAAATTGCCCATAAAAAAACTGTTCGCCTTCACAGCCATAATAAAAAGTGTGGCAGTCAATAAACCAGCGGCATATAAAAAAAGGAGTTTTTTGTTGAAGTCTTTTCTGTAGAATAGCGGAACGGCGGCCGCCGACGCTCCGAGACAAACCGTGGTTGGTGAGTAAAAAACAAACCCCATCATTATTATTGGCGAGAGTAGCAGAAAACGCTTCTGTTGCAGGGCTATGAAAAAACCCAGGAGAATAACCGCGCCATAGGCCCTGGTGACGCCGTGAAAAGTATCCATGGAAAGGAAGATGCCCATGAAAAATGCGACCACTGCCGCGGATATGGCGTACGCTCCCGATACGCGGGCTAGACGCCGTATCATCAGGGCCGAGGAAGTTAAAAGAATAACTGATAAGACCTTTAATCCAATAGTGTACGGGGACGTTCTCATAAAAATACTGGTAAACCAAATGCCGGCCATTTCAATAGCAAACGCAGGCATTCGCGATTTGATAAGCGCTGTCAAGGCATCATGGGAGAAAAGCCGCGAATCCAGGAAAGATTGGATCCAGTAGTAGTTTGAAATGTCGGCGTATACGGAATACACCGGTTCAAAAGACGGGGGGTAGGCCGAGATGTTGATATAAAGCGCAAGCACTGCCGCCAACAGTACCGTCTGCCACGACCGTGGTTCCCAGGCAGCAAATTTAAAATCGATCATGAAAAAACGATAAACATCCCCCTGGTTTTTGTATTATGATGATAACAGAGATTTGCTTTTGCAACTTTTTTGGCAGACACAAAGGCACCACTCAATAATAGCTCTTATGTTCCCTGCAAATCCGTAATAAATATGCTTAAAAAAACGAACATATTTCTATCCTTAAGCTATAATGCCCGAACTTTCAGTGTGCCTTGTATTATACATTCTATGTGAAATATACACAAAAAACAACATAAACAAGTTTAATGACAGGATAGAATTCCGCATAACTGTGCGGTATAAAGCTGATAATCTAATCCAAATAGAGCGTGATTTTCTGTATGAATATTACCTTTGTATACCGTGGTTTTGAAAGTCTTGGGATAGAATCCCTTTCAGCGGTTCTCAAACAGGCCGGATATGGCGTTGATCTGGTTTATGACCCGGCCCTTTTTGATACGATGTTTGTCACCCAAAAAGCCATAAGCCAATTCGTAAGTTATTACCCGGTTACTTTACAGCGTCTGAAAGAAAAAAAATCGGAGATATTCGCTTTTTCTGTTTTTTCGGACGATTATTCCTGGGCTTCCCGGATGGCAAAAGATTTAAAACAAGTGAAACCCGAATCAATAATTGTATTTGGCGGTATTCACCCGTCAACACTTCCCGAAAAGGTCGTGCAAGAAGAATTTATTGACTATGTATGCGTTGGGGAAGGGGAAGGCCCATTTTTGGATTTAATCAAGGCCATAGATCACAAAGAAGATGTAAAAAAAATACCGAATATCTGGTCCAAAAGAGGAGGCGAGGTGTTTTCCAACCATCCGCGTCAATTGGTCGAGGATTTGGATGCCCTGCCTTTCCCGGATAAGGATCTGTTTCATGAGGAATATTATGGGTTTAGCACCCATTATTACAATATTGTTAGCACCAGGGGGTGTCCCTTTGACTGCACCTTTTGTTACCCCAGCTATTTCAGGGAGTTGTATAAAAACAAAGGTAAATTCTTGCGCAGAAGGAGCGTGGATAATGTTATAGAGGAATTAATAAAAGCAAAAGAAAAATATAACATGAAGATGGTGAATATTTTAGATGATGTGTTCACTTTTGATAAAGAATGGCTCAGGGATTTTGCCCGGAAATACCACAAATATGTAAATATCCCCAATTTTTGTTTTATCCATCCGATGTGCGTAGACAAAGAGATCGTGGGGTCCCTGAAGACCATGAATACCGTGGCGGTCAATATGGGTATCCAGGTGGCGGATGAAGGCCTGAGGAAGCAGCTCCTTAATAGACAGGAAAGTAATGAAGCGATAAAGAAGACTATGAGGCTCATTTCAGAAACTAATATTTTTCTGTATGTGGATTTGCTTTTAGGGGTGCCGGGGCAGGATAAAGGAGAGTTAATAAATACGGCTAATCTTCTTAGTGAGCATCGCCCGGATGCTGTTACGATGTGCTGGCTTAATTATTATCCAAAGACGAAAATATCCGAGATCGTTAAAAATAGTAATTGGGCGAAGCAAAAATCGCAGGATTTGGATGAAGAAACCCAAAAACTAGGATTTTTAATACTTATCAGCAATTTGTTGCCAAAACGAATCTTACGGCTGATGATTGATAAAAGATTGTATAAATTGTTGCCACAATTATCACCAAAATCCTACAGGACTTATACCGTCAATTTTGCCTTTGCCTGTTTTATATCTTTCTGGAAAGAGGTCTTCCGCCTCAAAAAAACGACAGCTTTATATGCATTGAGAAAAGTGTTGTCATATTACATATTCTTCACAAAAAAGATTCTAAATTTAAATAGGGTGTCCCACGATAAATGAAAGAATGTTCAGCCTTATTGATCAATCCTGCGGCTTACGCAAGTCCTTTAGAAAGAATAAGCTTATATAGCTTTGCCACCACCTGCATCCCCCTAGGGATTGCTTATATAGCCGCGGTTTTAAGAAAAAACGGTATATCCGTAGGGGTCATAGATCAGCAGGCTGAGCGTTTAAGCAACCAAGAACTTGTCAACCGCATTATTGAACTCAAGCCTGGTATCATCGCCTTTTCCTGTCTTACCTTCGCTATGGCTAATACGGTCAGTCTCATAAATACTATTCTGGAGAAAGGGCTTTCTGGGTATATAATCCTGGGTAATGTACACGCCGATTATTTCAGCAAGGATATTCTGAATGAATGGAGAGAAAAAGTATTTATAGTTCATGGAGAAGCGGAAATGTCCATGCTTGAGTTGGTAAACAGGCTGCTGACAAAAAAACCCGTAGATGACGTTGACGGCATAAGCTTTGTAAGCCAGAATAAAATAATCCGCACTCCGGAGCGTAAAAATATAGAGGACTTGGACATCCTTCCCTATCCGGCCTATGAATTGTTCAATCTTAAGGCATATAAAAACAGTTTGGCTGTGCTGAACACCGAAGAGAAATGCGAACTTCCTCTTTTGGGATCTCGCGGCTGCCCATATTCCTGCATTTTTTGTGCCCAGAAATTTACCCATAAGACGCCCCGCTATCGAAAAGAGCTTGAGATCGTAAATGAAATTGAGTTTATGTATGACAAATTTAATGCCTCCTATTTCGGATTTTACGATGCCTTTTTCCCGTTTAGTAAAAAATCCGGGATAAATTTTTGCAACACCCTGATAAAAAAGGGGCTGCATAAAAAAATAGGCTGGGACACCGCTCTTTGTCCCGAAATGGCCGATGATGAGCTTTTTAAAGTTATGAGGGAAGCGGGGGCAAAACGCATATTTTTCGGATTTGAATCCGGTAATGAAGAAATACTTAAAAGTATAAACAAGCATATGAAGATAGCGGATGCTTTTAATGCGGTAAAAATAGCACGCAAGAATCGGTTGGATGTTGTGGGCCTGTTTATGCTGGGGCTGCCCAAAGAAACAAAAAATACGTGTCGGCAAACCATTGACTTTGCGAAAAAACTTGACTGCGACGCGGCTAAGTTCTGTTTTTTTGTGCCTTTCCCGGGCTCCTTATCTTTCAATCTGCTCGCTCCCGGCAAGATTTCTGCCCCCCGCTACTGGGCCGTATATGAGAAAAAACGTCCTTATTTGCCGGACGGACTAAATGAAAAAGAATTAAATTTCATGCAATGGAGAGCGTTATTTGAGTTCTACGCCCGACCGCATAAGCTAATTAAATCAGTGCTTAAGGGATATCTGGATTTTAAAAAAATAATGTTTATGGCAAAGACAATGTTGCGGCTGTTTTGCAGGCTCTAAAATTTGGGTTGCATATGTGGTTTCGACAGAATTGTGCTAAAAGATATGTGGTAGAATTTGTATAAATCCGACGCAGAACGAAAGCAACCATGAAAAACATGAATATGATTTGCAGAAAATTTACAGCTTCTTTCTATCTTATAAGATACGCCTTTCGAGTCTACTTTCTGAACTCAAATATAAAGCAGAAAAAGAATTTTTTAAATCTGATAAGGAAGCGATTTCTCAATTTCTCCCCAAAGCCTTCGGCCGTGTCTGCGATCTTCGCGTTAACCTACAGATGCCAAAACAGATGCAAGCATTGTGCAATGACCTCTGCCAATGGGAATAATACTCATGGCGAATTTACGCTGGCACAAGTACAAGACGTATTGTTAAAGTTGAAAAAAAACGGATTTCAGGACATCTCTTTGTTTGGAGGAGAACCATTGCTAAGAGAAGATTTGGCTGAGATCGTTAAATTCGCAGCGGATATGGGCATGACCCTGCACCTTGACACAAATGGAATCGGGCTAAGTTCACGTCTGGGAGCTCTTAGGAAGGCAGGTTTAAACCATGTGTTTATCAGCCTGGATAGTGTTATAAGGGAAGAGCATAACACCCAGAGAGGTAATGATGGGTGTTTCCAGGAAGTTATGAGTGCTATTTCGGAATGTGGGCGTTTGTGCTTTCCCTTTACACTATCAACCTATATAACTAAAGAGGACATATCAAACAACAAGAGGATAGTTGATATT
>Ga0209211_10008679_pt1 | contig 13823 bp, 10 predicted proteins | sample RifGroA2_FD_183992 | JGI IMG/M metagenome (GOLD analysis project Ga0209211, IMG submission 183992) | Groundwater microbial communities from Rifle, Colorado, USA - Groundwater A2 (SPAdes) (version 2) | ecosystem: Environmental > Aquatic > Deep subsurface > Groundwater | place: Rifle, Colorado...
TATTCTTCCTATTTCCATCATTTATTTAATCGATTTATTGAAAGAAAGAAAACAATTAATTCATAAATTTGTTTATTTGTTTATTTGTTTATTTTCTTTTATTTTGTTCTCCTCTCCTCTCATCGTCTTCGATCTCCGTCATAATTTTTTAAATAGCAAACTATTTTTGGCTCTTTTTCAATCGTCAAGAACCAGTTTTTTAACGAAATTCAACAGTCTTTTTGATTCTTTTTATTATTTGAGTTTATATTCTTTTAATATTGATTTAAACAAATTGTTTGTTTACCTTTTATTATTATTTCTTTTTATTATTTTGTTTGTTTTGATAAAAAAGAAATCTAATTTCAAAACATTTCTTTTTATTTTCCTTCTAACCATTTTAGGAATGTCTTTATATAGCGGACCCAAATATCCTCATTATTTTGGGATACTATATCCGTTATATTACGTGATTATCAGCTATTTTTTCGCATTCCCTAAACAATCTGTTTGGGAAAAATTTTTAACTATTTTTTTTGTCATCGGATTTATTTTTCTCAATTTTCAGAAATATCCTTATTTCCGTAATCCTCCCAATAATCAAATTGTACTGGCCAAAAATGTTGCTCAAAAAATCTTTGATAATGTTAAAAAGGAAAAATTTACCGTTACGGCTTTACCGGAAAAATACTCTGACTCTACCTATCGTTATTTTCTTGAAATCTGGAAAAAACGGGCGATTGAAAAAGATTCTCTCATTAAAGCTGATGAACTCTTTGTTGTCTGTGAAAAAAAATGCATTCCTATTATTGGCAATCCTCAATGGGACATTGCCTATTTTGCACCGAATAAGATTGTGGGAGAATGGAAGGTTAACAATGTTAGAATATACAAACTAATACGTTAAAATTTCTAATTTCTAATTATTCTAATTTACCTAAAAAATACCCAATAACCAATTGGGCAATTGGAGATTATTTAGAAATTAGGTTAATTAGATAATTAGGTCAATTATGAAAATATCTTTAATAGTTCCCTGTTACAACGAAGAGGTTAACATCCAAAAAGGCGTCTTGGATAAAATCGGCAACTATACGGCTACTGACGCAAGATTTTCTGAGGTAATCATTGTTGACGACGGTTCCAGCGACTCTTCAAAAACCGTTATAAAAAATAAATATTTAAAGATTTTCCCCAAATTTCGTCTTATCCAGAACTCCCACCAAGGGAAAGCCTTTGCTGTTTTAACCGGTATCAAACAAGCCAATGGCGGTTATGTTATGTTTACAGATATTGACTTAGCTACTCCAATTGATGAAGTGGAAAAACTGATTGCCAAAATCAAAGAGGGCGGACAAATTGTTATTGGGTCTCGCAATAATAGTCGTGCAGGTGCGCCTATTCTACGTAAAATAATGGCAAAGGGATTTATTATAATTCGAAATATTATTATCGGTTTAAAAGGAGTTCGCGATACCCAGTGTGGTTTCAAACTTTTTGAAAAACAAGCCGCCCTAAAAATCATTGACAAACTTCAAGTTTTTCATGACAAAAAGATTGCCAAAGGCTCATCAGTGTCTGCCGGTTTTGATATTGAGTTTTTATTTTTAGGACAAAGATTAGGTTATAAAATCATTGAAGTGCCGGTTATCTGGCGTCATGTGGAGACGAAGAATGTTAATTTTATTCGTGATACGATCGAAACCTTGATTGATATCTTTAAAATAAAATTGCTTGATTTGCAGGAAAAGTATCGTTAATCGCTTCCCGGTATTTACAATAATCACACTCTTCTCCTGATTCCGGAAGTTTGTCACTGTTTAAACATTGATGAATGTCCAGTATTGTTTGCTCTACCCATGAATCATCACCTTTGTATGGAATCAGCTTAATATCAAACTCTAATTTTCCATCAAAAGCTTCCCGATCAGTTGACCCGTTGCAATAAACAAAATAGCCAGTCGATGAGACTTTATAATCGTTTTTCCGGAAAAGCCACTGATAGATTTCCATCTGTCTTTTATAACCAATCTGCCAGTCGGCATCTAAACTTACTTCTCCGACTTTGGAGGTCGCTTTATAATCAACAATAATTAATTCCCTGGCCGGATTAACCCAAACGTCGTCTATTCCGCCGGTAATATTAAGATTGGTTTCTTTATGTAAATACTCTATTCCGCCTCGAAGGGCATCTCGCCACTTATCCATGTTTTTATCTTTCAATGGAACAGCATCTACGTTATAGGTTTTCATTAAAGGATGTGGAGTTCCGTTAGCCCGATGAGCATCAAACTCTTTTTTCAATAATTTATCGACAGCCGAATTTAGCGAAAATGGAAATCCTGGCGGTTGGGCCACTCCAAGACGCCGGTCAAAATAAAAGCAACGCGGACAGTTCAAGAATAAATCTATCTTTGAACGGCTCAAACGAAATGGAAACAGGGATCCAGGTGTGTAAAAATATGATTTTCTTCTTGGATTGTAGTATTGAGACATAGAATTATTATAGTTGATATAATTTACTTTAATAAAGAATCTATGAAAAAAATTTTTCCGATTATAATTTTGACAATTATTTCGGCTTTTCTAATTTTTTATCGTTTTGCCGATATTCCAAAATATTTAGCATATGACGAGGTTGAATTTACTAAACTCGCCTTATCTTTGCAAAACAAACCCTATACCTCTTATTCTTCTCTAGCCACTGGACATTCAACCTTATATTTTTATATTTTACTTGCTTCACTTAAAACTTTTGGGATAAATATTTTCGCCCTCAGGCTACCCGCAGCAATTTTTGGGATTTTATCAGTAATAATATTTTATTTAGTTATTAAAGGATTAAAAAATTACGAATTACGGATTAAAAATTATAATGTTTTGCCTTTTTTATTGGCAATAATTTTCTTGACGTCAAGATGGTTTTTAAACTTTGCCCGTTTTTCATTCGAAGCCACTTTCCTTTTATTTTTAGAATTGGTTTCAATTTATTTTTTATTATTAGCAAATGCGCAGATAACAAATTTTTTGCGACTTGGGATTCCCCCGAAGGGGGAGGGTTCCCACTGGAGACAAAAAATTTCGTTATCAAGCATTAATTTGATAATATCAGGTCTATTTTCAGGATTTGCATTTCTCTCTTACACTCCGGGCCGAATCTTTTTTTTCTTACCAATCGTATTTTTATTATTTAAAAAGCAATTTAACAATAAAACAATAAAACAATTATTATTGTTCTTAATTCCTTTAATAATAACAATTACCCCATTAACGACATACTTACTGACAAACAAAGACGTTCGCATTGACCAACAATTTTTTTTAAGAAATCACGAAATGACTGTTAACGAGAAAGTTAACGGACTTTGGAGTAATATTTCCTCAACTGCTTTGATGTTTTTTACTAAAGGTGATATGAACGGCCGCCACAACTATCCCGGCAAACCCGCTCTAAATCCTGTTTGGGGAATTTTATTTATTATTGGTCTGATAATATCAATAAAAAATTTTAAAAATTTGTATAACAAAATATTTCTACTTTATTTCTTTATTTCATTATTTCCGGCTCTCATGACTTACCCTTGGGAAAATCCCAACATGCTCCGCACTTTCACTGTCTTACCTTCTGTTGTTTATTTTATTGGCATTACCATTTACTATCTTGGCGCGATCGCTCTAAGATTGTCATTCAACAAAAAAATGTTTGTTTCTTGTTTCTTATTTCTTGTTATTTTGTTTTCCTCCTTTTATGAACTTCGTACCTATTTTAAATATCAGTCAATTGTATTTAATCAAGCATTTGAGATAAAATTACCATTGGAAAAAGCTATAAAAGCTAAGGGCTCGTCCGTAAATAAGTAGACATACCATTTACGGATACGGCCCTTTGTGTCGTATCTTTATCTGGACTAAAGATTATATTATTAATTGATGCGACCTAAAATCAACCCATGAAAAAGCATTGGTCGGTTGCTGTATAATATTTGGATTAAACTATGTTTGATATTTATAAAGTTTTCTCATTCTTCAAAAAAAACTTTAATCGTAAAGATATTTTCTTGGGAATTAGTTTAGTTGCTTTATTTTTTCTTACTAGAATTATTTTTTTAGATAAATTACCGATATTTTCCGATGAAGGAATCTATATCCATTGGGCAAGAATTGCCTGGCATGACGCATCTTGGAGATTTATTTCGCTTACTGACGGCCGTCAACCCCTCCAGACCTGGGGAACAATTCCATTCTTAAAATTATTTCCCGAAAATCTTCTTTTTGGCGGTCGGATGTTTTCAGTTGCCGCTGGTTTTACCTCTTTAGCTGGCTTATTTAGTTTATTATTTTATTTATTTGGTAAAAAAACTGCTTTTTTGGGTGTATTTTTATATATTTTCACTCCTTTTTTTCTTTTTTACGATCGAATGGCTTTAGCTGATTCTGCCGTAAATACCGGATTTATCTGGATTTTATTTTTTTCCATACTGGTTGTAAAAACATTGAGACTCGATCTAGCTTTATTCTTTGGTATAACCGCCGGATTGGCTATGCTTACCAAATCATCAGTTAGACTATTTATCATGCTTTCCGCCTTTGCTCCGGTGTTAATTTGGGATAAAAAATTTGGAAAAAATATTATTAATAAAACTCTAAATTATTTTATTTTATTTACTTTTGTTTTTACGATTGCAATTGTTATCTATAACATTCAAAGGTTATCTCCCTTTATGCATTATATTGAACAAAAAAATAATACTTTTGTCATGCCTTTTGCAGAATTTATCAAATCGCCGTTTACGGTTCTTTGGCCAAACTTAAAATTAATCCCTTACTATGTTTTTTCGGAAATGGGTTGGTTAACCGGATTTTTAGGAGTTACCGGTCTGATTTTAATTTTAAAAAATAATTTGAACTTAGGTCTTTATTTTTCTATTTGGTTATTTGTCCCTTACTTTGTCATTGCTGGTCTATCTCGAGTAATTTTTCCCAGATATTTGATATTTTTGGCTACTCTCTTGACGATTTTTTCCGCTTATTTTTTATCTAATTTAAAATCAAAGTTGATTAAGTTAATCTTGCTGACAATATTTTTATTAATCTCGGCTTTCTATGCTTATGGATTTTATTTTAATCCATCGGTTATCCCCTTCCCGGAAATTGATAAGGGTCAATACGTAGAAGGGGAAACGGCTGGTTTTGGCGCCAAAGAAATGATGGAGTTCGCACGCGTTAAGTCAAAAGAAAAACAGGTGGTTATTTTGGCCGAAGGAAATTATGGTTTAATAGGCGACGTATTAAATGTTTTTTTGAAAGATGATGACCGAATAAATATTCGCGGTTTTTGGCCACTTGATGAAAAGGTTTTGATAGCCAACCAAAAAGAACTTAAGGAAAATTTAGTTTATGTGGTATTTTCACAACGAAAAGATTTTCCAACAAACTGGCCAATAAAACTTATTAAAAAGTATGATAAACTTGGGAACCGAACCGCTTATTATCTTTTCGAACTACTGCCCAACCAATAATAACTAATAACTCCCATAAAAGATAATGTGGAAATAATATTGGCCGTTTTTCTCACCGGGATATCTTCAAAAACAAATCTCAATCGGTGATTACCTTGCGGAACTGAAACCGTAATCAGTTTATAATCGTTGGCGTCGCTAACGGTGATTGGTTTGTCGTCAAGATATGCCGTCCAGCCCGGAAAGTTAAAAGTATTTAATCTAAATTCAACTGGGTTTTCTGATTCAACTTCAAATTCTTTTTTTGAAAACTTATCGATTATAGTTTTCACTCTGGTTGTTTCTTTATCCGAAGACAAAATACTAAAACTTTCTTTCATTATGTTGTTTTTATCAAGCCCGATTGTTGTTGTTCCTAATTCGGTTTTTTTTGTTTTAATGCCTTTGGGAGAAAATTCAAAAGAGGTTTTGCTTACCCGCCAGGAAATTTCTTCAAAATTCGTCAATTTTTTTTCATCATACGCTTTCTGATCGTGCGGTTTGGAATAAGCCGAATATTTTATAACCGTTATAAAAATTATTATTATAATTACCAAATCAAATAGAATTTTTTTTATTCCATCTTCAACCTTAATAATTTTCCCAAAATAATAAATACCGGCTCCGGCAATTAAACTGATAAATAACCCCGTAAACGTCAAAAATCTCCAGGGAAATTGAAGATACCAAAGGTATTTGAGTCTATCCCAAATAAATTGAGAATAAATAATGGACATAAATAACGAAAATAAAAGTAAAAAAAACAAGAATATATAAATTTTTATCGATTCTCCTTTCTTTTTTACAAAAACATAAAATAAAAAAATAATCAAAGAAAAAATTGTTAAAAAAATATGAATTTTACCTAATTGAAAGCTCATTCCGTCGGCAGGCCCCTCAATCGACCCCCCATATCCCCAAGGTGAAAACCAAAACTGGTAAGGGTAGATAAAGTGAATCTTATAATTAGCCAGCTCGCGAATCAAAATCGTATCAACCAATGTATATTTTTTTTCAACAAGTGACGGTAGCCAAAAAAAAGCTGATAAACTGAGTGACAAAAAAACTCCAACAAAAAAATTTTTGATAAATAACCAACGGTTTTTAGAACAAAAAAAATAATAGATAAAAAATAGACCTATGAAAAAAAGTGTTGGAAAGGCGATTAATGGATGTGCCAATATTAACAATCCTAAACTCAAACTAAAAAGTATAGGTAGTTTCAAGTTTTTATTTCTATAAATATTATCGAGACCCAAAAAGACAAACGGCAAAATCGACATAGCAAAAAATTCCGCCCAAGCTCCTCTGATATAGATTGTAATCGTACGATAAAAGAAAAATGTAAATAAGGTCGCTGAAAGTATTCCGGTTTTTTTATCAAAAAATCTTTTACCCAATAGATACATTCCAATTGAAGAAAGAAAAGAACCGGTAATAATCATCAATTTTAGAGACCAAAGCAGATTAAATCCGAGTAAATGAAAAAATTCCGCTACATAATAAATAAGCGGCGGATAAAAATTAAAGAGCGGATATCCAAAATTAAAACCTAACCCACCTACCCAGCGCGGATACAAATTGCCTTGTCTGATTGCCTGATCCAATAGGTATAGTCTGGTAATGTGCTGGTCATCATGAATGGCAAAATATTGGTTATTCAAAAGACCTACAATAGCCAAAGCTGTTATAATTATGAGGGCAAGAATTTCAAAAGATGGTATTTTTTTAAAAAATTTCATTCCCTTAATTATAAAACAAAAGATATGGACAATGATATTAAACAGATAAAACAACGGGGTGTCTTAAGTGCCGGCAGTCTACTTTTTCAAAGCGGTTTCTCTGCAGTGCTTGGATTTGCTGCATTTTTTATTTTGACTTTAAAGTCGAATCTATATTTGCTTGGTATTTATAATACCGTCTTGGCAATGATGGCTTTTTTTAATTATTTTTCCAGTCTTGGACTAGCCGCTGCTATCATCCAAAAAAAAGAAGTTGATGAAAGAGACCTTAACACGGCCTTTATAATTCAAACCGCCTTATCTTTATTTGTAATAATAATAGGTTTTTTCCTGACAAATTATCTTTTTGTAATCTATAAGGATTTACCAAAAAATGCTGTTTACCTTTATTGGTCGCTTCTTTTTTCTTTCTTTTTTCTATCTCTTAAGACCATCCCTTCGGTACTTCTTGAAAAAAAAATTAAAATTTATAAGGTCGTTTTAGTTTCTCTTATAGAAAACGTGGTTTTTTATTCAATCGTAATTATTATGTCCATAATGAATATGGATATTTTCAGTCTGGTTGTGGCGGTAGTCGCCAGATCTTTAGTTGGAGTCATCGCTATCTATATAATGAACCCCTGGTCACCAAAATTAATTTTCTCAAAGTCATCGGCCAAATCCCTTTTATCTTATGGAGTTCCTTTTCAGGGTAATTCATTTCTGGCTCTCATAAAAGATGATTTGATGATTATTTATCTTGGAGCTGTCATTGGTTTTGAAAAGCTTAGTATCGTAACATTCGCCAAAAAATATGCGGAATTTTCTATCAGATTAATTATGGATAACATTAACCGGGTTGCCTTTCCGATCTATTCGCAGTTTCAAAATAATAAGAATCTCTTAAAAAAGAGTGTTGAAAAAATTCTTTTTTATGAAGCTCTGTTTATTATGCCGATCATAATCGGGAGTGTTTTTATCTTTGATAATCTACTTAAAATCATACCTGGTTATTATGTAAAATGGCAGGTTGCTTTGATATCTTTTTATTTTTTTTCTTTCTCGGCCCTTTTTGTCAGCCTCTACTCCCCTCTCATTAGTCTTTTCAACGCCATTGGCAAGGTCAAGTTAACTTTAATAATAATGGTGATTTTAACCGCTCTAAATTGGATTTTTATTCCCCCATTGATTAAGTTGTTTGGTTTTCAAGGAATTTCTATTGCCTTTTTTATCATCTCTTTATCTTTTATTTTTGTTTTCATCAAAGCAAAATCAACCGTCGATTTTTCCTTAAAGACTGCTTTTGGCACACCGGTAATTTCAACAATCACAATGACTATCTATCTCTTATTGATTAAGTTTTGGGTAAGTAAAATCGTGACTAATAATCTTCTTCTGACTGGTTTAGCAATCGTTGGGTCCTCATTTATTTATTTCTTAGTTATTTACAGAATTAAAGGCAGAGTTTTTCTTGATGAAATAAAAGATCTTATCAATACTCAACGTTGATGATCAAAAAAATTCCAACCTATCATTGTGATACAATTAATTTACAAAAATGAGAAAGTTTTCCTTTTTTCATAGCAAATTTTGGGGCCTATTTATATTTTCTCTGCTCATCTTCTTATTTTGCTATTTTAGATTAAAACCAATTTTTTTTCAAACTGTTCCGTATACTTATGATCAGGGTCGCGACTTTCTCAAAGTCCAGGAAATCGTTAGAGACTTAAATCCAACACTAATCGGACCGACTTCCGGTATTCAAGGGCTATTTCACGGCGCCTGGTGGTATTATTTTCTAGCAATTCCCTATATTATATTTTCCGGTTTGCCGATCGGGTTCTCGATTTTTATTTTTATTGTAAGCTTTTTACAGTTAATATTTTTTTCTTATTTTCTTAAAAAAGAATTCGGATGGCTAACCGCATTGATATTTGCGTTATTCATTACTGGTTCTTCATATTTTATCACGATGTCTTTTTTTGTTATAAGTAGCGTATTTACTTTTCCTTTTATTCTTTTATTCATTTATGCAACTTATTTATTTTTAAAAACAGAGGATAAAAAACATTTTTTTTGGCTTTTTTTATGGATTGGTTTCATTTTAGAAGCTGAATTACCAACGGGCTTGTTTACGGGAATAGCTTTCATATTAACCCTTTTGTTTTTAGGAAAAATAACACTATTATTTTCTAAAGACGGATTTAAAAAAGCTTGTCTCGGATTTATGATTCCTCTCGCACCCCGTTTACTTTTTGAAGTAATGAAAGGCTTTCCTCAATCAAAAACAATCTTTAAGTTTTTTTTAAACCCAGAATTTCATAGTCCAAAACCTTTTATTGAAATCTTTAGGGATAGACTATCTTTGTTTAATAACTACATGGTTTCATCTTTTCCGCTTGATAACTCTTTTATTGTTTATGGAATATTTATCATATCTATCATAGGTATTATTATTTATATAAAAATAAATAAAAAAAATGCAAACTTTTTTATATTTTTTCCGCTGATGATTGTGTTATTTTTTTTGTTATCTGGCCTTTACAAAGACAGTTTTTGGAGCAATTATTATGAAGGTATTGGTTATTATTTTATTCTGACAATTGCCCTTGGATTTTATGGTTTTTCTAAATTAGAAAATAAACTAATCAAAAACCTTCCATGGTTAATATTTATTTTTTTTCTTTTATTTAATATTTCAAAATTTACTAAAGAAGCAAGTAATAATCAAATCGTCAACGACGGACTGAGGAAGCAATTAATAACCGTTAATAGAATCTATGAAATAAATAAAGGAAAAAGTGATTTTTGTGTAAGAATATATACTCCACCCGTCATCCCCTATACTTATAACTATCTTTTTGATTACTACCATAACTTTAAAAATAAAGTCAGACCAACGCCAAACTATATAAATAATCAATGTTGGTATATTTTTGAAGACGATAGTTTTAAATTTAGAATCGATCAGTTCAGAAAAGAGCAGATTCCAACAACCGGGAAATTAGTCAGAAAGGAACCTATTCATAAAGATGTCACTCTAGAATTTTGGCAAGATTATCCGCAAAAATAATATGATTGGAATAATTACCGTCAACTACAATCAGTACCAGCTTACCCGGGAGTTTTTGGATTCGCTCGCTACTGTAAAAAATGTTAAGGATATATCTGTCTACATTGCTGATGTTTCAATAAAAAAAGAAGTATTGAAAATCGAGAACTATCCAATGAAAGTAGTTTTCAGACCTCTTCCCAACAAAGGTTATGCTTACGGGATCAACGAGGGAACTAAATATTTTTTGAAAAAAGGTTTTGATAAGTTTTGCGCGATCAATAATGATGTTTTTTTTGACCGGAACTTTTGCCAACAAGCTCATTTAGGATTTGAGAGAGCTGATATTTTTGGTGGAAAAATTTATTATGCTCCAGGCTACGAGTATCATAAAGAATATCAAAAAAAAGATATTGGTAAAATTCTTTGGTATGCAGGAGGCATTAATGACTGGAAAAATGTTTATACTTCTCATCGCGGAGTTGATGAGGTAGATAACAAACAATATGAAAAATTTGAAGAAACTGATTTTATCACCGGTTGTATGTTATTTTTTAATAAAAAAGTTGTTGATCAAATCGGCCTTTGGAATGAAAAATATTTTTTATATTTTGAAGATTCAGATTTTTGCGAGCGGGCAAAAAAAGCTGGCTTTAAATTATTTTTTAACCCAAAAATTATTATCTGGCACAAAAACGCCCAGTCAACCGGCGGCTCCGGCTCTCCACTTCATCAAAAATATCAAAAAAAGAACCGATTAATCTTCGGCCTAAAATATGCCCCTTTTAAAACAAAATTACATTTAATCAAAAATTATCTTTTTGATAAATAAGTATTATGAAAAATAATATTAACGTTGTTATTTATACCCACAACGAAGAGAAAAATATTAATGACTGTATCAACTCTGCTAAATTATTGACCGATAAAATAATTCTCGTTGACATGGAAAGCACTGACAAAACTGTAGAAATTGCTAAAAGTTTAAAGGTTACTGTCTTCAATTTTCCAAAATCAAATTACGTTGAACCAGCTCGAGAATTTGGAATAAAAAAATCAGAAACCGACTGGATATTGATTCTTGACGCTGACGAAAGGATAACAAAAGAATTGGCAGATGAAATAAAATCTGCAATTCGTAATTCGCAATTATCTCATTACAAAATTCCTCGCAAAAATATCTTTGGAACCCAATGGTTAAAGCACGGAGGTTGGTCTCCAGACTATCAAATTAGATTAATTAACAAAAAATACTTTGTCCGTTGGCCAAAGCAAATTCACTCTACTCCCCAAATAAAAGGCGACTTTGGATATCTAAAAAATCCCTTGATTCATTATTTTCACGGAGATTTAACCAGTATGGTAAAAAAAACTGTTATTTTTGAAGATATTGAATCAGATCTTTTATTAAAAGCCAAAAAAACCTCCGGAACTAAAACTTTTTTTAGAAAATATCTGGCTGAATTCTACCGGCGTCTCATTAAAAATTTAGGCTTCCTTGACGGGCCATTTGGTATAATTGAATCAATCTATCAAGCTTTTTCAAAAACAATTACTTATCTTTTTCTTTATGAAAAACAAAACAAAAAGGGTCGCTCTTTATGATCCTTATCTTGACACCTTAGGTGGTGGTGAAAAACATATTCTTTCAATCTTGGAAGTTTTCGCTGAGCAGGGATATGAAATAAATATTTTCTGGGATAAAAATTTAACGAAAGAAATTAAAAACCGTTTTAACCTTCGATGTATCGATACATCGAAGTATTTACCCAACATATTTAAAAACAATTCTTTCCCTTTAAAAACTTTAAGGACTTTACAGACTTTAAAAATTTTTGACTATTTCTTTTACGTAACCGATGGTAGTTATTTTTTTTCCGGAGCAAAAAATAATTTTATTTACGCAATGATTCCGGATAAAAAGCTTTATTCTTTGAATTTAATTAATCGGTTTAAATTAATAAATTATAAATTTATAACCCATTCCCTTTTTACCCAAAAATGGCTTAAAAAATTTGGAATTGAATCAAAAGTAATCATGCCGTATTTAGATAATAAATTAATTAATCAAAAAATTGATTATTCAAAAAAAGAAAAAATCATTCTTTCGGTCGGCCGATTTTTTTCCCATCTCCATAGCAAAAGGCAGGACTTAATAATAAAAACGTTCAAGGATTTGAAAAATAAATCTAAAGAATTTACTGATTATAAATTGATCTTAGCCGGTGGCTTTAAAAAAGAAGATCAGGAATATTTTGATAACTTAAAAAGATTAGCCGGAAACGATCGATCAATTATCCTTAAACCTAATGTTTCGCTTTATGAACTTTATGAACTATATAGACTTTCGACTTATTATTGGCACTTCACGGGTTATGGAATTGACGAAGAAAAAAATCCTGAGTTAGTTGAACACTTTGGTATCACTCCCCTTGAAGCAATTGCATCCAGTTGCTTAACTTTTTGCTATTCCGCCGGCGGACCGAAAGAATTAATTAAGGATAGTAGCAATGGATTTTTGTTTACCGATGCTGATGCACTGGTTGATAAAATGATTAAAGTAAATTTAAATGAAGCTTTACAAAAAAAAGTTATTAACAACGGAAAGCAGTTTGTGAAAAAAAATTTTTCTTATGAGGCGTTCCGAGAGAAAGTTGTGAAATTTATTCTTTAAAAATATTATTAATTTATTGTCTTTGTTTGTCATCCCCTCGTAGGAGGGGATCCAGTCGATAATTACATTATAAAAGGTTTTTTTAGTCTGGATTCCCGCCTCCGCGGGAATGACACAGAGGTATAATGAAATATATAAAAATGAAGTTTTATCCTATTACGATAATAATCCCCGTCTACAAAAATTATGAAATGTTCTTTAAATATCTTGAAATCAATAAAAAATATTTTGATGGTTGTGAAGTGATTGTAATGAATGACTATCCGCAAGAAAACATAACTAAACAAGTAAGAAAAATTTGTCCAGAGACGATTGTTATTAACAATAAAAACAATCTTGGTTTTGCCGGTAATGTCAACCGCGGTGTTTTAAGGTCAAAGAGAGATTATGTTTTCTTGATGAACTCTGACGTTGTTTTAAAAGATAATTCATTTTTAAACACTTTGGACTATTTCAAAAAGGATCAAAAACTTTTTGCTGTAGGTTTTGCTCAGATTGAAAAAGATGAAATAATCGTCGGTGCCAACAGAGCTTATTTTAAAAATGGTTTAATAAATCATTCTTTTCAACTTGTCCCTAATCCCTATTCCCTAATCCCTATCTTCTGGGCCGAAGGCGGTTCTTCAATTTTTAGAAAAAAACTGTTTGTTAATTTAGGATTACTTGATGAACTTTATAATCCTTTTTATTGGGAAGATATTGATTTGTCGTACCGCGCTTGGAAAACCGGATACAAAATTATCTATGATCCAAATATCAAGGTTGAACATCATCATGAATCAACTATTGGCAAATATTTTGATAAGTCAAAAATACTGAAAATAGCCTTCAGAAATCAACTTATTTTCAATTGGAAAAATTTGACAGACCAAGATTTAATTTATAAACATTTACTTAAC
>Ga0209211_10008680_pt1 | contig 13822 bp, 9 predicted proteins | sample RifGroA2_FD_183992 | JGI IMG/M metagenome (GOLD analysis project Ga0209211, IMG submission 183992) | Groundwater microbial communities from Rifle, Colorado, USA - Groundwater A2 (SPAdes) (version 2) | ecosystem: Environmental > Aquatic > Deep subsurface > Groundwater | place: Rifle, Colorado...
ATATATATAAGATATATATTAAGATTTAGGTAGTGGAGAATATAGGTTTTTTATCGAGGAAGCAGAATCAAGAAATCGTCAATAGCCTAATACATACGGAAATTATTAAAAAATTAGCCGGAAACGTCAATTATCAGTTTATTTCCCTCTGGATGCACAAATGCCTCTTCGCCATCTTTTAGTTTTAAATAATCCACTAATTGCTTAGGAATCCTTACAGCCAATGAATTGCCTGTTCTTGTTATCTTTGTTTTTTTGCCTATTCCCCAGATGCCTTTGCTTCGGGCAGCTTCTTCTATTCTCCTTGTTGTTTCAGAATCAGTGAAAGATTCATTGCACTTAGAGCATATTTCCGCCGGGAATTCACCTAAATAAACTCCAAACATAGATTCCTTGATTTTACCTTTCCTGAGTTCTCCTTCTTCGCACACGGGGCATTTCATTTTCTCACCTTGGTTTTATTGTGATGACAAACAAGTCTTCACCGATTTTTTTATAAACGACGCAAAAATATTTGTAATATGACAGTATTTTATTTGGCTTTTGCAGCTCCTTAGAGCCTCGCTTTATTGCTTCAACATATTTAAATTTTTCGGCGGCCGTTTAACTCAAAAACACAATCTTTATATATAAATACTATCTAAAAACAATATTAAATAGATATATAAACATATTTTTTATATATAAAATCTATATGAAATACACGAAGAAAGTCATTAAGACCGCAGGCGGATTGGTTGTAAGAGTGCCTTCTGACATAGTAAAAATCCTTAGCCTGACAGAAAACGACTACGTGGAGATAGATTTAAACAAAATCGACCTTAAGGCGCTGAAGAAAAAATGAATTAAACATTAAAATTATATATTAAAACATAAATTAGGAAAATGAGCTTGAAAAAAAGAGGCATTAAAAAAAAAGGGCAGGCAGCCATATTCATAATCCTTGCTGCATTGATATTATTCGGAGGGATATACTTCTTCTCGACACAGATTGCATTGACTGAAAGAAAAACAAAAGTCCCGCAGGAATTTGAGCCTGTTGCTGTGCTTGTTGATGAATGCCTAAGGCAGAAGACAGAGGAAGGACTGGAGACAATAGGACTGACAGGAGGCTATATTGACTTGCCTGATGAAACCTCGTTCAATTCAAGGTCGTATTTTCCCGCCCCTCCTGATGCAGGCATAAAAATCCCTTATTGGTGGTACGAGCATGGGAAAGACAAGCTGATGCCTTCCGAATCAAAAATAAAAGCGCAGCTTGAGAAGTTTATAAGCTCAAACGCAACAGAATGCATTGACAATTTTAGAGCGCTTGAAAACCAGTTTGAGGTAACGCCAAAAAGCGAAATGAGCGTAAAAGTCTCGTTCAACGAGGAAAATGTGGGAGTTGACGTGGATTATGATATTGAGGCTTATTCAAAATTAAGGGACCAGAAAATAACAATAAACAGATTCTATTATGATTCAGGAGTAAGGTTCAAGAAGGTCTTTGAGCTTGCAGGGAAGATTATGGAAAGGGAAAACAAGGACTTTTTCCTTGAGCAGAAAACAATTGACCTTATGGAGCATGACTTGGAATACAATGAAGAAGACCCTCCAAAAGCAATTCCAATGGTGTTTATGGAATTTCCAAACTGCCTGAGGAGAAAATGGAAAGTTTCAGATGTCCAAAGCCGCGTGCAGGAGCTTTTGCTCGCAAACATTCCTTTCATCAAGCTGCCTGAAGCTGACATAAGCCTTGACACTTATGTTCCAAACCCATGCCTTGATCCAAGATTTAAGAACCATGAATTGTGCGAACTTGAGCCAGGCAAAGCCCATCAGAACACTTATGCCGACTCTTATTTCAAAAACAATTTTTTGTGGGAGATTGACCCTAATGCAAAGGACAGATATAAAAATATGGAAGTTTCTTTCAGATACGACAATTTGCCGCTGCAGATGGAAGTAAGGCCAAGGGATGGGGCTTATCTGAAGTCCAATCTCGAGAAAAGCGCAGGCGTACTGAGATTTCTATGCACAAATGTATGGCATTTCACATATGATATTGCATATCCTATAAACGTCGCAATATACGACAAGCCAAATTCAAAAAACCAGCCTTACCTCTTTAATTTTGCATTCAAGGTTGCAATGAGAAGCAACAATGAGGCAACTGACAGGCAATCGATCGGCTCTTCTCCTCTTGCAGAGATTGGAACAATAGACAGCGAGGATTACTGCGCTAATAATCTGCAAAGGGGGCTGACAATAATCGAAACAATTGATTCTAATGGAGATGGAGATGCTTTAGACGGTGTTGAGCTTGAATACTCATGCCCGCCGTACTCGTGCGATATGGGAAAAACAGAGATGACTCAAAGCCTTCAATCTGCTATTTTGCAGAAGCAATTTCCAATGTGCCTTGGCGGCGGGAAGTTAACTGCAACAAAGCAAGGGTATAGGGAAAACACGACTTTTGTTATCACAAACCATAACTCCAACAGCGTTGTAGCAAGGCTTGACGCCTTAAAGGACTTCGGCAAGATTGATGAGGATAATCCTATAAAGTCGACAAGCTACAAGGTTTACAAAATCGAACTTTTGAGGCCCACTGCATCAGGCTTTGTGCCGTTAAAGGATTCAACAAGAGATGACTTTAGGTTTTCTTCTGTTAAAGAGCTAGAGCCAGATGAAAAAGCAACTATAGTAATTGAGGAAAGCACAGCATCAGACAATGCAGAGCCCCACCAGACTTTTGGCTCATATCCCCCTGAAACAGATGAAGCCAATGTGGGGGATGCAGGAAGATTAAGCGTGCAGCCTCCTATCACATTGTTTAGGGATTATGACAAGACATACAGGGCAACGATTTACCTGTCTGACAAAGAAGGCGAAAAAGTCAAGGGAATGTATGAAAGCGACTGGATTGTGAAGAAGCAGGATGTAAGAAACAGCAACAGGATTGAGTTTTATGTTATCCAGTTCACGCCTAATCCTAATCTAAGCGCAGAAGAGCAGGAAGAGGAAATGGCATACTTCCAGTCGGAAATTGCATACTTTTCGCAGGAATTAAACAAGCAGAACAGGCAGCCTCAATTTAAGTAGGAAAATGAATGCAAAACCAATCTCAATATTGCTGGCGTTGATTGTATTAGCTGCCCCTCTTGCAGAAGCGTTATCAATCACAACAAATCCTGAGGCAAAGGACATAACAGCAGCTTCAGCAAAAATATCATGGGCAACAGACGCAAATTCAAATTCAGTTGTAAGATATGGAACCACTGATGCATTGGAAAGCACAAAAACAGAAAATCATTTAATTATAAGTCATAATGTTATTTTAGATGGGCTAACGCCAAATACCGACTACAAATTTTCTGTAAAGTCATGCGCAACGCCATCAGATGCAGCTACCTGCACAGCAGAATCTGCAGCATCAACATTCAAGACGCTTGCGCAGATTCCGTTTGAAGTAAAGCAGCCGAGTTTTACGCAAGGGCAGCCTATTTACTCAAAAGCGAATGTTATAACTATTTCAGGCACAGTAGAGCCGGATACGGAAGTAGAGCTTTACAGAGATGACTTAGACAATCCTTATCAAATAGAACGGCCTCAAAATACCCAATCAGGCGCTTTCACATTTAATAATGTAAACTTAGTTCAGCAGAACAACAAAATCAAGCTTAGGTCAATAGCGACAGGACAGGAAATTCTAATGGACATAATTGTCGACAGCAAAATACCTAAAGTCACTATAACAAAAGACGCCCCTGAATTCACCAGCGAAAGGCAGGTAACAATAGAAGGCAGCGTCAATGAGCCTGCGGCAATAGCCGCATCCGTGGAATACCAGACAACAGCAGCAGAGCCTCCTAAGATTACAGGTGTAAAGGTTGCCAGCGTGCAGGCCAATAAGGTTGTTCTGCAGTGGGATAGGGTTAGCTTGAATGGGTTTAAGCAGGAGGATTTTAAGTACTATGCAATTTACAGGGCAGATGCAGGAGAGGACCCGATTGAGTTCAAAGGCATTGATGATTTGACATTTGAGGATAACCAAGCCAATAGCGGAAGAGAGTACAGGTATCAAGTCGCAGTTGTTGACAAAAATGGAAGAGTAGGGGCAAGATCCGATGCTGCAACTGCAGGAACTCCATCAGGCGGCTCGACAAGTTTCCCTGCCCCAACGCAAAAAAAGATTTCTGATGAAAAAGACATAACACCAGTTAAAAGGGATTTTTCATTCACTGCATTTCCATTATCAATACCCTTGGGGCAGTGCGTTGGGAATGATCCATCGTGCGACGGCAGATATAAAATAACAATCAACATTCAAGACAGGGCAGGAAACAATCATGATCCGATTGTAAGGGAAGTTCTTCTTGACACAACGCCGCCAGTTCCTGAAATAACATCTCCTCAGGAAAACACGATTTTCTTTGAGAATGTCGCCAGCAAAATAAAAGTCCGGGGGAAAACAGAGCCTAATGCTGAAGTCTCATTGGTCGCTGTTGTGACGAAGCTGATAATAAACCAGCCTGCTGATGTCTCTTTCGATGCTTCATTGCTGCCGCCAGAACTTAAGCTATTCATAGACCAGGAGCTTGCAGCAGCCTGCTCAGGAAAAACCTGCAAAATTTCTGAATTTAGGAAAACGAAAGCAGACGCGCAGGGCAATTTTGAGTTTGAGGATGTCAATCTAAACCCTCTTTTGAGTTTTGGGGCAGGCGTAAGGCAGGTCCCAACAACACAAGGCGGACAGCCTCCCGCAGTCAATGAGAAAAATGAAGCTGATTTGATAGTTGTAGCTAAAGATCCAATCGGCCAGCAGGGAAAAACAGTCAGAAAAGTCAATATAGGAACATGCTCTTCAGGAGAATTTGACTGGGCTGTAAATCCAGTGACGCAATACCAAAGCCCATTTGCTCTAAGCTCTGAAAGAATTTCAGAAGGCTCTGAATCCATATATTTCTATCTTGAATACAAGCCGATTAATCCGACAAGCGCAGGCATGAGTAATGCGAAAGTTGAGAGCGTAACAATTTCCTCTGCATGCTCTGAAATGAGCGGCGAGCAGGTGGACGAAAGGTTCTTGAAAGCATGCAGGCTGCTTGGCAGCGTTAGGATACCTGGAAAGCTTAATCCACAGCGCACAATATCCTATCATGCCGTCCAGCTCTCTCAAGTTACAGAAGTAGACCAGCAAAATGTTGAAGGATGGAAGGAATTCTTCCAGTCATTAGGGAATGAAATAACATTTCCCTTCAAAGTTATTGTGCGCTATAATGTCAACGGCCAGTTTAAGGAGCAGGCTTCATGCGAGCAGATAAGCTACGTATTGGACAATTCTTACGTTGATTTCTCAAGGCTTCCTAATTTCCTTACGATAAAAGTAGCCGATTTCCTCGGCAAAACTTCATCAAAAATTCAGGAATTTGACCAAAAGGCGTTGAAGCCCGCTGCAAGAGTTGCTGCTACAGGCTGCCTTACATCCTATGGCGCAAGGTTTTTTGCTTCTCTTTACAGGAGATTTATTCAGGGATTTCAAGAGCTAAAGTTAAAAATTCTTGATTTAAAAAAATTCCTTCCTTCTGCATTTTTAGGCTTTGGAGATCCTAATGATCCAACCCATTATTGCGATAATCTGGTGAGGCAGATAAAAGGCGCGAATATTTTTAAAAACGTGCTAAATAACTTAAATAATCAGGATTTAAAGAAATGCTTTCCTAGCGTCTATAATGCGTGGAATGCCGAAGAAAAAGTTTATCAAGCTTTCAGATTTAGTTGTGATAGGTTACTGGGAAAGCAGTCCCCTGCCAAATGGACAGAAGATAAAACATCTGATGAAATCTACGAGAAAATCAGGAGCAAGCCTCAATGCCCCGGGGATTTGGACTTGAAAGGAATCCAGCTAAGGGCTGACAAGTGCAGGAGCAGCAGGTTTAACGGGTATGAAAGCTTTACAAGAACCATAACCAACCCAGACGCAAGATGTGTTGAAATAAAAACTCCGCAAGTGGGCGATATTGATGGCTTGTACCAAATTAATCCTGCGCCTAAGTCTTATCAAGAGAGGCTATATGAGCTAAAATTAATTAATTCTGGAGCAGCACAATTATCTGCTGTAAAATATGCTGTAAAAGCCAATGAGGCAAACTATCTGATACCTGAGCCAATTGACTGCAGCACCATCTGCGGAGAAAATGAAAGGACGCATAAAGGCGTCGAACTAGAACCTCAATCTGATGGAACTATAAAGGTTATTGAAAACAATGAGGTAAAGGGAGATGCTATAGGAAAATGCATGCAAATAAGCCAATGCCAGCAGTTAATGCAGCAGCAGGGCAAGCAGGGGAAGCCTCTTGATTTTGGAACGATTGGAGGAAAGAGATTATTTTTCCCTGCAGACAGCTATAAAGTCTATCTGCAAGGCTACACCCAAGACTGCTTTTATGACCCAGCAAAACCCCCTCTTCTGAATAACCCAAGTGTGGTTTCGTCAGACCCAAATGTAGGCATGGCATGCTGCTGCGTGACAGGCAAGACCGACACCAGAGATGTAAGTTATTTTGAGCCAGACGACAAGCTAAAAGGCAAATATCTACATGAGTCGAAAACCAAGGCAGTTCTACCGAAAAGCCCTGCAGACATGAAATGGAGCTACCGCTACCAGGAATTGGCAAGGTCTAACAATTTCAAAGTTGACGGCTCTAATGTGCCAAAGAAATACAATCCTAATAGGTACATTTCAGGAAGAGACTTCCCAGCCTGCTTCGGGCAGGATAATCTGTTCCTGCAGCTGCTTGGGAGAAAAGAAGATGCTGTAGCCCTTGACCCGTTTACGCAGCATGAAGCTGCATTGCAGTGCCTCTACATAACAGGGATAAGGCAGCGCCTCCAATTTGCCACAAACATAATGCAGCAGATGAAGTCATGCCTGATTGAAGTTAAGAAGACAGGAAGAGGCAGCTCAGGGGCATGCAAGGAATTGTTCAGCCAGCAATTATGCGGATTGATGTGGAGGGCTATAAAAGCATTTACGTCGAAAGAGTGCTCGGCTTATGAAGGCATTGGAGTCGATCAAAGCGCGGGCTCGGGCAAGCTTGAAAAATTAGGCATATTCACTGACTCTGTGGAAGGGGCATTGGCAGATGTTCAGGGGGGATTTGAAAATGAGTACAGCAATGCCCAATTGAACCAATACTTAGGCACGAGCTCTGGCTCTGTTGCAAGAAAAGTATGCTTAGGGGCTTTCGGCTACGACTGGGACTTTGGGCTTGACAGCGTGGTAGATTTAGCTTATACAGCGCCGTTCTCAAGCTTTGTGCAGTCGGTTGATCCAAAAAGAACCTACCTTACATTAGACCCTACAACAGGAAGCGCGACATACGAATATAGGACAGGCTACTTAATCAATCCTGGATGTGAGCTGGACTATGATATTTATTTGTCATGCGTTTCGCAAAATGAGCTTAATTTATACTCAAACCAGATAGACTGCTCAAAGCAGGGCAACCAGCTTAATTCCAATTGTGACTGCCTCTTAAAAAGGGATGGGCAGGAAATTACGGAACTTTTCAGACCAGGAAGAAGGCTCCAGCAAAATGTCATTGAGGATGAAAACTTCCATGGGGTTAGAACTTCCCAGCAGAGATATGACCATTTCAAATTCGTGCTAAGGCCAGACCCAAGGATTAACGATCCTGCGATAATGGACAAATGCTTCCCAAACGGGCATGCAGACCAGTACAAAAATGGAGTATTCTATTTCCCAATAAGGGATGTGTCAGGAAGGGATATAGCAGACTGCAATGTAGTTCCAGAAGTTGGATTGTTCCAGTGCAAGCCAGGAGCAATAAGTTTTAACCAATTTGGGCTGGCGCAGATACAAGATATTGATATTTTCGTTGACGGCAGATCAATAAGGCAGGCAGGGCAGCCAGCGCCTGCGTTGATAGAGATTTACGACGGCCAAAAGCTTGAGATAGAGCCGAAAATATTGAACATGGAAAAGCCAAAATGCCTCCGCGTCTCTGTAACTCCAAGCGCAAGGACTGAATTTATTGATTCTATTCCTGCAACTGGAGGACTGTACCAGCAGAAACTCGACCTTTCAGGCTACATGGACTTTTCTACTTCGCAGGGCTTGGAATATTCGCCGCACATTACAGCGCAGTTGATAAGGCAGGGCAATATTAATCCAGTGGATTTCAATATTGAATATGAAGATGCAGAGCCTAAGGACTATGAAATTAAGTTAAATCCGCAAAGCAAAGACAAGATAAAAATCCCCCCATTATTCAATGAGTTTAAAACGTATGATCAACTGACAGGAATACAGGGATTGAGAATAATATCAGCAAAAGAATTTGAGCTGGAAAAAGATGGCGCAGTAGTAAGAGTGAGCAACCTAATTTTGCAAAAAGACATCAATGGAGAATACATAAAAACACCTTCAATTGCCCAAATAAGAGTAAGCCCAAGCCAGGCATTAACAGCAGGCGCAAACATACTTTCACAGCCTAAAACCATTGCAATAGAGGTGTTCAATCTGAAGCCTGATGCAGTGGATTTCATAAGCAATGAAGACTGCGACTTCAACAATCCTGCAAGGTATCCTGCATCAGAAACTGGAGCGCCGCAGGTAAGCACAATAACTGTGAATTTGAGGAGGAGCGAAGGCCCTCTAATAAGAGGCCCTAATATAAAACTCATTTCTCTAAGCCCAAAAACAGCAAAACCTGGAGAAAAGATAACACTAAGCGCGGAAGTTACGGATACTTATGAGATGAAACTCGGAAAGCCCATAGTTACCTTGGAAGCAATACCTGCTTCAGGCACAAGCAAAACTTTTACTCCTGTCAGAATAAATAACAACCAGTATAGCTTTGAGATTAGCCCCATGGAATTAAAAACTGAAAATAGGCCTGCAGGTGTTTACACGCTTAAAATCACTGCCACAAGCCAAAATCCTTCAGTGAGAGTTGAAAATCTGCCCGAAACTATCACCATAATGTGCGCAAATGACGGAGAATGCGCTACAACCTGCCCTGAAGATAAGGTAATTGATTCTCCAGCAATATCCTGCCCAGCATTGCAGAACTGCTGCAAAACTTCCTGAAGCGCTGATAAAAAACAAAAAAATTTAAATATGTTGAAGCAATATTGGCTGCTATGGACGAAACTTTAAGGCTTGTTGTTTCAAATGATTCTTACATAACCACTTTAAAGCTGAAAGACAAAGAAGATTCAAGAATTGCAATGGGCGCTTTGGCTGAGATAGCAAAAAAATCAGGCTATTCTATCTCAAAGACAAGGACGCCCCTGATGCTGGACGTGCTGAGCAGGAAAATGGGGATTTTCAGCGAGCAGGTGGGAGTTATAGCTTATGATTCTTCAATAAAAGACTGCAAGATGATGCTTGGAAATACAGACGCGCAGAAAGTCATAGAATTTCTGAAGAACAACTCGAATTTTAAATTAGGGTAAGGATATCTAAACATAGGGGTATATAAATTCAACAAATAGAAAGAATAATAAATCCATTCTTCTAAAGTTTTAGGGTAATCATGATAAAAGTCAAAAAAGAAGGCGTGATACTGGAAAAGACAAGGCTGGAATTCGAGGATCAGGCAGTCCTCAATCCGGCAGTTATTCAGGATGGCTATAATCTGCATATGTTCTACAGGGCTGTTAAAAAGGGCAATCTTTCAAGCATAGGCTACTGCAGGCTTGAAGGGCCCCTGAAGGTAATGGAAAGGTCAAAAAAGCCGGTGCTTTACCCGCAATACAAATACGAAACGCATGGAATTGAAGATCCAAGGATAGTTTTTCTTGATGATCAGTATTACCTGACTTACACTGCTTATGACGGTAAAAACGCACTTGCAGCCTACGCTGTCAGCAAAGATTTAAAGAAATTCAAGAAGAAAGGCATACTCAGCCCTAAGATAAGCTATGACGAGGCAGAGGACATATTCAGGCATGAAAAAGAAAAGCATGGAAGCCTTAAAGACAGGTATTTTTTCTTTGAGTCGTATTACAAGGATGTAGTAGGGCAGGATGTGATGCTATGGGAGAAGGATGTTTTCTTCTTCCCTAAGAAAATCAACGGCAAATTCGCCTTAGTGCATAGGATTCTGCCTGATATGCACATAGCCTATTTCAAAAGATTAAGCCAGCTAAATCTTAAGTACTGGAAAGATTACCTTAGGCATCTTGACAAGCACGTCTTATTGGATGCAAGGCACTGGTTCGAGTCAAGAAATATTGGAGGAGGCGCTCCGCCAATAGAAACAGAGCATGGATGGCTGCTTATTTATCATGCTGTTGAGGACAGGAATAAAGGAAAAGTTTATAGGGCAGGAGCCGCATTGCTTAGCAAGAAAGACCCTCAAAAAGTCATAGGACATCTTGACCAGCCCCTCTTTTCGCCTGAAAAAGACTATGAAATGAGCGGCGACGTAAACAATGTCGTTTTTCCAACAGGGACAGCAGTATTTGGAGATAAACTGTACATTTATTACGGCGCAGCCGACAAAAGAATTGCAGCGGCTTCTGTCAGCATGAGGGCATTGCTGAAAGAATTGATAAAGCCAAAAGAGCATTAATAGGAATGTTATCAGAAAGGCAAAAACAATGTTCCAGACAGAGAAAGAGATGCTGGAAGGCGCAGAAGCATTCAGGGCGTTTGAGCTAGATGAAACAAAAGCCCTTGCAGAAGAAATAGGCGGAAAAATGGTAATTTTCGCGGGCATGGGAAGCAGTGTTTTATTTCCCGCAAAAAATGCAAAAAGCAGGGCGTTTGAGCTTGGCATAAAAAACAAGATTGAGGCTTTCTTTGCGTCAGAATTGCTCGGTTATAAAAAATTCCAGGATACTTACTTTATTTTATTGAGCAATTCTGGAATGACAAAAGAGACAATCTTGCTCCTAAACCACCTGAAAAAAACAAAAACAAAATTTGCTGCAGTCACGGCAGTCGCAGATTCCATTCTGGCAAAAAAGTCGGGAAATAAGATAATAATGGGCTGCGGCTTTGAATCAGGAGTGGCTGCAACAAAAAGCGTCATGGAGCAGGCGCTGATTCTTGATTCATTAATTCTTAATATTGCAAAAGAGCAGGGCATTAAGACAAATTTCAGAAAATTGAAAAAATCCTTCATCAACACTTCAAAAGAAATTCTATTTAACATAAATATCCAGTTGCCGGAATTCATGCTTGAAGCGCTTTCAAAGGCAGACTCGATGTATTTTGCAGGCATGGACACAGGAGTTTGCGATGAAATAGCATTAAAAACCCATGAGATTGCACGAAAAAACGCTTATTTTTATCCTGACACCCATATAGTGCATGGCATAGAGGAGTCAATAGAATCAAATCCAATAATTTTATTTGAGCCTTCAAAATTCAAGAATTTTATTAATGATTTCAAAAGTTTTTCAGAAAGGACAGGCTGCGGTTTATTTGGAGTTGACAGCAGGGATAACTCAGGCGTTGACACTGTTAAAATAAAATCTAACAGGATTTTCAATAATTACTGCCTGCTGGCAGGCGGCTGGGGAGTATTAAGGAACGTTGCAAATGAGTTAAAGGTAGATATGGACAGGCCGAAAAAAGCAGTCAAGGTGGGGAATCCTTACAAAGGAAAATGAAAGGCATTGTGATTGGAGTTGATGTCGGAGGCACCAATATAAGGTGCGCTGCTGTCTCCAGGGATAAGGGCATAATAAAGATTCAGAAAGAAAAAATAGCCAATAAAAATTCCAAAGCCAAAATCAATGAGCAATTGGCTAATATTATAGGCAAGATTAAAACTTCCATAAATAAAAAAATAATTGGGATTGGCGCAGGCGTTCCTTCAATCATTGATTTAAAAAATGGAATAATCAATGAGACATTTAATCTTCCTGCATGGCATAATGTGCCGTTAAAAAAAATTCTTGAATCAAAATTCAATGCTCCTGTTAGAATTAATAATGACGCAAAATGCTTTGCCCTTGGCGAGAAATGCTTTGGCTGCGCAAAAAAATACGGCAATATTGCGGGGATAATTCTCGGCACAGGATTTGGGGTTGGAATAATAATTGACAATAAAATTTATGCAGGCAGTAATTGCGCAGCAGGAGAATTCGGCAGGTTATTGCTGAAGGACAAGACAATAGAGGACTATTGCGCAGGAAAATTTTTTAAAAATAAATATTGGATTAAAGGCGAAAAATTGGCTGAAATGGCGAAAAATGGAAATAAAAAAGCATTAAGAATATTTAAGGAATATGGCAAAAATCTCGGATTGGGGGTTGCTACTGTCGTCAATGCAATTGACCCCGAGATTGTTGTATTGGGCGGCTCGGTGTCAAAATCTTATAATTTTTTCAGAAAACCGTTTCTTGATTCGTTGAAAAGGCATGTTTACAAATCGGTTTACAGGAATATTGTGATTAAGCCTTCAAGACTGGATGAGGCTGGGGTTTTGGGGGCTGCTTCTCTATTCTTCAATCAGGCGCATGAATAAAATAAATTTAGTTTCATAGATAAATTTAAAATATGCTTAAAAACTTCTATTGCCAGAATGAAAGCTCTTGTTGTTGTAGCCCACCCGGATGATGAACTGATTTGGATGGGCGGCTTTATTTTGAGAAACAAAGATTGGGACTGGACGATTGTCTCGATGTGCAGAAAGGATGATGCAGACAGAAAGCCTAAATTTGAGAAAGTATGCAAACTATTAAACGCAAGAAATCATTTCATCTCAGATTTGGACGATGAGAATCTTGAAAGGAATTTAAGCGGGGAAGAGATTGAAGAAAGGCTTTTCAAAATGCTGAAAAACACAAATTATGACTATATTTTCACGCACGGCAAAAACGGCGAGTACGGCCACATCAGGCACAGGGAAGTCCACAGCGCAGTGAGCAATTTCCTAAAGTCAAAAAAATTAGTGTGCAAAAAGGTATTCTATTTTGATTACATAAAAGAAAGCGATTTGGCTTTGGCAAACAAAAATGCGGATTTGGTCGTAAATCTGAATTCAGGTGAATTAAAAATGAAAAAAGAGATGATAGCCAAGGATTACGGCTTCCATATCGGAGGATTTGAGGAATTGTGCTGCGCCGGGACCGAGTCATTTAGGGTGGAAAAAATATGAGATATCTGGTCATGTACGCATATCCGCCTGAGCCTGACGGATTAAGCCTGCAGGGGCATTATCTCTATCAGGGATTATTGAAAAACAGCAGGGAAGCGATGCCTTGCGACTGGAAAGAAGATGAGCAGAAAGAGGCTGCCTACAACAGCTTCAAGCCCGATGTTGCTGTTGGAGTTGGATATTGGGGCTACACGCCAAAGCTCGTGCTTCACCCCCAAAAATTCGGGATAACTCCGGTGCCGTGGCTTGTTGCAGACGGCTGGGTTGCAAACTACCATGATGTCTTAAGCTCTCTGCCATTGGTCTTGACTACAAGCAATTGGGTGGCTGAAACCTACAAAAGGGACGGCGTTGATACAAAGAATTTCAGGACAGCCCATATAGGCTTTGACACTAACCTTTTCAGGCCAATGGAAAAACATAAGACAAGGATAAAGTGCTATCGCGAGATTCTTGGAATAGAAGAAGATGACAAGATTATCATGACTGCAGGCGGCGATGTTTCAAGCAAGGGCGCGCAGGAGATGTTCAAGGCGCTGGCAAAAGTCAATAATGAATTCAATGACTGGAAGTATGTCTGCAAGTCATGGGGCGGCTCGGAATCCTACGGCTACCACCACAAGGCTGAAGTCAAACTGGCAGAAGAGCTTGGAATACTGGAAAAAGTTATTTTTGTCAAGGCAGGGCTGGCCCCT
>Ga0209211_10008688_pt1 | contig 13820 bp, 16 predicted proteins | sample RifGroA2_FD_183992 | JGI IMG/M metagenome (GOLD analysis project Ga0209211, IMG submission 183992) | Groundwater microbial communities from Rifle, Colorado, USA - Groundwater A2 (SPAdes) (version 2) | ecosystem: Environmental > Aquatic > Deep subsurface > Groundwater | place: Rifle, Colorado...
AGCCAACCGGCGGGCTTTTTCCTGGCAATATGCCAAACACTTTTCCCACCGATCCTCCTCGACCTCGCCGATGTTGAAGATGAGCCAAGGCAAACCAGTGAACGCATCAGCGATACAGAGAAAGCCTCCTCTCCAATCGGTATCGTTCTGTAAACGATTCAATCGTTGGAGAATCTGATCAGTTCTCGTCAGAATTTCAGACACCGTGCAAACAGCGGTGCTTTCAAACTCTCGGCAGTTCATCTTGGTATCCTCGCTTTTATGGAAGGTTCAAACCGAAGTACTGCACTTTGCAGCACTTTAATGTTGTATATTAACACAAATTTTACTTTATGTCAATAAGCAAAAAAAATAAAAAAGACCAATAAATTAAGGTCATTTTTCATAAAACTTCTACCCAACACCGCGTATGAGGTTCAACTCCTCCACTAACGTTTCGTCGTTTCACCCAAATCGTGTCTTCCCTTATGCAGTTAGCTCCGCTATAATTATACTGCAACGGTCAGACACGACTTCACCGGGTATCCAAAACGCCCTCCTCCGCCTCCGGCGGATGTCGTGCGCTTCGGATTACCCGCGCGCGTTAGGTGAAATGCTCACAAAAATTAATCCCAAAATGACTAATTACCCAATAAATTCAATCCCTGAAATAAATAGTTTTTTAGAACCATATCTAAATTCTGTTTTGACTATGGCTAATAAGCTAAATATTAATCTTTTAGATAAAAGATTTTCTGGAGATCATTTGGGACTACAAGTGTTATCAAAAAAAGAATTTGATGAATGCCATTCTGCTCTATTAAAAAATAGTGAAATGATTCATGATGCTATTATTCATGAGAGGAGAAATAGAATTTATCGTTTTAAAAAAATTTTGAGCCTAAAAGGAATAACTATACCAAAGATAGAAATATTTGAGCCAAAACCTAATGCTGATATTTCTAAATTAAGGCCTAGCATTGAACATATTGCTTTTTATATCAAAGATTATGATAGTTTTTTAAAAGAATGTAAAAACAATAATGTGCCAATAGACAAATCAATAGATACGAATGGCTCAAAATTTTTTAAAACTAAGTTGATAGACAATATAGAGATAGAATTTAGAAATGATTCTTTAGGTGAATGGGATTAATTTTTTTGTTCGCACATCACCCAACACCGGATATCTGGCTTCGCCATAAAAAAGAGAAATAGAGCTAAAGAATTTTAGTTCTATTTTTTAAATAAAAAAAGAAGAAGGCCACCTGGAACAGGCAACCTTCTGATGGAACTTGATTCGTCTCCTGTCTTTTCTACTTCTTGTAGAGTCTGGCAGCGATGGAGCCAACAAAACAAGAAATGGCGAAGAGGGTTATGGACTGGAACATATCCTTTTCCGTGATGACTTCTTGCGGAGTAATCACAAAAAGAACCTCCATCGCAAGAAAAAACAAGCCGACGCTGAGAAGAACATTGCTGAGCTTTTGCATTGAAGTCTCCAAAGTTTGATTGTCAGTCGTGTCTGAATTAACATATAACAATAGCATATATTAACTACTTTGTCAAGGTTTTTATAGTATAAATACTATACTTAGGCTAATGTTAGCCAAAGTCAAATACTTTTAACTATTGCTCTATTTCTCTTTTTTAGGCTACGCCTAAATTGCCACCTCGTTACGGTAGTTGTATAATTATACTACCTTCACTCGGTGACAACTCTCAGATATCCTGGATAGATAGATGACATATATTTTTCCTTTTGTGCTAAGATAAGGCAATTTGTATACATGTTTGTATTTATTTTAGATGGGGTTTACAGAATTTTGCCTAACATTAGGCAAATTAATATATACTAAATATACCAATTGACATCGTATTTCAGATATGATACAATTATGTCATACATATGAAACGTAAATCAAAAAACAATCTACTTGAAGAATTAAAATCTTTACCATATTTCAGTAAAGAGCGTATTTGCCAATTAGGCAAAAATGAAAAAAGCTATAATCTAAAAGATAGTACTCTTAATACCTATATAAGTCGCTTCTTAAAAGATAAAGAAATCATTCCTCTCAAAAGGGGTTTATATGTATCAACACATTTTTATAATAGCAATAAAAATAACCTATCTTACTCTTTCTTCCTCGCTAATATCATTAAAAAACCATCTTACATAAGCTCCTGGACAGCGCTTCAGTATTACAATCTTGCCACTGAAATAATACACACTACAATATCAGTCACACCAAAAGTCACTAGGACTTACAAAACTAAGATAGGCACCTTTTCATATCAATCTTTAAAAAAAGATTTATTCTCAAATTTTTCTTTAATAAAAGATAAATTTGAATTCTTTATTGCCCCTCCATCTAAGGCTCTATTTGATCTACTTTACTTCAAAACTAAACAGTTCCGAGGAATAAAAATTAAAGATATTGACTCAATAATTAATGACCTACGTATTGACATAAATGAAATGGATGAAGAGGAAAAAAATAAATTCTACTCAATGATAAATAATTATATACACCATGAATAATCAAATTATTATAGCACTTAAAAAAAGGCTAGAAGAGATCTCTGCGTATGGAGGTGCTACTGCAGAAACACAACGTAATGCTATAAAAGAAGAATTACAATTTTATGTGCTGAATTTTATATATCATCACCCAAAATATAGCAATTGGGTTATGTATGGTGGCTCTGCACTTCGCATATGCCACGGACTAAACCGAATGTCAGTCGACTTAGATTTCGAAGTAGCCCATACAATCACAAATGATTTCTTAGATAAATTAAAGGAAGAAATTCTGGCTCATTTTAAAGATACTTATAATATTGACACTGATTTTCTGACAATTGGAATCACTAATAATAGAGGCCTCACGCTAAAATTTCACATAGGTGAAGAATTAGGTTTAGCTTTATCCTCTAAGCAGGTGCATATTAAAATTGATTTAAACCACTTTGTTCCTCCTAAAACAGTAGCCACCGAAAACATACCAAAAAATAAAGATCAATTCTCTTTTGCCATAAAAACATATAATCTATCGGCTCTTATGGCTAGCAAAATTGCCGCTATCTTTTTACGTGGACAACGTGGAGTTGACAAAAGTATATATGAAGAAAAAGGACGCGATATTTATGATCTACTATGGTACATGTCAAAAAAAATTGTGCCAGATTTAGACTATCTAGCAGCGAAAGATATTAAATTTGCTGATCCTAAGGAACTATTTAATAAAATAACTATCAAAATACTAAATAATGAAAAAACTGATGATAACTTAAAACAAGACTTAACACCTCTATTTATAGATCAAACATTCATAAACAATTGGCTTGCTAATTGGCGAACCAGCTATTTACGATCACTAGAAGAATATAGAATCTACACAGTAACTACTCTCGAAAAAATAAACGTATACCAAGATTTTCATACAGATATATTCTCTTTTATGTATCAATATGGCACGACTGAAAATAAACAAGTTAAAATCATACTTCGCATTAGTGATTACTGGATCGATTTCGGAGAAGGAAATTTATTAATTGAAACTAGCGAAAAAATAAAAAAACTATTTGAGTTTAATAGTAATGGTTGGACCAGCAATCCTCCTTCGCAGGATAAATTAATGCAATATGCGGAATTATTTTATCAAAAAATTGAAGAATATTTTAAAAAGACTAACCATATAATGTTAGGCGAAGCCATAACTACTAAAGTAATTCGAATGACTGCTGATAATTTAAATCAAAAAGAGCAAATATTACTAAACAAGCCCGCTCTTCTTTCCTGTAAATTAGACGACTTATTAAAATGATCTTTTTTGGCTCGGGCGCATTCACCCCCACACCCTCGCCAAAATTGATAAAAATCAAATTCTACTTTTAAAGAAGAAAACATTTAAAAGTTTAAAGGAAAAATATACATCAACTATCACCGCGTATGAGGAAAAACAGCTCTAAAAGGAGCTGTTTTTCGCAAATTGCCCGTTCGTAGCTATGATGATATAATTTTATCATAGCACTCACGGTCAACTTCTCACACGCTGGACAGTTGTGCTAAATATTTTTTAAATTAAAATGACTATAAAGAAAAAGGGAATAATATTTTTTGATGGCGATGGGACGTTATGGTATCCTAAAAAAACTAAATATCAAGAAAAACCACACTGGATATATTCATCAAAAGGAACACTTAATGACCATTGTAGCCAATTAATGTTAATTCCAACCGTCTTATCTACCTTAAAGAAGTTAAAAAAGTTAGGCATTATTACTGTATTACTTTCAACGCATCCACACCCACCAAAAGAAGCCACGGCTATTATCAACCATAAAATATTGCACTTCAAACTAAATGGGTTATTTGATGAAATACATGCAACTAGAGAATTTCATGCTTCAAAAGGTGAATTCATTGTTAAAATTTTAAAACAAAGAGGTATTACAAAAAACAAGGCATTAATGATTGGTGATAATTATCGTTGGGACTACAAGCCAGCGAGAGATGTGGGCGTGGATGCTCTACTAATAGAATCAGAATATATGAAAAATGATCACCGAGGTAAAAGAATAAAAAAGACTATTAAACAATTAGGTGATATTTTAATTTAAAAAATACATCGCACAACACCGGGTTGCTGGTTCGCAAATTTAATAATTTTTGAGCTATAATATTTATGAACTACTATATAATAATAAGAGGTCCATTAGGGAGTGGTAAATCAACAATATCTGAAAAACTCGCTAGTATTCTTAACGCTAAGTACTTTGGACTAGACGAGGTTCTTGAAAAAAATAGACTGGATAAAATGCCACCTGACGCACCTTGTATATCAGCAGAAAATTTTATAAAAGCAAATAATATCGTTATACCTGAAGCAAAAGAATTACTTTCGCACGGTAAAATTGTTATTTTTGATGCCTGCTTTTATCATAAAGAAGTAATTGAACATCTTATACAAAACTTACCTTTTGAACAATATGTTTTTACTTTAAAAGCACCAGTAGAACTTTGCATCAAAAGAGATAGCGAACGAACCAAGTATCATGGTGAAGGTGCGGCCTATGCAGTCCACTCGCTCGTTTCTCAGTTTGATTATGGAACTATTATTGATGTAAATAAAAGTCTAGATGATACTATTCAAGATATTCTTTCTTATCTGCCAAGTCCCCAAAACTCTTAAGTTCACTCATCCAAATTCCACGGTGAAATATTTGACAGCCTCTTTAACTCATGCTAATATTGTAATACAAATTATTACAATTAATACCTAAATAATATGCGTGAAATAATTAACATCTCTTTACCAGCCCCCATGGCTAAAACTGTTAAAAAAGCTGTTAAAACTGGTGACTACTCCTCTACCAGCGAATTTTTTCGTCATCTATTAAGAGAATGGCAGCTAGGCAATCTGCTATTAGAACTAAATGAAAGTAAATCTGAAATAGCTAGTGGCAAAGGAAAAATTTTAAAGTCTTTAAAAGACTTGAGATAATCTAAGCTTGTATGGAGATTATTTACAGTTCAAAATTTGCCCGCGAATATAAAAGATTACCTAAAGAAATAAAAGATTTAGCCGAAGAACAAGAAATTATTTTTCGTAAAAATCCATTTAATCCAACCCTAAAAACCCACAAGCTAAAAGGAAAGTTTGCTGGGTTTTTATCTTTTTCTATTGGCTATAAATACAGAATAATCTTTGAATTTAGCAAAGATAAAAAAACCATCTATTTTCACGCTGTCGGCGACCATGATGTTTATCAATAGCTGCAAAATTGCCAATTTTTATAATTCAGGCTATAATTAAAACACTAAAAAAATAAGCAAAATACTATGAATATTGATTTTACAAATGTCCCAAAACACTACGCTCCTCGAACGCATGAAAAAATGCAAGAAGTCTTAATGGATCCACAGGGCTCTGGCCCAGCTTTTCATTATTACATGATCCGTGGTGGTGTGGAACAAAAAAATATCACTATCTGGGAGCCAGGTACCATCGGCGGCGAATACATCAAAACTTATGGCCACTATCATGTTGGCCAGCTTAGTGAAACCTACTGGCTACTCTATGGCCAGGGCATAGTCTTGCTGGAAAAGTTAGCCGTGGATGCTAATGGTCAAATGATTGCCGATGTTGTAGCAGAGTTTAAAGCCATTCCTGTCAGCCAAGGTGATACGATTGCTATACCAAGCGGCTATGGACACTTAGTAGCCAATATCGGCACGACCTACCTAGTGACGGCTGATAATAGCCCCGTAGATTTTACGGAAAAAGATCCGACTAGTTTACCAGGACACGCTGATTATTCATTAGTCAAACAAACACGAGGCTTTGCTTATTATGTCGTCGAGCATGAGGGCAAACCAGTCTTAAAAAGAAATCCTCGTTATAAAAGTATTGCCAAAGAAGAGCTCAATGGCTTAGCAGTTATAACCTAAAAAATATGAAAAAAATTATACCATTAACATTAATTGGCGTTGGCCTGATTTTATCTGCTTGTAGTGTCAGTGAAACAGAACTAAATCAAAATATTAGCCCAGACACAAACAACGTCAGTGCTGATTATACTTGCCCCGAAGAAAAAAGCTACGACTGCCAACCAATGGTCAGTCCAGCTAACCAAAAATACTGTGCTAGCGCCTATCGCCAATGGGCAACAAAAAATTGTAATACTCTATTTCTAGACTAAAATTTTATCCAAAATACCCCCGCTCCCCGCATACGCGAGGATGACAACGGGGGTATTTTATTCAAATTAAGTTCTGTGTAAAAAAATTATTTATCTTTTAACTTAACTACAAGCAAATAAACGACACCGAGAAAAATAAAAACATCACTAAGATTAAAAACGGTAAAATATGGCACGGAAATAAAATCTATTACTCCTCCATAGTTTAATCTGTCCAGAATATTGCTCGCAGCGCCGATGAATATTAAGCCCCAAGCAAAAAAATGCTTGGTATTTTTTTGATAATTTTTTAAACACTGGCAGTAAACAAAAATTATTAACAAAAACAAAATTGGCCAAAGAAAATATTGACCAATCGGTAGAGAAAAAGAAATATTTTGATTTAAATAAGCGAAATTAGTGTGTTGCCAAAAATATATTTTTAAAACACGATCTAATAAAAATAAAATTAATAAAACAAAAAACTTTTTAGACATTAGAGCGATTTTTTCTTACACTCCATACAAGTCGTAGCTGAAGGAAAAGCCTCTAAACGCTTTGGGTCAATCGGCATACCACATTTTTCACAGGTACCATATTTACCTTCTTCGATTTTTTTCAAAGCTTTATTGACATTAAACAAGGAAACCTCTAGAGTCTTTTCCATGGATAAATTTTTTTCAAAAGTAGCTACTTCAGCCGCATTCTCATCTTCCTTTTCACCATAGTCAGGAAACTTAGCATCATAATCATCATCCGTCACTTTGACAGCATCGATATTCAGCTCTTTGACTAATTCTAGCTTACGAGCACTTAATTCATCTTTCATTTGGGCGATAAAAGCAGCATCTAATTTCATATGTTTGTCTTTAATGGTTTTATTTAACAGAGTCAAGTTTAGCAAAAATAGCCAGAAAAATCAAGTAAAAGCCAAAATTTTAACAACTAAAAGAGGCGCATAAGCGCCCTACATAAAATCATAATGATATTGTTTAGGGAATATGCGCCTTCCGTCTCTACAAATCACTTGTTTTCCGCCTTGTATGTCAGGCGAAAAAATTGGCAAGATTTTGATTTGCAAACACGTTATGACGCTTTCTTCTGACTCGAAAGCTTGTGCCACTCTACCATATCGTGGTATCGATCTCCATTTTTATCAAATGAGGATGATCCTTTTTATATTTTTATTTTTGTTTTTTAGATGTTTAAGGTGGTCAGCGCACCTTAATAATAATTACCTACAGTAGAATGGAAAGAACTGCCCACTAAATGTATTACCGAGCACTTCTTTGATTTTGCTAAAGAACTTATTTATTAACAATCTAAGTATATCACATAAATACTTCCCTGTCAACTCTAAATCTTGGCTAAAGTAAGCGAAAAAAAATTTAGCTTAAAACATGTTTTGACAAAATCACCAAAAAGTTTTCCACCTTGTGCACAAGTTTTCCACAACCCTTCGCTAAAGCTCCGGGATGCAGGCACCTTAAACTAAAAACATTAAAATTACTGCCAGCAAAGACGTAAACCTTGCGTTTGTGAACTTTGATACTCAAATAATAAAACAAATTTATCTACTTCCCCTAAAAATTTACCTAAATTTAGTTGTGAGGCGGCAATTTTATCTAAAAATATCAGATTAGTCAGCTTTTCATCTTCATTTAGCTCGCAATTTTGCCACTGATCAGAAAAATCTGCACTATTAGCTAATAAGTCTTTGACTAAATTTTCGGAATTACTTAAATAATGCTGATTAGCTATGTCCACTCCATAAAAATCTTTCATCTTCCAGTAGGCTTTGTCTTGCCAAGCTAGACTTTCTACTTTGACTTCTTTATTTTTTAATAGCTCCGTATACAAAGTACCATCCGGCAAGCTTCTGGTTTTAGTTATTACTTCAAACTCGGAATTAAGTGAGCTTAAGGCTGGATACCAGTCCTCGGCTTTGCTTAAATACCAGTCACCATCTTGATCAAAAAAGTAAAAACTATTATCAGCATAATTTTGCCAAAAATTTTCGCCAAATTTTAAGTGTGGTGCTTGAGTATTGACGATACTTAAAATATTTTCTTGCAAAAACTTGCTACTTGCCTCTGATAAATTTTGTCCGAACAATAATAGTCTAGGTTTAGAAATTATTTTTAAATCTTTCCAGGCTAAGCTCTTGGCTGAATCAACATTTTCTTGTGTAGTATTGAGTTGATAAATATTTATTTGCTTTAGATTATGTTTAGTATCTATTTGCCACCAAAGTTTTTCAGCGGAAAATAAAGCCTTATCTCCCACTTGAGCTAGAATATCTGTCAAAAATTCAGGTTTTTGAGTGCTAAAAAAAATATTTTCCCCACTAGGATTAAAAAAGTGTGGTACAATACCTATGCTATCCTGAATAATAAAGTCTAATTTTAAATCTGCCTGATTAGCTAAAACTAAGACCTGTTTGCCTATCAGATGCCAGCTAAAATTTTTATTTTCCAGCAAATTTTTTATTTCTTTTTTATTAAAACCAGTCTTAGCTTTAAATAAATAATAATTTACTTCACTGTTTCCTATTTTAAACCAAACAATATCTTTGCTTTGCTTTAAAAAGTCTGTGCCTAAAATATCTAGATCTGCTTTGGCCGTTGTTTGCAAATTATTTTGCAAAAAATCTACTATTGGCTGACTTTGATCATCAGCTTTCTGCCACTGATAATAAAAACTAGTTTCAGCTGGTAAAAAATTAAGTAAAGCTTGATCTGCTTTAGAAGAAAACCAAATAGTGACTATGGCTATCAATAATAAAAGAGCAAACGCATAGATTAATGCCTGCGAACGTTTGCTCTTTTGAATAAAATACTCTAAAAAATTCACACTAACACTAAGTTATTTTTTAACAAAGTCTGTTCTAGGTAAAAGCTCCTTAATAGATAAAGAAATACGATTTTTTTCCTTGTCTACTTCCATGACCTTGACTTTGACGACATCGCCAAGCTTCAATTTATCTGAAACTTTCATCACCCGCTCATGGGCGATTTGGGAAATATGTACCATACCATCTTTACCAGGCGCTAACTCGACGATCGCGCCTAGCTCAGTACCACGATTACGATCAGTAATGATTTGTAAAACCTTACCTTCATAGATTTCACCTACTTCTATCTCTTTGACAATACCACGAATCCATTCTTCGGCACGTTTGGCACCTTCAGAGTCATGAGAAGTGATCATCACTAAACCATCTTGCTCGATATCAATCGCCACATTACATTTGTCAATAATTTCATTGATAATTTTTCCGCCAGAGCCAATCACTTCTCTGATTTTTTCTGGATCAATGTGTAGGGTAGTAATACGAGGAGCATAAACAGATAGCTCCGGCCTGACTTCAGCGATAGCCTCGGCCATGACAGCTAAAATCTTCTCACGAGCTATTTTAGCAGCCTTCAATGTCTCCTCTACTATCTCATAGCTAATACCACTTGATTTGATATCTAGCTGAATAGCCGTGATACCAGTTGCGGTGCCGGCAATTTTGAAATCCATATGTCCAGAATGATCTTCGATGCCTTGGATGTCCGTCAAAATTTTATATTTTTTCTTGTCATGCTCATCTATTACCAAACCCATAGCAATGCCGGCTACCGGGGCCTTGATAGGCACGCCAGCGTCCATCAAAGATAAAGTTGAGCCACAGATAGAAGCCTGTGAAGATGAGCCATTGGAACCCAATACTTCTGACACTACCCGAATAGTATAAGGGAAGCTTTCGTTATCTGGCAAAACTGGGATCAAAGCTTTTTCAGCTAAGGCACCGTGACCAATCTCACGTCTACCTGGACCACGTAAAGGCTTGACCTCACCGACAGAAAAGCCAGGGAAGTTATAATGGTGCATATATTTTTTGGTACCAGCTTCTTCCATGCTGTCTAAGGTCTGCTCATCACCAGGCGCACCTAAAGTGACGATAGACAATACTTGCGTCTCACCACGAGAAAATAAACCAGAACCATGAGTACGTGGCAAAATAGCTACTTCAGCTGACAAACTTCTGATCTCGTCAAAAGCGCGACCATCTGGACGTTGGTTTTTTTCTAGGACTAATTTTTTAAAAGCCTCTTCTAAAGCAATATCCACTGAAGCAAGTCCTGAAGCGCGCATGTCTTTGGAAACTTCATTATCAGCTTTTAAAATTTGATTTAATTCTTCTTTGATAGTGTCAATCGCTACCTTCATCTGTGATTTGTCAGGATGAAAACAAGTACTCAAATCTTTGGTGTCCAAAAAAGCCTGAACCTTGGCTTTAACTTTATTTTTTAGCTCTAAAGTTTCTGGTTCTTCTACTTTTGGTGAATTCTTTTTAATACCAAGTTCTGTGATGATACTCTGCACAAACTCAACTAGCTTACGGATATGTTTAGCAGCAAAGACAATACCCTCGTACATATCTTTTTCAGTCACTTGCTGGGCGCCAGCTTCGATCATAATCACTTCATCGGCAGACCCGGCCACAAATAATTCTAAATCGCTTTTAGTACTTGCCTCTACAGTCGGATTGATCACCCATTCACCGTTGATATGGCCAACACTTAAACCAGCCAAAGGTCCATCCCAAACAATTGGTGAAATACCCAAGGCAATACTGGCTGCGATCACACTAGGAAATTCTGGATTGTTGATGCCATCATAAGATAAGACTGTGATGACGACTTGCACATCGTTTCGGTCTGACTCTTTAAATAAAGGTCTGATAGAACGGTCGATCAAACGAGCAGTCAAAATAGCATCGTCTGTTGCTCGGCCTTCACGCTTGATAAAACGTGAACCTTTGATTTTACCAGCAGCATATAAACGCTCTTCATAATCCACCATCAAAGGGAAAAAATCTACGCCTTCGCGAGGTGCAGATGAGGCTACAGCGGTCGCTAAAACCACCGTGTCACCATAAGTGACAGTACAAGAGCCGTGAGCCTGTTTGGCTAGCTTGCCAATTTCCACTGACAAGTTTCTTCCAGCCAACTCAAGGCTAAAATTTTTGATTGACATAAAATGTCCTTTCTTTTTTGAGAGTTTTTGCACCAACAAGCCTTAGACTCTTAGTCGTAAAAACAGTTTTTACTAATAGCCTATCGTCTGCTGATGAAAAAAACAACTCTTAATAATCTTAATAATTAACTACGCCCCCGCCAAAGGCGGAGGCGGGTATAATTTTACTTTTCGTCTTCTAACTCTTCTTTTTCTTCTGCTTCGGCTTCAAAGTAATCTTCAAAATTCTTTAATTCCTTTTTAGCAATTTTTAATTTTAAAGCTTTGACGAGTTTCAAAAAGCGTTTTTCATCCTCTCTCTCCAAATAGCGTAAAAGCTTATGTCTCAAAGCGACTTTAGCTAATAAACCACGGCGAGAAGAAACGTCTTTTTTGTGACTCTTTAAATGCTTGGTCAACTCTTTGATCTCTTCAGTCAAAATAGCGACTTGCACCTCACAAGAACCAGTGTCACTTTTGTGAGTACGAAACTGTTCTACCAGTTTCAATTTCTTTTTCTTGTCTAACATAATTTTCCTTTGCTCCACCCACCGAGTTTAAGCTAATTTTTAGACGAAATAAGGCTTAAACCAAGCTAGGGGAATTAATAATAAGTAAGGCCATATTAGCATTTTTAAGCCTAAAAGTCAATACTCCCCCTTGGGGGGAGGGATTTTATGTGCTAAAATATATTAGATGACACAAACAGAAAATATCAGAAAATATCAAAAATATTTAAATACTAAAAAAATATCTTTGAGTAGCCAAGCAACTTATCTCTGGCACTTAAAACATTTTTTAGCTTATTTAGATAAAGAAAAAATAACCCCGAAAAATTGTGAAAAATATCGTGAATTTTTGCTACATAAATACAAAAAAATCGCTACTATTAATTTGCGCTTAAGCGTAATTAATAACTACTTAAAATTTAGCAAACAAAAACAGCAGCTCACGCTCTTGTCTATCGAAAAACAAAGTATTCATGTCTTAACTAAAAAACAACTAACTGAATATCTCAATCTCATCCCCCACCCGAGCGACTTAATCAGTTTGCGCGATAAAATTTTATTAGAAATATTATATTATAGTGGCTTTAAAGCCAAAACTATTGTTAGCTTAGAAAAAAAAGATCTTAATTTAAATAAAAATATTATTTCTTATCAAAAACAAGAGGCTAAATTAAATAACAGCACTAAATTTTATTTACTAAAATATTTACAAAAAAGATCAGACGATTCTCCCTATTTATTTATCAATTTTGATCACGCTGGCAAAAATAAAAACCAAGCTTTGTCTGTCAGGTCGATAGAAAGAATCATCGAAAAATATAGTCACCAGATGTCTGATGTTTTGCGGCTCAATCCTCAAGTTTTACGTCATACTCTAGCCTATTACTTAAAACAAAATGGTGCCCAAATTTCACAAATAAAAAAAGCCCTGCATTTTCAGAGCGATTTAGCAGCGGAATTTTATTATCATAAATTATAATGGCTAATAAATACGAAAATTTAAATAAAATTCAAGCGGAATTTGATTTTCATAATCTCGGTATTTTAAGTCCACAAAAAATTTATAGTTTAGCTGATGAATTTATTTTAAATTCACAAAAAAATAATTACACTAAAATAAGTTTTATTGTTGGTCAAGGCAAGCACTCAAAAAATGGAGCTATCATCAAGCCTTTATTACAAAAATATTTAGCTACTCACTCTAATGTAACTAAAGTAAGTTTGGGAAAATTTGCTCAAGGCGGCGAAGGAGTTTTAGTGGTAGATTTAATGTAAATAATACAACAGAACTAAAAATTTTATTAAACGCCCTGTGGGCTGAAAGCATAAAATTCTTAGTTCTGTTTTTTAATTTGTTTAAAAAAATTTAGGCCCGGTTTCTCGCGAGAGAAACCGGGCCTGGTTGTTGCATATCGATTCGTTACTTGAGCAACAGCATCTGCTTCGTGACGGACTGGCCGTTGTAGGTCAGCGTGTAGAAGTAAAGACCGCTGGACAAGTTGCTGGCACTGAACTGAAGCTCATGATTGCCAGCGTTAAGTTGGTCGTTGGCAAGTTCCGCGACCCGTTGACCAAACAAGTTGCGGACGATCAGTTGAGCATTACCGGGAATTGGCAGACTGAACTTGATCGTGGTTGTGG
>Ga0209211_10008689_pt1 | contig 13819 bp, 17 predicted proteins | sample RifGroA2_FD_183992 | JGI IMG/M metagenome (GOLD analysis project Ga0209211, IMG submission 183992) | Groundwater microbial communities from Rifle, Colorado, USA - Groundwater A2 (SPAdes) (version 2) | ecosystem: Environmental > Aquatic > Deep subsurface > Groundwater | place: Rifle, Colorado...
ATCGAAAGTTCCGTTGCTGCTTCCAGTGCGTCATTCGTAATATGGACCTTGTGGTGAGCCTCATATCGATCTCGAAGTCCTTTTAATATTTCAATGGTCTCCGTCTTTGAGGGAGGTTCAACAATAATCGTTTGGAACCTTCTTTCAAGGGCGCCGTCTTTTTCAATATATTTTCTATATTCATCCAGCGTAGTAGCGCCAATACACTGGATTTCTCCTCGTGATAATGCTGGTTTTAAGACATTAGACGCATCAATGGCGCCTTCAGCGCCGCCTGCACCCACAAGGGTATGTAATTCATCAATAAACAGGATAATATTTTTTGCCCTTTTTACTTCTGACATTACCGCCTTAATACGCTCTTCAAACTGGCCTCTGTATTTTGTACCAGCCACCATCATTGCAAGGTCTAAGGCCACAATCCTGCGATCTCTCAATAATTCTGGGATATTCCCATGAACTACAGCCTGTGCAAGGCCTTCAACGATTGCAGTTTTTCCTACCCCTGCCTCACCCAGCAACACAGGATTATTCTTGGTTCGTCGGCACAACACTTGAATGACACGTTCGATCACATCCTGTCGTCCAATGACCGGATCGAGTTCATGCTCCCGAGCTTGCTGCGTAAGGTCCCTGCCGAAAGAATCTAATGCAGGGGTCTTTGATTTCCCCTTATTTTCTTCTTTTCCCTGGCTGACATCGCCCTGAACCGCTTCTGAACCCAAGAGACCTATAACCTCCTCCCGCACGTCTTCGAGTTTTACCCCCGAATTTAACAATACCTGGGCGGCGACACCTTCCTGCTCTCTGAGCAGTCCTAATAATAAGTGTTCCGTTCCTATATAATTGTGTCCCAAAGCTCTCGCTTCTTCCATTGCATATTCCAACACCTTTTTTACGCGCGGCGTAAATGGTAACTGCCCTACAGAAACCAAATCTGATCCGCTCTGTACAATTTTTTCTACCTCCAGTCGTATTTTTTTCAACTCTATATCCAGGTTTTGTAAAACATTGGCAGCAACTCCACTACCTTCTTTCACCAACCCTAATAAGATATGCTCCGTTCCAATATATTCATGATTAAATCGTCGGGCCTCTTCCCGTGCAAGCGCCATAACCTTTCTGGCACGATCAGTAAATCGATCAAACATAATAACACCTATCCTTTCAAACTTTTACCTTTCCAGGCGTTTTCTCACATACGATGCACGAATTATATTTCTCTGAGTGGAATTCAGTTCGCGTCCTTCCAGCTTTTGTAAGTGCCCCGGCAACGTGAGAATGAAAAGCTCATTTAACGTTTTCATTTCAATATCATTAATTATTCCCAAATTAACTCCCATTCTGACCTGAGACAGCAGATGCATAATCTCTTCTGAAGAAATCAATCGTGCCACCTTGAGCATACCATACGACCGCCATACACGGTCCTCTAGCTGTGAGCGACTTTCAGAAACGAGCGCCTTTCTCGCCATCCTTTCATAACTGGCAATCCTGGGAATCACACTTTCAATAATTTCAATAATTTCTATTTCCGACTTGCCCAGGGTAAACTGGTTCGAGATTTGATATAAATCCCCGGAAACCTGCGTCCCTTCACCATATAAGCCTCTCACAACCAACCCGAGTTTCATAACCGCATTAAACACCTTTTCAATGTGGTGGGTCATTCCTAGCGCTGGTAGATGCAGCATAACCGAGGCCCTCATCCCTGTACCAACATTTGTAGGGCAGGCCGTTAAATATCCAAACCGTGAAGAATAAGCATAATTTAATTTTTTCTCCAGTTTATTATCGATATCATCTATCGTTTTCCATGCCTCTTTTAGTTCAAATCCAGAGCGAATCACCTGTATCCTTAAATGATCTTCTTCATTAACCATCAGGCTGACGGTTTCCGATTTACCAAAGGCAACACCCCTCTCGCCTTCTCCCCCAGCATGCTCCCTGCTAATAAGGTGTCGTTCTACCAAAAAAAGCCTGTCTACGGGTGTAATATCCGCAAGATTCAAATAACAAAGATCATGTGAAATATCGGCGCCCTTAATCCTGTCCCTTATGGTCTCTTCAAGTTCCTTTTTTTGCTTTACATTGGCCCTTGAAAGAAAGGGAAATCGTGCCACATTCCTTGCTAAACGAATCCTGCTGCTAATGACGATGTCCGACTCGGGACCTGTTCCTCTGAGCCACTCACCTGTATTATCAGCAAGATCGCTAATCTTCATCGTTGTCGCCTGAAAGCTCATAAATTTTATCCCTCAACTCCGCAGCTCTTTCGTAATCTTCTTTTTCTACAGCTTTATTCAGTTCATTCCGTAACTGCATGAGTTCATTCTTCTTTATCAATTCTATCCCTGCCCTTGAAGGCACTTTTCCAACATGTTGGGTACTGCCATGCATTTTTTCTAATAATGGAATTAATCCTTTTCTAAAAATGGTATAATCCATCGCACAACCTAAACGACCATGGGAACGGAATTCTAAATAAGACAGCCCGCACACGGGACAAACAATCTTGGACATCTCATTGATTTCAGGCGCTACCTGATTAATGAGGCTTGTTAATATTTCAGTAGGTGAAGGTATTTTTGTTAGATGTGTATTGATGCTCTGGGCGCACTCTTCACAAAGATGTCGTTCCTTCTTCACCGTACCGAGAATCTCTGTTAAATGCACTGTCGCATGCTTTTTATTACAAGATTCGCATTTCATTGCTCATTACCCCGATGGAACTCAAGACTAAACTCAATTATCTCTTTTCCCATTTTAACAGATCCATAACTTTTCCTAAAGAACTTTTTTCAGATAATATTTCCTCTCTAATCCTATTTTCTCTTTCCAGACAATCCATACCATAATTAACTCTTACATCGGCTTCCGCTAAAGGTATCACCATCAGCCCATCGTCATCTCCAATAATCCAATCTCCTGGATTAATCCGAATGCCTGAAATCAGGATCGGTATGTTAATTTCCCCAAACCCTTTCGGCTCGCCAGCGGTTGGCATCACCATTTTTGTAAAGGCGGGAAAATTTAATTTCCTAATCTCCGCAATATCCCGCATTGCTCCATGAATTACCACTCCGCTTATTTTTTTTTGCAATGCACTGTGGGTTGCCAATTCCCCCCAAATTGCAGGGCCAACTCCCCCTGCATCAATTACGATGACATCTCCTTCTTTTGCAATATCTATAGCCTCAACGGGTTTAGCCCAATCACCGGGAAACGTCTTTACTGTTACTGCATTCCCTATTAATTTAATATTTTGATATATTGGATAAAGTCCTATGATACTTTCAGCACGATGCCCACCATCTGAAATGTTTGCCGTCGATAGTTTCATTAATGATTCTCGAATACCTTCGCGTGTCACTCTTTTAAACAGCGTTGTATCTACCCTTCTATTCTCTTTGATAGCAGTTTTGATACTTTCCGCTGCGATTTTTGCATTCTTTGATTTGCTGATATAACCACCTACAATAACGATACTCGCCCCGGCGTTTACTGCATCGATCACATTCTCAGAATTAATACCACCCGCAACCGCAACAGGGATCTTTACCTTACTGCAAATCTGTTGCAAAGCGCTGAAGGGTGTTTTCCCATGCATTTGATCATCTATGGCAGTATGAACGGCCATATAATCAGCGCCCCATTTTTCTATATCGGCAACACGTTCCTCAGCTTTAGCGGTATTTATAAAGTCTACACAGATTTTTATGCCGTAATTTCTTCCTGCCTGTATACATTCCTTGATAGTCGAATCAGGGGCATCTCCCATTACAACGGCAATATTTGCGCCGGCTTTGGCTGCCATTTCCATTTCGGCACGACCTGCATCCATCGTCTTCATGTCTGCTAGCAAAGTCGTAGCAGGAAACAATTTTCTCAAATGGCGAACCGCATTCATCCCCTCGCTTTTAATAAGAGGGGTACCGATCTCCAGCCAATCAGCACCTCCCTCTATCGCCTCCTCAGCAACCTTTACCGCCCTGTGAAGGTCAACAAAATCAAGGGCTACTTGTAATATTACCGCCATTATTTGTACTCGATTGTAAAAGAGCTTTTATTCGAAATATGTAGCCCCACAACACTCGGTTTCCCAGGTTGTAACCCTGGATACCTTCACCCCTGGTGGTAAGGTATTTTTTAATTCGTCATAGAGTATTTTGGAAAGGTTCTCTGTGGTTGGATTTAAAACCTTAAAATCTGCGAGTTCATTCAAATAGGCATGGTCAAATTTATTCATGATTTCTCCAATAACTCTTTTCACTTCTCTAAAATCCATAACCATACCCAACCTATCCAGTTTTTCAGCCTTCAAAACAACTTGTATCTTCCAGTTGTGCCCATGGAGCTTTTCACACTGTCCTTTATATTCACGCAGGTTATGCGCTGCAGAAAAATCAGTTTCAACGACAAGTTCAAACACACCTATGCACCGAAAGAGGCTCTATTTTTATTATAGTACAGGTAAGTTAACAAAAAATCTTATCACTCACGGAAATAAAAGTCAAGGGATTTCTGATTGTTCACATAGGCTTAAACGCTCATTAGAAAAAAACATAGGATAATTTTATATTCATATGACCCCCTATTTTCTCTTGAATTGTTTTTGTAACTCGTCCAGAGAAAAATACAGGGTCGTTGGCCTGCCATGCGGGCAATTATTTGTATATGCATTTATACTCTTTTTCTTTTCCAGAAGCGCCTCTATCTCTTGCGGTTCTAACCTTTGACCAGCCTTGACTGCGCCCTTACATGCCATGATATTGATGAGTTTGTTTAAAATCTTATCTTTGCCCTTTAGAGAATCTTCTGCACCCAACTCTGCCAGCAAGCTTTCTATAAATTCCTTTGCATTTAAATGCTTCAGAACTTGTGGAAAAGCACGAATTACTAACGTATGCTGTCCAAACTCCTCAACCTCAAGCCCCAGCGTTCCCAAATACTCCTTCAAACTGATAATGCTAAAAAAGTCCTTAGGACTCAATTCTACCATTTCCGGTATCAGTAAGCGTTGACTGAGCGATTTGGAAGATTGCAAGTTCCTTTCTATTTCGTGATATAAAATTATTTCATGCAAGGCATGTTGATCTATGATATTCAATCCACCTTCTGTCTCCTCGATGATAAAGGCATTGTGAATTTGGAAGCACGTCCTTCTAGTTTTAGTACGAACTTCAGCAGGAAAGGCTTTTGCATTCTCCTCCGTCTCCATTTTTCTATTTGCTTGAATATCGCTATAAATCCTCGATTTTCCCCCATCTTCTTTTTCAAGAGAAAACCGTTCCCACAAAGATTTTTTTATAAGATCAAACTCCTCCCCCCTTGCCGCTTCTCTTTCCAATCTTGGTATGGGCGGCGGCACGCTAATATTTTTCGTTGTTGACTTATTCAAACCTTCTTTTAACGCAGAGAGGACATAATTATAGATTGCGCTGGTATTTCGAAAACGCACCTCGATTTTTGTCGGATGAACATTCACGTCTATTTCAGACGGCTCTACTTGTAAAAACAAGAAGACGATCGGATACCGTTTGTGCATCAATTTCCCATGATAAGCTTCATTGATGGCGCGAAAGATAGCATTGTCCTTGATATAGCGACCATTTAAAAATATAAACTGCATCCTTGCATTACTCTTATCAAAAAAGGGCGGTGCAATATATCCTGAAAGGGTGAACATCTCTTCCCTGAGAAATATGGGGATAAGATGCTTTTCCATCTCTTCGCCAAAAAAAGTCGCAATACGTTCTGCAGTATCCTGAACAGTTGGGAGATTAAACACCGTCCTGTTGTTATGCATAAGGGTAAAGTGAATTACCGGATAGGATAGCGAAAATTTTGTTAATACCTCCGAAATATAAGCCATTTCCGTGGGTATTGACTTCAAAAATTTCTTACGGACAGGGGTATTAAAAAACAATTCCCGCACCTCAACCTGTGTGCCTTCAGGCGCACCGCGTTCCTTAACCTTCCCTAGAACGCCTCCATCAATCTTTATTTCTGCCCCATGTATAGCCCCCCTTACCCTGGAGATGATGCCGGCGTGAGAAACGGCACCAATACTCGGCAGCGCCTCTCCACGAAAACCCAACGTGCGGACGGCAAACAAGTCGTCTGCATTTTGAAGTTTGCTCGTGGCATGGCTTTGAAATGCAAGGGCAATGTCCTCCGCATCCATGCCAATACCATCATCTGAGACCCGTATCAATTTTCGACCCCCGTCTTCCAAATAGGTATCGATTCTCGATGCCCTGGCATCAATCGCATTCTCAATCAATTCTTTTACGACAGACGCCGGACGGTCTATCACCTCACCTGCCGCAATTTTATTAATTACAGATTCTGGAAGAACCTTGATTTGTGACATAGAAACGTTTTTCCTTTTAAAACAACTAATTTATTTATATTTTACTAAATTTATGTTATAGTATTTTTGTTGTAAAAATCAAAAATATATGTCATATAAAAGACACAAAATTTTGTATATAACTATACCATATATTTTACGAAAGGGGGAGGGAGAAAATGACAAAAAAATATTGTACTTTGGCGGGTTGGTTTTTATTCGTAGCATGCGTTCTCGCAGTAGGTGTTGAAAAAGGATACGGTGATGATTTATATAAAGCAAGCCTAACCGCCACATCCTTATCTTCTTATGAAAGAGAGGTTGAAGGAAAGATCAATATTCAAGATAATGGTAAAGTAGAATTATCCATAAAAGAATTGAGAACATATCCTGATCGTAAACTGGTCAACCAAAATAGTGAACTTGTTATTGAAACAGAGGTTAATGATAGTTCTAAAACCTATAAAAAATCATTCACTATTACCGATGGAAAAGCAGAAGAAGAATTCACTCTTGAAGACCTTAACAAAGATGACAAGCTTGAAATTCTAAGTGTAACAGTTAATAAAGGGACATCCACAACGCCTACCCCAACGGTAACCGCAACACCAACGAGTTCTCCTACTGCTACCCCAACAGATACTGCTACTCCAACTGTAACTGCATCACCAACGCCAACCGTTACTCCAACAGGTACTGGAACAGCATCCGTTGCCGCTCATGCACACATACTTAATGCATCTACGGATACAGATGATGCAATTCTAGTCCCGGGCGGCATAATCTCTGAGTCTACAACAGGGGCAACACCAACACCCACTGTCACTGCTTCACCCACTCCTGGGGCATCCCCCACGGCAACACCAGCAGTTATTGAGGCAGAGGTTACTATAAAACCAGAAACCTTCAACCTGAAGAGTAAAGGTAATTTTAAGGCGTTTATTACACTTCCGTCACCCTATAGTGTTAACGATATAGTAACGGACACTGTTGTATGTGAAGGTGCAACAGCAATTGATGGGAAAGTTGATAAGAACCGGTTTATTGCAACATTTAGAGTCCAGGATTTAGATTTAGGTTTTGATATTAAAGTTCACAAAGGTCGCGACGATAAAAAAGTAAAAGTAGAACTGACTGTATCCGGCGAATTAAACGACGGTACAAAATTCGAGGGAAGCGATGAAGTACGCATTAAGGGCGAGAAAAAGGAAGACGATGATGACGATGATTAGGCATTAATAATGCTGTTTGTAAAAAGGGAGGCTTTGTAGCCTCCCTTTTTTATTTTCCTTTTCCGAAATTATCTAGTATTTCTGAATACATTTCAAAAAATCTTTTTAACATTGGAATTAATGACACAAAAATAGCATGATTGCTCCGGCATTTGAAACTGAAATTAACAAGTGTGCCAAGTGCGGCAAATGCCGCTCGATCTGCCCTGTTTTTATAGAAACCGGTAACGAAGCTATGGTGGCAAGAGGCCGCATCAGTCTGGCAGAGTCTTTACGAAGCGGTGAAATTTTTCATACTGAATTATTGAGGGATTACCTCCTCTCCTGCAAAAAATGCCTCCGATGCTCCAGCATCTGTCCCGCGGGTGTTGACTACGATTTCATCATCCAGACCATGCTCGATGACATGGCAAAGCACATCGGCATATGGTTTATACCCCGGATAATATTCAGGTTGTTTTTGACCCGGAGATGGCTGTTTAACATACTCCTGAAGTCTGCCAGTTTATTCCAACGTTTAGTGCCGTTAAAGCGACATGGTACTATGCGACATCTGCCTTTAATGTTTATGGGCGGCCGGTGGATTCCACCGCTGTCAAAAAAATCGGCGCTGAACAAATATCGCAACACAAGAAAAATAACGAATCCAAAGATGAAAGTGGGATTTTATGTGGGTTGTCTCATTAACTACATCTATACCGACATTGCTGATGCAGTAATCGAGGTATTAAACCATCTGGGGGTTGAGGTGGTTGTCCCCCCAAAACAGTTGTGTTGCGGCATTCCCGCCCGGTCACTCGGTGATGTAAAAACAGCAAAAAAACTGGCAGAAATAAATGTGAAGGTATTTGAGGAAGCCAATGTAGATTTTATCATCAATGCCTGTGCCACCTGCGGAAGGACGCTGAAAAGGGACTATCCCCGTATCATGGGTGATCGTGCCTTAAAATTCGCGGAAAAACTCTATGATATATCTGAATTCATAGAAAAATATTTTCAATACGAAACAAAGGCGCTGAATACAAAGATTACCTACCACGATCCGTGTCATCTCTATTGGGGACAAAACATCTCAAAACAACCCAGGGATATTTTAAAGCGTTCTTCCACGTTTCAGGAGATGGAAACCCCGGAACGATGCTGTGGTGGAGGCGGGGTATTTAATTTATTACACTACGACCTTTCCATGAAGATTGGGGAGTACAAGGCAAAGGCCATAGAGAAGAGCGGCGCTGAGGTCGTAGCAACGGGCTGTCCGGGATGCCGACTCCAAATCGAAGACCTCCTTGCTGCAAAGGGTTCTGCGGTCAAATGTACGCACACCATACAGGTACTACGAGACGCACTGCTTTCATCCACGTGACAACCTCTGCCTACTAAGCTATGGTAAACCGAAAAAGGGATGTATCCCTAATTCTACTCATAGGGCAGTATTGCTTGGAAACGTTATTCAATAAAAAATCAACTTTATTTTTCTGTCAGTTTGCTTGCATTATTGACATCATTATGCTATCATTTTCTGAAAGCACAATAAAGGATGTAATGCGATGAAAAAGATAATGATCGACACCAATATCTATGCTTTATTTAAAAGGAACGATGCTTTCGTTCTGGAAAATTTAAGAAGGATTGACTTTATAGGCATCTCTATTATAGTCCTGGGCGAATTGCTATGCGGTTTTAAAGGAGGCAACAAGGAAATCAAGAACCGTGAAGAACTTGAACAGTTCTTGGATTTGCCCAGAGTCCACATCATTCAAGTGGATGAAGAAACAGCAGAATTTTATTCAAAAATATTCTGGAATCTGAAGAAAAAGGGAACTCCTATACCAACCAATGATATCTGGGTGGCGGCATCAGCTATGCGGCATGGAATACATCTTTTTACAAATGACGAACACTTTAAAAATATTGATGGTTTTTTGCTTTTTCCTGAGGAGGGATTTGTATGGCAACAATGACTGTTAGGGGAATCGATACTGAGGTTGCAAAACTTTTAAAAGACCAGGCAAATAGTGAGGGGATAAGTGTCAATGCACTCCTGTTAAAAATGGTGAAAGAGTCTCTCGGTGTAGAAAAAAAGAGAAGGACAAAAATATACCACGATCTGGACCATCTTGCAGGCACATGGAGTGAAAAAGATTTAAAAGAGTTTCAGAAAAATGTTGAAGATCTCGAAAAGGTTGATAAAGAACTCTGGAAATAAAAAGGGATATGCCCCTAAATATATTACGGGAAGAATAAAAGAACAGGACACCTTTGGGAATGCAGATATCATTCTGCCGTAATTGATACAGATGTGGGTAGTGGAGATGGGTTAAACGAATCAGTGAACCAATCAAAGCCGTTCAGTCGGATCAGAGCATTCAATCCGATTAGTTGGGTGCGCTCTCAGACTGTGCCAAATGAACCTTTTTGTTCTAAAAGTGGGGGGAAACCTTTAAATATTGCCCATTTTGTCCTCATTTTCTGGCGTTTAGAGGCATTTTAACCTTTAAAGTGGGGAAGAAACATCTCGGACGAGGGTAAAATCGTTCATTTGGCACAGTCTGTCTGCTTCACCCAACTTACAAGACTTATACAAATTCCCCTAATAAAATAAATGACATGGAATTATAATTGTGGTATATTCTGATATAAAGTTTATCCGTGATAATACATATTTTGATATTTGAAGGGGCTGAACAGGAGTCAAATATGGGAAAGACAATTAGGGCGAGATTTTCCAAGGGTGTAATCAAACCCTTGGAGGAGGTTGATGTGGCAGATGGAAAAGAAGTGTTTGTAACCATTATCGAGGTTCCCACATCTTCAAAAGAGGATGCCTTTGAAAGATCGGCTGGAGGATGGAAGGGTACAATTGATGCCGAGAAGTTAATAAAAGATATTTATAGTGATCGTCTCATATCTACAAGAAAAACACCTAAGTTATGAAACTATCCTATCTGATTGACACCGATTGGATTATCCATTATCTGAATGGATATAAAGAAGTTGTCAAAAAGTTATCCTCTCTAAGAAACGAGGGATTAGCGATTAGTATCATCTCTCTGGCCGAGCTTTACGAAGGTGTATATTACTCAACAAGACCTGTTGAGAATGAAAAAGAATTAAATAATTTTCTAACTGGCGTATCAATTTTGGGAATTAACGAAGAGATTTGTAAAGCTTTCGGTAAAGAGCGTGGTAGGCTGAGAAAACAAGGTATCTCTGTCAGTGATTTTGACCTTTTAATAGCCTCTACATGCTCCTATTACAAACTAACCCTTCTTACCAACAACCTGAAACATTTCAAAATGATAAAAGAATTAGACATATTCTCCCTCTCTTAAAAAATCTATTATTGCAGGAGATGAGGATAAAGTGGATTTAGATGTTATCAGAAAGCAGACAAGATTAGACAAGCCTCTTGGGGATAGAGGATTATTAGAGATGCTTTCTAAGAAATTAGGTTACAAGTTAAACTTTAGGTATAAAGGTAGACCAAAAAAGGGATGTGTCCCTAAAGAGAAAACCCCTCCTGGATTTATTTTAGGGTCTCATATCACATTGATACTGAAATAAACCAGTTGACAACCATTTTTTGAAAGCTTACAATTTCTTTCGTAAAAAGCGATTTCCTATTATTTATTATTTCAAATTTGCTGATGATAAATTGCTTTAAAGAAGGAGGGTTATATGCCAAGAATAACTTTTAAAGAGACTGTAACTAAAGAAGTAGAAATACCTATGGATACTCTTTATAATCTCATTGATAGGTTAACAGAAAAAGAGAGGACAAGGTTATTAGAAAGACTCAGAACAAAGCGTGTTAAATTGAGTCCTTTTAAAAAAGATAAAATTGATTCTATCCTGTCTGACGTTAAAGCAACAGATTTATACGAAGATACCTTTCTAAAAGACTTAGAAGATGGTTTAAAAAGATCCTCAGTATATAAATAGGACATTATGCCCATCATTGTTGACTTAAGGGATGACATCAAAGAATACATACAGAGGCATGGCATCTCAAGAAAGTGGGAAAAGGCAAAAAGACTTTTTGAAAATAATCCTTCTCATCCATCCCTAAATACTCCAAACAAAAACGCTAGAGTCGAGAGATGCAATAATAAAACGTTTTTGTTTGCCTTTTGGCCTTTGCACAAGCCTGTTGTTAAATGAAGTTTCTGGCATTCTCAAAATAGAACCGTCCCTTCTTTTATTATTTTACGTGTAATAGAGTGGTAAACCCATCTTCCCTGTGCCAAGAAACGGTCTCTCAAACAATCCAATTTTCGACTGCTACTAAATCTTTGTAATGAGACACATTATTCGTGACAAGGATTAGCGAATATTGCAAGGCAATTGATGCGATAAGCAAATCAAAATCTCCTCTTTGAGTGCCGGATTTTAGAGTATCCGCTTTCAGCTTAGAGAACAGCTTCCAAGTTTTATTGTCTACGTTCAGAATGCCTAATTTTTGAGAAAGAATTGCAATGGAAGAAAAATTGATTTTTGAGGCAGGGTTTTTGTGGACCAGAACCTCAAGTTCAGCCACTGAAACCGCAGAAATCCTGATATCAGAAATCCCCTTTTGGATAAAGATATTTAAGAGGTTATATTTCCCCCTCAGAAAATAAGAGGCTATATCTGTGTCTACAAGATATTTCATTCATGCGGGCTATTAATAGAGGGGATTGCTCTGGAACGATATAGCGCATCCAGTTGAGCATCCTCGTCTCCGCTCTCGATCCATGACCCGAATAACAATTCGAGGACAGAAGACTCGACTTCGACTACAGGCATACTATCTACAACGGAGAGTGTCACCGTGCCATAATATTCCGACAAGTCATTCACTGTGATAACGGGAGGCAATTCACCAAAAACCCCCTGAGACTGTACTATTGCAATATTATTCATGATGCAGATATTGTCGTTGAACATGTCATTCCCCTTCCTGTTCTATTATAGCTGAATAGAATGGTTTATGCCGAACCCATCTAAAAAGACGATCCGTAGATATAAACCCTATTTCGATTGGCCCTCCGCAACTTGGGGGTCCAAATTTGAATTTCTCTGCCTTAACAGTTATGTGCAAATAAGAGTAAATAAAATCGAGAGCCTCCCTTAGTGGAAGGTCTTGAAAGCCGATAGAGGCAAGAGGTACAGATGCCCTTTCAAATGCCTTGAGAAACTTATCCTCTAACCCTTCGCCGGAAATATCTGTTTTTTTTAATTCATCCAATACATTATGGGGCAATCGTGGGTCAAACCCCCTGAAGACTCGTGAGAAGAAGATGGGATTGCCAGAGAATGAGCATAATCCCTGCTGCAAAGGATTAATAATCTTATTTTCGGGTTTTAATTCAATATGGAAACAGGCAGGTGTTCGAGTCTCCGGGTTCCATCCGCCCATATAGTAACCAATGAAGGGGACATTGTATTCCTTCATTCGTGGCATTACAATATCGGCTAACATGTGTGCCGCTTCCTCAATAGTCGTCTTTTCTGTAATCTTATCGGAGAGTTGAGCTATAAGCGTCCTGTGACTATAAGCGCCAATATTCCCTGCTCCCCACGTACAAACTCCAATCCTTGAATTACAACCAACCTCAAATACTTTCTGGGAATGCGTCAGCAGTTGGACAACACCAGCGCCTTGAGGCGTTTTGACCTGAACAGTTGTAGAACTGTCAGCCCCCAAAACGACTCCTTCAGAAACCAGATATGCAGCTGCGATAGTCATAAAATTATTTTCCCAGAAAAATACATTGCCGTTTATTTATAAATATTATATCTATTTATGTCAAGACATTTCTTGTTTGTAAAAGGGGATGTATCTATTTTAGGGGGTAATAGGTACACATCCTATTTTTAAAATGATATACATAATAAATCATGTCAATCATACCACCAATAGTATTGTATTCTACATCATATATTTTGCATCCCAGTTCATCACAACAGCTTCTCCGCAATCTGGATGGCGTTCAGGGCGGCGCCCTTTCGAATATTATCGCTCACAATCCACATATTAATTCCATTATCAATGGATTCATCTTCGCGGATACGGCCAACAAAGACTTCATCTTTTCCGGCAGCCACGGTGGCTAGCGGGTACAACTGATTGGCAGGGTCATCCACCAGTTTAACACCCGGCGCCGTTGAAAGAAGTTTTTTTACTGCCGCTGCGGTAATTTTCCTCTCTGTTTCTATGTTTACAGATTCGCTATGACTCCGAACAACCGGT
>Ga0209211_10008690_pt1 | contig 13818 bp, 12 predicted proteins | sample RifGroA2_FD_183992 | JGI IMG/M metagenome (GOLD analysis project Ga0209211, IMG submission 183992) | Groundwater microbial communities from Rifle, Colorado, USA - Groundwater A2 (SPAdes) (version 2) | ecosystem: Environmental > Aquatic > Deep subsurface > Groundwater | place: Rifle, Colorado...
AGGAATATAAGAAGCTCCTTAAAAATGGTGTCCTCTATCACTGTGGCCCTGTTGTTGACAGGGTTGGTAAGAAATGGATTATAGCAGCGGCAGGCCCTACAACAAGTATAAGGCAGGAGCCATATACTGCAGAGGTGATAAAAGAATATGGAGTATCCGGGATTATAGGGAAGGGCGGAATGGGTGACAGGACTCTAAATGCTTTGAAAAAATATAAGGCTGTATATTTTCATGCAATAGGCGGGCTTGCACAGGTTCTGGCAGAATGTGTCGTAGATGTAAAGGATGTTTTCATGCTGAAAGAATTTGGGAGTCCAGAGGCTATGTGGATTTTAGATGTGAGGGATTTTCCTGTAACTGTTACAATGGATTCTCATGGAAATAGTCTGCATAAGACAATGTATGAAAGGTCAGGGGCTATACTGAACAGTTTAATTACAAAAGGAGGATTATGAAAGCAAAGGATATTATGACTAAAGATGTTTTGACTGTATCTCTGGATACGCCTGTTAAAAAAGTGGCGGAACTGCTGGCAGATTATGAGATAAGTGGTGCACCTGTACTTGATGAGCATGACAGGGTAATCGGGGTAGTTACTGAGAGCGACCTTATTGAGCAGAAAAAGAATCTTCATCTGCCGACTGTGGTCACACTCTTTGAAGGGGTGTTATTTCTTGAGAGGCCCCAAAAGTTAAAAAGAGAGATAGAAAAGATGCTTGGGGCTACAGTGAAGGATATATACAGCAAGAAGGTAATTACTATTACTGAAGATACCTCTCTTGAAGATATTGCTACAATAATGTCTGAAAAAAAGGTTCATTTATTGCCTGTGCTTAAAGGGAACGAGCTGGTTGGTATTGTTGGGAAGGTGGATGTGGTAAGGGCACTGGCAAAATTATAAATAAAAATCTCTATGCCGAGAATTTTTGACAACATAGACCTTGAACTTTTAGAGCGTTCAGATTTTTGTGTTGGATATTTTAATATTAGAGGCTGGAAGCGGGTTGATTCGAGCTCTGAAAACCTAAAAAAGCGATTGATAGAATTAATTCGGAAATCTTGAATGAAGCAGTAAAACCATGAAGCTAACTGACAATGAAATACGGGACATAACCAAATACTTGGAGGAAGGCAAGCCGCTTCCTGATATGTATCGCTTTCTACTGTTCGGCGATAAGAGGGAGGTGGAGCTTGTCTGGAATGGCAAGACAAATGAGGTTACAAATGTTGTTCTGCCTTTTCAGGTTATTGAGCATGTGGATGAGCCGAGGGCTGAGAAGGATACAAGGATACAGACCTCTCTTTTTGATTTTGACAATCGTGGACGGCAGGTTAAAGGCTGGACAAATAAACTTATCTGGGGCGACAACAAACTCATACTTTCAAGTTTGAAGAACGGGCCGCTCCGTGAAGAGATAGAGGCGCAGGGCGGGCTCAAACTGATTTACATTGACCCGCCGTTTGATGTAGGCGCGGATTTTTCTATGGACATTGAAATAGGCGATGAGCAGTTCACAAAACAGCCGGGGGTTTTGGAGGAACTTGCATATAGGGATACATGGGGAAAAGGCGCTGATAGTTTTATTGCTATGATTTACGAGCGGCTTTCATTGATGCGGGATTTGCTGGCGGATGATGGAAGTATTTATGTGCATTGTGATTGGCGTCTTAATAGCTATATGCGACTTATTTTAGATGAGATATTTGGCAAAGATAATTTTCTTAATGAAATTATATGGACGAGGCGCACCAACACGGTAAAGGCAATATCCAAGAAATTTTCAATTAATACTGACAGCGTTTTTATCTATACAAAGACGAAGGATAACTACATATTCAACATTCAATATGGAGAGTATCCTCCAGAATATTTAGAGAGGTTTAAATATGAGGACGCAAGGGGAAAATATAGATGGCAGGTAATGGCAACTTATTCACAAGAACGATTAGAAAATCTAAAAAAAGAAGACCGTGTTAGGTTTTCAAATGACGCAAAATATCCAGAGTTTAAACAATACATATGGGAATTAAAAGGCCGTCCAATAGAAAATGTTTGGGATGACATAAACATGATCAATGCGATGGGTAGCGAGCGGTTGGGATATGAAACCCAAAAACCAGAAACCCTTCTTGAACGCGTCATTAAAGCCTCCTCAAGCGAAAACAACATTGTAGCCGATTTCTTCTGCGGCTCCGGCACTACATTATCCGTTGCTGAAAAACTTGGGCGCAAGTGGCTCGGCTCAGACCTCGGTAAGTTTGCCATTCATACTACCCGCAAGCGGATGATTGGCGTTCAAAGGGAGTTAAAGAAAGAAGGCAAAAACTACAGGGCTTTTGAGATTTTGAACCTCGGCAAATATGAAAGACAGCATTACATCGGCGTCAATCCAAGCCTTCGGGAAAAGGAAAAACAGAAACAGATTGCAAAAAAGGAAAAGGCATTTTTAGAACTTATCCTGCGCGCCTACCGCGCTGAAGGGGTTGAGGGGTTTAAAACCTTTCACGGCAAAAAAGCAGCGCGGCTTGTGGCTGTGGGACCGATTAATCTTCCTGTAACCCGTGTTTTTGTGGATGAGGTAATTAAAGAGTGTCTTTCAAATAAGATTACAAAGGTAGATGTCCTTGCCTTTGAATTTGAAATGGGGCTTTTCCCGAATATTCAGGAAGAGGCAAAGAAAAAGGGCATTGATTTAGCCCTCAAATATATTCCAAGAGATGTATTTGATAAACGGGCTGTGGAGAAGAATCAGGTAGTTTTCCATGATGTCTCCTACATTGAAGTAAAGCCTCATATAAAAAGCAATTCTGTTGCCGTAGAACTTACAGACTTTTCGGTTTATTATAATCAGGATTCTATTGCCAATGCAGAGGCAACATTAAAAAATGGAAAGAGTAAACTTGTGGTGGAAAACGGAAAGATTATAAAGGTGTCAAAAGATAAGGACGGCATTGTCCGCAGGGATATTTTGACAAAGAAATGGACTGACTGGATTGATTACTGGGCAGTGGATTTTGATTTTGAGAGCAAGAAAGAAGTTGTCCGAATACCGGTAAATCCTCCCCAGCCCCCTTTTTCAAAGGGGGGATTTGAAGAAAGATGGACAGGAGATTATATCTTTGAAAACGAGTGGCAGTCATTCCGCACCAAAAAAGACCGCACACTCGAATTAAAAAGCATATCCCACGAATGCACAAAAGGGCGGCGCAAGATAGCGGTTAAGGTGGTTGATATTTTTGGCAATGATACAATGAAGGTGGTGGAGGTGAAGATATAAGTGACAACCATTGATGAATTTAACAAGTGGCTGGAACACCCTGAAGACCGCAGCCTTGAATTCAAAACTGCTGAAAATAGTTTTGGTAAAGATACAGATCTTCCTGATTATTGCGCGGCTATTTCAAATGAAGGAGGTGGCAAATTAATTCTTGGCGTTACTAATGAAGAAAAGTGGTTGGAACGAAATCTTTTTCAGGCACCCACAACACGTTATCTAACGAATTGCTTCAAAAGATCAAAATAAGGGTTGATGTTGAGGAGTTAAAACATCCCGAAGGACGCATTCTTATTTTTCACATACCATCCCATCCGCTGGGACAGCCAGTCAAGTATAAAGGTAAATATAAAATGCGGGCTGGAGAATCGTTGTCCGAAATGGATAATACCACATTAAAGAAACTTCTCAACGAAACAGAGACAGATTTTTCCAGCCAAATCGTAACGGATTTATCTTTAACTGATATAGATGATCAGGCAATAGATAACTTTAAAAAACTCTGGGCTAAAAAAGCGCAAAGAGACGATTATCTTTCTTATTCAAATGAGAAAACCTTACGCGCGATAGGGCTATTGTCTGAAAATGGATTGAATTATGCAAGCCTAATACTGTTTGGTAAGAAGGAAAAGATAGATGAGTTGGCTCCCGGCAGCGAAATTATCTATGAGTGGAGACAAGATTCAAAGAAAATACCGTATGATTATCGAAAGAACTGGCGAGAACCGTTTTTTAAGATTTATAACGATATATGGGAAACAATAAATGCGCGTAATATAAGATTCCCTTTTCAAGAAGGTCTCTTTCAACGGGAAATATATGCCTTTAGCGAAAAACCTATACGGGAAGCGACGCTTAATGCAGTAGCACATAGAGACTATACCATACATAATCGTTCTATTTTTATAAAAGTGTCGCCAGAGGAATTTCTTATTGAAAGCCCGGGAGGATTTCCTCATGGAATAACCATAGAAAATATTCTGCATGAAACCAATTGGAGAAATCGGCGCATTGCAGAAACTCTTGAGAAAGCAGGGTTGGTAGAGCGTTCAGGGCAAGGCATGGACGATATTTTTGAAAGCACAATTAAAGAAGGCAAGGGATTACCTGACTTATTAGGAAGCAATGACTTTTCTGTCAGGCTTAAAATTCCAGCACAAGTTAAAGATAAAAATTTCATTCTTTTTATTGAGAAAATAACAAGAGAAAGGCAAATAACACTATCCTTTGATGAAATTTACGAATTAGAGAAAATTCGAGAAAATCAACCTGTTACTAATGTAGAATATAAGAAAAAATTTCTTGATATAGGCATTATTGAAAGAGTTGGCAAAACCAGAGGCGCAAAATATATTTTATCCCATAAATATTATACACATGCAGGCAAGATAGGAGAACATACTAGATTAAGAGGAATTTCTCGCGAAAAATGCAAAACGCTTATACTTGAACATCTAAATAAGAATAAAGGATACTTACTTGATTTATGTGTTACCTTTCCAGAGTTGAAGCGAATGGATATTTCTAATTTATTGCAAGAATTGAAAAATGATAACAAAATTGAGCATATTGGGTCAAAAAGAAAAGGCTATTGGAAACTTAAGAACTAAATATAATTATATTTAGTTTTGCCTCTTTTTTTAAGGATTGATAAAAAAATCATATAGTTACAATGGTAATACTAAGTAATACTAAATATATTCTAAATATAAATTCTAAATAATAACTATGGCGATTAACTCTAAATTCCCTCAATTTATGTTAAGACAAGTTAAAAAATTTATTATATCAAAAACCCTATGCTCCTCAATCGTCAAAAGGCTTTATTAAACTACATCTCTATTGCTGGAGAAATTAAAAGCAAGACTTTGCTTGTAAAGGCGTTGTTTCTGCTTTGCGAGGAAGAATTGAAGCCGCGCGGCTGTTCGCTATACGATTTTTTTCCGTATAAATACGGACCTTTTTCATTTGGTTTAATGAAACTTGATATTCAAAGATTGATTAACGAAGGCATTATCTCTGATTTTCATTATCGTGTAATTGACAAGAGGCGCGCTGACAAAATAATTGACGGTTTAGACGATGCAATGTCTTCCGCTTTAGAGAGAATACATAAAACATACGGCAAAATGAGTGTGGGAAAAATTAAAGATTATGTTTATAGCCGCTATCCGTATTTTGCCATTCATAATGATAATAACCCAAGAGCGTATGCGCCGCATGACCCTGCCAATAGTCCATTGCTTCAGGAAGCGCGCATTTTTACGATAGGCTACGAAGGCAGAAGTTTAGACGCTTTTCTAAATACCCTTATTGCAAATAATGTTAAGCTGCTTGTTGATATCAGGAATAATCCTGTGAGCATGAAATATGGATTTACCGGCAGTCTGCTGAAACATTATGTGGAAGAGACAGGAATAAAATATATCTCTATACCTGAACTTGGCATAGAAAGCCGATATAGAAAAAATCTGGATGAGCAAGGGGATTATACGAATTTGTTTAAAATTTATGAAAGCGAAATTCTGCCGCAGAGAAATGATAAGATGGCTTTGCTAAAAAATTTGATTACGCAGGAAAAGCGGATAGCCTTGATGTGCTTTGAAAAAGATGAGCGAATGTGCCATCGTGGCATAGCGAGCCGTTACTTTCAGAATTGGTGCGGTAACAAATATGGAGTATCTCATCTCTAAAACAGGCGAAAGATTGCTCATAGAGAAGGTTAAGGTTTTGATTACAGTTAAAACCTATCCTTTGCCGTCAAAAGAATATCAAGAAGTTGTCTGCACGGCAGGAGTCAGAGAAGACGGAACTTGGATTAGGCTGTATCCAGTGCCTTTTCGGCATTTGCCATATGATCAATGGTATAAAAAGTATCACTGGATTGAACTTGAGGTTATTAAGCACGATAAGGATCCAAGGAGTGAAAGCTATAGACCTTATGGGAAAATAAAAATTATCAGTAAGATAGACACTAAAAATAATTGGGAAGAAAGAAAAAGATATGTCTTAAAACATATTGAGCCATCGTTGGAAACGCTGAAAGAAAAGAGCAAAAGCGGGGTATCTCTTGGCGTTATCAAGCCAAAAGAGATTTTAGATTTTATTGTTGAACCTGTGTCCGGCGAATGGAAAGATAAATGGCAAGCTCTTTTTAAACAATTAAAATTATTTGGAGAACAGCAAAAACCATTGGAAAAGATACCTTATAAATTCAGCTATAGGTTTACTTGCCGCGGAGAAAATTGTGCTGGCCATAAGATAATGATTGAGGATTGGGAAATTTATGCGCTATATCGCAATATGCTCAAGAAATATAGCTCTGAAGAAAAAGCTATTGAAAAAGTGAAGGAACAATATTTTCATAAGTTTCCAAAAGAGAAAGACCTTTATTTCTTTATGGGAACAACAAGAAAAGACCACCATAGAGGGACATTTGTAATAATTGGGGTATTTTGGCCCAAAAAGGAAATTTGAATATATGGCTCTTCACCCTAAATTCCCAAAATCTCCATACGAAATACTTGAACCCGATTACCGCTGGTTTCCGGCTGATGAGGCCTTGCGTGAGCAGGGATATGAAAAACTCTTGCCGCCTCTCGTTGCCTCCATTAGAAAAAAAGTTAAAGAATGGCGTGATGCTGACTATAAGGGCGCAAGTCCCACAAGCATCGCCCTTCTAAAGTGGTGGTTTGAGACTGAACATCTATTGCCGCAGGCAGATGGCACAGAGGTGAAATTCCAATACTATTTCGGGCAGCAGGAGGCGGTAGAAACAGTTGTGTATTTATATGAAGTTGCCGGGGTTAAAGATAAATACGATTTAATTAGATTTGACGGCTCTGGCGCTGTATCTGCCGGAATGTTTGCCGAGAATTGGAAAAGGTTTGTTATCAAGATGGCAACAGGAAGCGGCAAGACTAAAGTTATGAGCCTGCTCTTGGCGTGGAGTTACTTTCACAAAATATATGAGCCTGATTCAACCCTTGCAAGGAATTTTCTGTTAATAACCCCAAATTTAATAGTGCTTGACCGCATCAGAAGCGATTTTGACGGGCTTAAAATATTCTTTCAAGACCCTGTCCTGCCTGACAATGGCTACGAGGGGCAGAATTGGCGGGATGATTTTCAACTGACCCTGCATATTAAGGATGATATAGGAATCGTCAGAAAAACAGGGAATATCTTTCTTACAAATATCCACCGCGTGTATGAAGATAACAGCAAAGACCCGACTTTTGAGGATGAGGATACATCGGATTATTTTCTTGGCAAAAAGCCGGTTGGGGCTACAAATGAGTCAAAGATCAATTTAAGCGATATCGTGCGGGAGATAGATGAACTGGTTGTGCTGAATGATGAAGCCCACCATATACACGATGAAAAACTGGCATGGTTCAAATCTATTGAAGACATACATAATCGGCTTTTGCAAAAAGGCGGTGAATTGGCATTGCAGGTTGATGTAACAGCAACCCCAAAGCATAACAATGGGGCTATTTTTGTGCAGACGATCTCAGACTATCCTTTGGTTGAGGCGATTTATCAGGATGTTGTCAAGCATCCTGTGCTGCCTGATTCTGCCAGCCGCGCAAAATTAGTTGAAAAAAAGAGTTCAAACTATTGCGAAAAGTATGAGGACTATATACACCTCGGCTATCTTGAATGGAAAAAGGTATACGAGGAGCATATCAAGATAGGCAAAAAGGCTGTGCTTTTTATTATGACAGATGATACAAAGAATTGCGATGAGGTTGCCGAATATCTGGAAGACAGATACCAGGAGTTTAAGGATTCTATTCTGGTAATCCATACAAAAAATAATGGAGAGATTGCAGAGACATCATCAGGCAAGAGCAAAGAGGAATTGGAAATACTGCGAAAGGCAGCAAACGATATTGATAAAAGCGATAATCCATATAAGGCAATAGTGTCTGTGTTGATGCTCAAGGAAGGCTGGGATGTCAGGAATGTTACAACAATTGTCGGTTTGCGGCCATATAAGGCAAAAAGCAATATCTTGCCGGAACAGACACTTGGGAGAGGACTGCGCCGTATGTATGGGGATGAAAATGTCCCTGAACTTGTCACTGTAGTAGGCACTGATGCTTTTATGGACTTTGTGGAATCTATAAAGAGCGAGGGGGTAGAACTTGAACTTAGGAAGATGGGAGAAGGGACGGGGCCAAAAGCTCCCATAGTGGTAGAGGTTGACAATGAAAATGGGCAGAAAGATATTGAGAAACTTGATATTCAGATACCTGTGTTAAGTCCAAGAATTTACAGGGAATACAAAAATCTTTCAGAATTAGATGTGGCAAGCTTCAATCATAAGAGGCTGCCCATTAAACAATTCAGCGAGGAAGAAAAACGACAAATAGTCTTTAAGGATATTACCACCGGAGAGATTACTCATGCAACAGAGATGGATACTGATTTTGCGGCGAATTATCAGAGCGTTATAGGGTATTTTGCGCAGGTTATAATGAAGGAATTAAGGCTCGTAAGCGGATATGATATATTATATGGAAAGGTCAAGGAGTTCATACAAGCGCATCTATTTTCGGAAAGGGTTGATCTTGACGATTTAAATATTATTAGAAACTTATCCGAGATTGAGGCAACGAAAACTATTATAGAAATTTTTAAGAAACAGATTAACGAATTGACCGTTCTTGATAAGGGTGAGGCGGAGATAAGGGATTATATAAAAATCAGCAAATGCCGGCCTTTTGTTGTTAAAGAACAAGGCTATTTGATTCCTAAAAAGAGCATCTTTAATAAAATCATTGGGGACAGCCATTTTGAGCTTCAATTCGCCAGTTTTCTTGATGGATGCAATGATATTATTTCCTATACAAAAAACTTTTTTGCCGTGCATTTTAAAATAGATTATCGCAATGCCGAAGGGGCAATATCTGACTACTATCCTGATTTTGTTGTAAAGACTGCTGAAAAGGAGATTTATATTATTGAAACAAAGGGGCGTGAGGACTTGGATGACCTGCTTAAAATTAAAAGATTGAGCCAATGGTGCGATGATATTAACTCGGTTCAATCTGAAGTGCATTATGCGTGGCTTTATATAAAGCAGGAAAAATTTGAGAAATATTCTCTGAAGAATTTTACTGAACTGAGGAATGCGTTTAAGGGTGAGGAGCTGGATTTCATCGTCAATTACGACCTCAAATACAGAATGGAAAGGGAGAGAGGTAATGAGGAAGAAGGATAATCTAATGGATGTTTATGAACCACTCCTCTAAAAATCACAATCATGTCGTTTTTAGATGGTCTCTTATCAAAATATGACAGAAGACCACGCCTGTAAAGGCGTGGATGAATGTCATCCTTACAGGGAGTTTGAGGGTATGTAGCCCTCAATATGATAAATACTCCTTAACATAAGTGCCACTGGCGTAAGCCAGTGGGTATCTACTCGTGGCTAATCTATATATGGAATTAATTTCATCAAGTCATGAGGAGACTCAAAAAATCGGAAAGGCTATTGGAAAATTGCTGACAGCAGGCGATGTTGTATGTCTCTACGGCGACCTTGGTTCCGGCAAGACCTGTCTCGCACAGGGGATAATAAAGGGGTTAGATGTGGCAGAGGATAAATATCTAAGAAGCCCCACCTTTACACTCATAAATCAATATAAGGGAAGGATGCCTGTATGCCACTTAGACCTATATCGGTTGGATAATATTAACGAGGTTGAGGATATAGGTATTGAGGAGCATATGTGCGGAGATGAGGTTGTAATAATAGAATGGGCGGAACGGATGGAGAAACTTCTGCCTGAAAAGAAGATTGATATACATATTTCTTCCGGTGGTATCAATACAAGGAAATTTATAATTTCATGTCCAGATAATATGGTGAAGGGGTTAACTCCCTAACTCCTCAACTCCTTAACTCCTTAACTCGTAACTCTTTTCCCTTTACAACTATTATTTGCTGTGGCACAATATTTGCGTATAACAAAAATTCTTTTGAGTGAATGTGAAAAAGGTCATTAGCTTAAGATGGTTTTTAATTATTATAATACTATCGGTAGCCTCTCTTACAGCGTTTTATCTGGTTACAAACAGTTCCAGAAATGTAAGCTATATGCCTGTAGAGATAGCAAAGAAAGGGATAGACCTCATCATGAGGAGGGTTCGGTTGGTTGAAAAGAAAGGCGGGCAGAAGGAATGGGAGCTGGTTGCGAAGAGGGCAGAGTTTAGCAAATCGGAAAATAAAATAAATATGGAGGATATAAGGGCGACCTTCTATCCTAAAGACAGGAAACCGGTTACTATAAGCTCAAAAAAAGGGATAGTGAATAATGAAAATAAAAATATAGAATTGAATGGTGATGTCTTTATAAAATCTGATGACGGATTTAAACTGAATACAGATAATCTCACATGGGTTGCATCGGAGAGGATACTAATGACTGACGATTTTGTAGAGATAACAGGAGATAGGTTCAAAATTACCGGCAACGGGTTTGTTTCAAATATAGATTCACATGATATAAAGATAAAGAATAAGGTAGAGGCAGTGTATAATTAATGAAAACGGGAGTCAGAAGTCAGGAAAAGATAGTAAGCAGTAGGCAGTATGCAGTAAGCAGAAAAACCATCTATTGTTTACTGCCTACTCCTTACTGCCTACTGCCTACTGCCATCTGCTTACTGCTTACTGTTTACTGTCTTCTGCCTCTTAAGTCATATGCTGAGGAAGAGGGCGTTAAAGAGGAGAATGCCCCTATCAAGATTACATCCGGCAGGATGGAGACTCAGAACGGGAAAAATGTTGTATCCTTTATGGAGAATGTGGTTGCAAAAAAAGGGGATATGACCATATATGCAAACAGGCTTGATGTATATAGCGATAAGGACAAAAAAAAATTAATAAAGATAATTGCAGAAGGGGATGTTAGAATAGAAAAAGGGCTGAAGACAGCCACAGGGGCGACGGCTGAATATTATGATGAAGGACAGAAGCTTATTTTAAGAGGCAATCCAAAGTTAAAGGAAAAGGATAATTTGATTGAGGGGAGTGAAATTATCTATTATATAAAAGAAGAGAATGTGACTGTTCATGGTGATGAGAAAAAGAAGGTGGAGGTAACCCTTTTCCCTGAAGAGAAGAAATAGGGATAAGAGGGATAAAAAAATTGCAGGTATTAAAAGCGGTAGAACTGGTAAAGGCATTCAAGGGCAGGAAGGTTGTAAACAGTGTAAATGTTGAGATTAAAAAGGGTGAAGTTGTAGGGCTTTTGGGTCCAAATGGTGCCGGAAAGACAACTACATTCTATCTGGTTGTAGGGCTGACAAGGCCTGAAAGCGGAAATGTATTCCTGGGCGAAAAAGAGATTACCTATCTCCCCATGTATCAGAGGGCGAGGCTGGGAATCGGCTATCTCCCCCAGGAGGCATCAGTATTCCGTAAGCTGACTGTAGAAGAGAATATCCTGGCAATTCTTGAGACGACGAGGCTGGCGAAGAGAGAAAGACAGGAAAAGGCAGATATGCTCATGGAAGAACTGAATATACTCCATGTGAAGGACACAAAGGCATATGCACTTTCAGGCGGCGAGAGGAGGAGGGTTGAGATATGCAGGACACTTGCAACATCCCCCTCTTTTATACTGCTGGATGAACCTTTTGCAGGGATAGACCCTATTGCAGTAGTGGATATTCAGAATATTATATTGCAGTTGAAAAAAAAGATGGGAATGGGGATATTGATAACTGACCACAATGTAAGAGAAACATTGGAAATTACGGACAGGGCGTATATAATAAATGAAGGCGAGATTATTGACAGCGGCAGTCCTGCTGAAATAGCTAAGAGCGAAAAGGCAAGAAAATTTTATCTTGGAGAGAATTTTACCCTATAGAAAACATTTAAGGAGAAAGGGAGAAGTTAGAAGAAATGGAGAAAAAATCTTTAAAATTATTTTTTAAAAACCGGTTATATTCTCCACTTCTCCCATTTTTCCATTTCTCCTTAATCTTTTTCTTTTGTTTTTATGGCAAATGAAACTAAATTAACATTAAGGCAGACACATAGGCTGGTGATGACTCCAATGCTCCAGCAGGCAATAAAGCTTCTGCCCCTCGCACGGCTTGATTTAATCAACCAGATTACTCAGGAACTGACTGAAAACCCCTTGCTTGAAGAAGAAGAGGTTGTGCAGATAAAGGAGAACGGTTCTGAAAGCAATGGTTCTGCTGAATCTACTACAGATATAGAATACACAAAGAATAAAGGAGAAGAGAATAAAACAGATATTGACTGGGAGACATATTTTCAGGATAATTCTTACTCACAGTTCCCTTCACAGGGATATTATACACCTGAAAGACCGCCAATTGAAAATACTCTTAGACAGAAGACATCTCTGAGGGAGTATCTGGCATGGCAGCTTAACCTTTCAGCGGAGGATGACAGGGATAGGTATATAGGCACCATTATTGTTGGAAATATTGACGATGACGGATATATGAGAAGCAGTGCTGAAGAGATTGCCCAGAGTGTAAATGCGACAGCAGATGATGTAGAAAAGGTTCTTGGGCTTATCCAGTCTTTTGACCCTCCGGGGGTAGGTGCAAGGGACATTAAAGAGTGTCTTGGTCTGCAGATAAAAAATAAGGGTCCGATTAGCTCATTGGCTGCACTCCTTATTGAAAGATTTTTAGATGTATTGGAGGAGAAAAACTTTCATAAGCTGTCCAAAGAGATAAATGCACCTATAAAGGACATTGTTGAGGCGGTAAAGATTATAAGGGAATTGAATCCGAATCCCGGCAACAAGTATAACCCTACAGAAATTCAGTATGTAACGCCTGATGTGCTTGTAGTAAAGACAGAAGATGATTACCATGTAATGCTCAATGATGAGGGGATACCAAGACTTAAGGTAAGTTCCTGTTATCAGGAGATATTAAAGAATAAGAATAAGAACGAGGCAAAAGAATATGTTGAGGAAAAATTCAGGTCAGCGGTATGGTTTATAAAAAGCATTGAACAGAGGAGACAGACTATTTACAAGGTAGCAAAGAGCATTGTCAGGTTCCAGAGGGAGTTTCTTGATAAAGGGCTTGCCCATCTTAAGCCCCTTGTCCTAAGGAATGTTGCTGAAGACATAGGCATGCATGAATCAACAGTAAGCAGGGTTACTACGAATAAATATATCTATACACCTCAGGGGATGTTTGAGTTAAAATTCTTCTTTCACAGCGGAATAAATTCATCAAGCGGGGATATGATGTCCTCTGTAAGGGTAAAAGATATGATAAAGGAGGCTGTAGCGGGGGAGGAGGCGGTAAAACCCTTCACAGACCAGCAGCTTGTGGAAGTCCTGAAAAATAAAGGAATAAATATAGCGAGGAGGACTGTAACAAAATATAGGAAGGAAATAAAGATTGCCTCTGCGAGTAAGAGGAAAAAGAGATTTGAATATTAAATAAAACACTTATTAACCACGAAGGCACAAAGTTCACAAAGGAAAGAAAAGAGAAAAAAGATTAAGGAGAAATGGGAAAAGGG
>Ga0209211_10008691_pt1 | contig 13816 bp, 12 predicted proteins | sample RifGroA2_FD_183992 | JGI IMG/M metagenome (GOLD analysis project Ga0209211, IMG submission 183992) | Groundwater microbial communities from Rifle, Colorado, USA - Groundwater A2 (SPAdes) (version 2) | ecosystem: Environmental > Aquatic > Deep subsurface > Groundwater | place: Rifle, Colorado...
CTTCCGCGTTCTCGCCCAGAGGCGAGCCGCGGTTTTCCATGCCGGCAAACCCGCATTGGGGGCCCCGCCGCTTCAAGCAATGGCTTCCTCAACAATCTAAGCACTCTCCACCCAAAACTGAGGCATTACGCCGAATTTAGGAATGAGGTTGACTGTAAGTCAAAAAATGTCTAATAATCAAAAATGGTTGACCCAAATCCTGAAAAACTCAAAGTCGCCCTCACTTTTGACGACGTTTTGTTGGTTCCCAACTATAGCGAATGCTTACCTCGAGACGTTGAACTACCCACTAAGCTTTGCAAACGGCTCACCTTAAATATCCCTTTAGTTTCTGCTGCAATGGATTCGGTAACCGAATCCAAAACCGCCATTGTTATGGCCCAAATGGGTGGGATTGGGATTATTCATAAAAACTTGAGCCTCCAAGTGCAAAGTGCTGAAGTTCAAAAAGTAAAGAAGAGTGAATCGGGCATGATTTTAGATCCCATCACTTTAGGGCCGCAAGAAAAAATCCGTGCGGCGATTGAACTCATGAAAGAAAATAATATTTCGGGGGTACCTATTACCGAAGGCAAACGCCTCGTGGGGATTTTAACCAATCGTGATTTAAGATTCGAAATTAATTTAGAAAGACCTATTTCAGAGGTCATGACCAAAAAATTAGTGACGGTTAATGAAAAAGTAACTTTAGAAGAAGCTAAAAAAATTCTTCATGAACACCGCATTGAAAAACTTTTAGTGGTTGATCCGCAAGGCAATCTTAAAGGTTTGATCACCATCAAAGATATTCAAAAAACCGAGGCGCACCCGCAAGCCGTCAAAGATGCACGCGGCCGCTTGGTGGTAGGGGCTGCGGTAGGGGTGGGGAAGGATGCCTTAGAGAGGGCCAGCGCTTTAGTCCAAGCCGGCTGTGATGTGTTGGTGGTCGATACCGCCCATGGTCATTCGAAGGGGGTGCTTGACACGGTGCGGGAACTCAAAAAAGTTTTTCCACAAATAGACGTCTTGGCTGGCAATGTAGCCACGGCTGATGCGGTTCGTGATTTGGCAAAGGCTGGGGCCGATGGAATTAAAATAGGAATTGGGCCCGGAAGTATTTGCACCACCCGAGTGGTGGCTGGGGTTGGCGTGCCTCAAATCAGCGCTATTATGGAATGCTCGAAGGTGGCCAAAGAATTTGATATTCCTCTTATTGCCGATGGTGGCATTAAATATTCTGGCGACATTACCAAGGCCCTAGCCGTAGGGGCTTCAACCGTGATGCTAGGCAGTTTATTTGCAGGTACCGATGAATCACCTGGCGAACGGGTGCTTTATCAAGGGCGAACCTATAAAGTGTACCGCGGCATGGGTTCCATAGGCGCCATGGCAGCCGGGTCCAGTGATCGGTACTTTCAAGAAGCCAACCTACCCGGCGATAAATTTGTGCCAGAGGGTATTGAAGGGGTGGTGCCTTATCGTGGGCCACTCTCAGATACGATTTATCAATTGGTAGGGGGTATCAAAGCAGGCATGGGTTATTTAGGTGCAAAAAATATTTCCGAACTTTGGCAAAAAGCTAAGTTTGTGCGTATCACCAGCTCAGGCTTAAAAGAATCCCACGTTCATGATGTGATGATCACCAAAGAGGCTCCCAATTACTACCACGGGGAATGATAATTCCTCTCTAGGGGCGGGATCATATTGAATCGAAACGGCACAACACATTTTGCCGGTTTAAAAAATCAGTTGATAATGAGTGCCAGGTCCTTTGCCAAGCTCCTGCAAAAAACCCGCATCGGTTAGTTCGTGAAGGCTACGGATGACGGTTCTTCGGTTCATGCCCGTCTCACCCGCGAGCGCACCGGTCGTTTGTGTTGTTTCCGGATGCTCACGAAAACATTTCAGGGTTTTTACAGCTCTGGGGCCCAGCTTTTGATAGGCAATATATTTGTCGTGATAATATTTGATATCCCCTGTGAGAGATCGCTCCATCATCTTCAACATAAAATTCAGAAAGCGCTCAATTTTATATTCGGTGGGGTCGGGGCGATAAATACCTCCCGAACATTGGCGCAAGACGATGTAATATTCCGGCCTGACTTTTTCAATTTGTCGATCAATCGCCAAGTAAGGTGCCACAAAACTTAAACTTTCGTCCGGAGAGTGGAGCATTCCCAAATGAAACAAAGCGCGTCCCAGCCTTCCGTTACCGTCCTGAAAAGGATGGATCGCCAAAAAGCGGTAGACAAATTCCGTGATCACCGCCAGCGGCCAGAGATGTTCCGGAAGGACTTTATTATACCAGGCGATTAAGTCCCGCATCGCGGCGGCGGTAATCGGGCCGGGTTCTGCGGTTTTGAAAATTTCTCGAGTCACCTTGTTGCCGACCCGCTCAATGACGCCGTTGGGCGCAATTTTATATTGGCCGATATAATGAGAGGCGGCTGAATAATATTCGAGCAGTTGCCGATGGAGTTCGCGCAGATCGGTTTCTCTGATGGGGAAGAGTTCTCTTGCCTGTGCGTAAACAAGGTTTTGCACCTGGCGTAGGCCGGCGACTTCTTCAATACTCCGCTGTTTGTCTTTGGAGAGTTTATCTTCGATCACCGCTTTATGCTTTTCAAAAGAGCCTTGTCTTGCATCTTTCCCAAGAGTTTCATCGAGCCAGTCGATTTCAACATTGGTGAGGATGGCATTTTCAATACGGGTGGAGGCTCCAATATTACTGATGAGGGCGTTGCGGCGAATGTATTCTCTATGCTCTTCCGTAAGGCTTTTGAGCTTTTCTTGGACGGATGAGCATAACCCGCTGATATTTTTTAGTTTCTTTTCTAATTCCGGCTCTATTTTATACGAGAGGGGTGTCATTTACAGAGATGACTGTGACATCTTGTGACACTTAAGTCAATAATTTTGGCACAAAGTGTCACAAACAGCTACTGCTCGACGCAGATGAGATAGGTTGCCGCACCCGCCAGTGCCTACGGCAATCGCAGCCGCGAGGGTCATGGTATTGTGTTGACCAATAGCCCCTTCACGATACGGATTATAGTTTTCAACTACATTAAGGCTTATGTTTTTAAACCCATTGGGAATTTTTGAATTCATTAGAATTATCCCCTTAATTGAGTAAATCAAGTATTGATGGGTATATCCTGACTCAGAAAGCCTATATTTTTTGTTGTAGGCGGGTGGGAAAATCGGGTAGTGCTTAGTAGTCTATGGATAAAGTTCTCATCCTTGATTTTGGTTCGCAATATACTCAGCTTATCGCCCGAAGAATTCGCGAATTTCATGTTTATTCTGAAATACAGCCCTATAACTATCCGCTTGCAAAAATTATTGAGTTTGCCCCTAAGGCCATTATTTTGTCGGGAGGCCCGGCCAGTGTGTTAGGTGATGATGCGCCTTCACTCCCACTAGAGGTGCTCAATCTGGGTATTCCGTTATTAGGGGTTTGCTATGGCATGCAACTCCTTACGAAGCTTGCCGGTGGAACCGTAGCCAAGGCTCAATTTCGAGAATATGGCCGCGCTACCCTCAAAGTCGTCGAGCCTAGTGGGCTCTTCGAAGGGATGAAGAGTTCGAGTACGATTTGGATGAGTCATGGCGATTCTATTTTAACCTTGCCACCGCATTTTATTAAGTTGGCGGAAAGTGTTGATGCGCCTATTGTTGCCATGGCCTTTCCGGCTAAAAAAATCTATGCCCTGCAGTTTCACCCTGAAGTTAGTCACACCGAAGAGGGCGCGCTGATCCTCGAAAATTTTCTGTTTAAAATTGCCGGGTGTAACCCCAATTGGAACTTAAGTTCCTTTGTGGAACGTGCGCTGCAAGAAATTCGCAAAACGGTAGGGCATGAAAAGGTGATTTGCGGAGTCTCCGGTGGCGTAGACTCTACTGTAACAGCCGTGCTTATTCACAAGGCCATTGGCGATCAATTACAATGTATTTTTATCAACAATGGTTTGCTGAGAAAAAAAGAGGCAGAAAAAGTTATTTCTACCTTTGCTAAAAATTTTCATATTCCGTTGCATTATGTTGATGCGAGTAGCCGCTTCTTAAAAAAATTAGCTGGTATTACAGATCCTGAAATGAAACGAAAAATTATTGGTAATGAATTTATTTTTGTCTTTGAAGAAGAAGCTAAAAAGTTTTCTTCCACCCAATTTTTGGCCCAGGGTACTTTATATCCCGATGTGATTGAAAGCGTTTCTTTTAAAGGCCCATCAGCGGTTATTAAAAGCCATCATAATGTGGGTGGCCTGCCTAAAAATATGAAATTTAAATTGATTGAACCCTTAAAGGAACTCTTTAAAGATGAGGTGCGTAGGGTTGGAGAAACTTTGGGAATAAGTCGAGAGCTAACGCATCGTCATCCCTTCCCTGGGCCGGGGCTTGCGGTGCGTATTTTAGGCCCCATTACGCCAGAAGGTATTGCTTTGTTGCAAGAGGCCGATGATATTATTGTGAGTGAAATTAAGACGGCGGGTTTTTATGATAAAGTTTGGCAGGTGTTTGGTGTGTTATTACCGGTCAAATCGGTTGGGGTGATGGGCGATGAAAGAACTTATGCAAATGTCTTGGCCATTCGCTGTGTGCAGAGTACCGATGGTATGACAGCCGATTGGGTGCCATTGCCTTTTGATTTACTGTCAAAAATGAGTAACCGAATTATTAATCAAGTGAGTGGGATCAATCGAGTTGTTTACGATATTTCTTCTAAACCACCTTCTACCATTGAATGGGAGTAGCTTAAGTGTTTACTCACCTCCATGTTCACTCTCAATATTCCTTGCTCGAAGGGGCTATCAAAATTAATAGCCTTATTGAGCAAGTCAAACAATTAGGCATGAACTCGGTTGCCATGACGGATTCAGGCAATTTGTTTGGGGCGGTTGAATTTTACGAGGCAGCCACCAAAGCGGGTATTAAACCTATTTTAGGCGCTGAAGTTTATTATCTTACGCAAGGGTCGCTTCAACAAAAAGACACAAAACGTAAAGACGGTCTTTTGGCCAATTTGGTTTTATTGGTGATCAACGAAGTTGGCTATAAAAATTTATGTCGATTGCTAACCATCGCTCATCTGGAAGGGTTTTATTATAAACCACGATTAGACAAGGTAACTCTAGCCCAATACCATGAAGGGCTTTTTGCTTTGTCAGGCACTCTAAAAGGCGAAGTTCATTCCCATTTACTTGAACAAAACCCTCAGTTGGCAAAAATAGCGCTCGAAGAATTAGCAAGTTTTTATCCCAATCGATTATTTTTAGAAATTCAAGATCATGGCCTGCCGCAAGAAAAATTATTACGCCCTGAGTTAATTCGTTTAAGCCAAGAGACTTCAATCCCTTTAGTGGCCACCAATGATTGCCAATATGTTTTAGCACAGCATCAAAGCGCACATCAGGTTTTACATTGTATTAAGGTGGGTCGAACGCTCAAAGAAGAAGAAGACCGAGCGGTCTTTACGACCGATCAATTCTATTTAAAATCCCCCGAAACCATGAAAAAGGCTTTTCAAGATCTGCCCGAGGCTTTAGCTAATACTCAAAAAATTGCTGAAAGTTGTGAATTTAAATTTACCTTTGATCAATACTATTTTCCTAAATATGAATCCGTTGAAAATTTAAGCGCCGAAGAACTTTTAAACAAAAGGACTCAAAGTGGGTTTGCAAACCGTTGGGAAAAAGTTCAACATCAATACCCGGTTGAAAAACAGGCCAGCCAGCATGAAATTTATCAAAAGCGAATTGAAGAGGAACTGGCAGTTATTTTAAAGATGGGGTTTGCCGGGTACTTTATCATTGTTGCAGATTTTATTAATTTTGCAAAAAGCGAAAGTATTCCCGTGGGCCCTGGCCGTGGTTCTGCCGCCGGTTCTCTGGTTGCTTATTGCCTCAATATTACGGACATCAACCCCATGCCTTTTGACTTGCTCTTTGAACGGTTTTTAAACCCCGAACGCATTAGTATGCCTGACGTGGATATTGATTTTTGTATGAAGGGACGAGACCGAGTTATTGAATATGTCACTCAGAAATATGGGAATGTTTCACAAATTATTACCTTTGGGACACTCAAAGCCAAGGCCGTGATTCGCGATGTGGGCAGGGTGTTAGATATTCCCTATGGAGAAGTCGATCGTATTGCAAAACTCATTCCCAACGCCCTTAATATTACCCTAGAGCAGGCTTTGAAAGAAGAGCCGGCCTTGCAAGAATTGGCGCAAAACAATCAGCAGATTCGTCAACTCATTGAAATCGCCAAAACTCTAGAAGGTCTTACCCGACATGCTTCAACGCACGCGGCTGGGGTGGTGATTGGTGATCGGGCTTTAACCGAATACCTGCCACTCTATCATGGCACCCACGACGAAATTGTTTCTCAATTTGACATGAAGGCCGTTGAGAAAATTGGCTTAGTGAAGTTTGATTTTTTAGGTCTTAAGACTTTAACTGTTTTAGATATCGCGCGTAAAATTATTAAACGCGTTCAAAATATCGACATCCGTTTTGATGATATCCCGTTAGATGATGCCAAAGTTTATGAACAACTCTGTACAGGGGACTCTTTAGGGATTTTTCAATTGGAATCCTCAGGGATGCAAGACCTGCTAGTTCGCCTTAAACCCAATCGCTTTGAAGACCTGATTGCCTTAGTGGCCCTTTATCGACCTGGCCCCTTGGGCAGTGGCATGGTCGACGATTTTATCAATCGCAAACATGGAAAAACCCAAGTGGCCTTTGAATTGCCGCAGCTAGAATCCATCTTAAGTGACACCTACGGGGTTATTCTTTACCAAGAACAAGTTATGAAGATTGCCGCGGTGTTGGCTAATTTTTCATTAGGTGAAGCCGATCTGTTAAGGCGAGCCATGGGCAAGAAAAAAACCCAAGAAATGGCTAAGCAACGAGAACGCTTTTTGAAAGGTGCTACCGATAATCATATCCCTCGAAAAAAGGCCGAACGGATTTTTGATTTGATGGCCAAATTTGCTGAATATGGTTTTAACAAATCCCATAGTGCAGCCTATGCCTTGGTTTCCTATCATACGGCCTATCTAAAAACTCATTATAATGTTGAGTATATGGCTAGCGTGCTTACCCACGAAATGGGCAATACCGACAAAATTTTAATTTATATTAATGACTGTAAAGAACATGGCATGAGCCTCTTGCCACCCGACATCAACGAAAGTTATCGCTACTTTTCAGTTAATCAGGACCGGCAGATACGTTTTGGGTTGGCAGCCGTCAAAGGGGTAGGGGATGCAGCCATTACGGCTATTATTGAGGTGCGAGAAAAGATGGGTAGGTTTAATGATCTTTTTCACCTTTGTGAATGGGCTGACACCCGGAAGGTTAATAAAAAAGTCCTCGAGGCTTTAATCAAATGCGGGGCGTTTGATCGTATCGATGCCGATCGTGCTTCAACGCTCGCCAATTTAGATGGGGCTTTGGAATGGGGCAATAAACGTCAAATGGAAAAGACCGTAGGGCAGGCCAATATGTTTACCCAAGCCCCCAATTTGGTGCGAGTGAAACCCTGGGGTGAAAAAGAACGCCTAACTTTTGAAAAAGAGGCCTTGGGTTTTTACATTACAGGCCATCCGCTAGAACGTTACCAAGGCCAAATTAAAAATTTAACAAAATATTCTATCCAAAATTTAAAAGAGGCCCAAGATAAAGAACAGGTAACTATTTGCGGGGTGGTGAGTAGTTTAAAAATGATTCGCACCAAGCAAGGCAAAAAAATGGCGTTTGTTAATCTAGAAGATTTAACGGGTTCTTTAGAAGTGATTGTCTTTAGCGAGTGTTATCAAAATGCCGCGCGATTTTTAGAAGGGGACATTGCTCTTTTTGTTAAAGGCCGGGTGGATGCCGGAGAAGACAATATAAAAATCATTGCTGAAGAAATATTACCCTTAGATAAAGTTCGTTTATTGAAAACTCGAAGTATTCATTTTAAAATCGAAAAAATTTTAGCGAGTCAACATGCCTTGGAACAACTTAAAAAAATTCTTTTAGATTATCCTGGCCACACCCCGGCCTATTTGCATCTCTTGGCTCCAGGGCAACAAGAAACCATTCTGTCTCTACCCAGTGAGTTGTCGGTTGATATTAATGATACCTTTATTCAAAAGATCGAAGACCTCTTTGGGACAGACAGTGTGATTTTACACTAATATGTTCGAATCCGCCTATTTGATTGGAGTAAAATTTCCTAATACCACCAGGGAGGAGTGTGAGAATTCTCTGACTGAGTTAAAAAATCTCACTCAAACTTCCGATGCCAAGGTGGTAGGCCAAACCTTTCAAGATTTAAAAACGAGTCATCCGGCAACTTTTTTAGGGAAGGGGAAAATATCCGAACTTGCTCAAACCCTCCGCTCCCATAAAGCCAACCTCGTTATCATTGATACAGAACTTAGCCCGGCCCAAAACAAAAATCTACAAGAGGCCCTTAAAATCAAGGTTGTGGACCGTACCGGTTTAATCCTCGACATTTTTGCTAAACACGCCAAAACCAAAGAAGGGAAGATGCAAGTTTCCTTGGCGCAGTGCCTCTATACCCTGCCAAGATTGGTAGGGATGTGGGAACATTTTAGCCGGCAACAAGGTGGTATTGGCGTGCGGGGGCCGGGAGAAACCCAATTAGAAGTTGATCGCCGTCGGATCCGCGAAAAGATGGCTCATATTCGTAAAGAACTTCAGCAAATTAAACGAACCAGGGCAGTGCATCGCTCGCAACGCGAAAGTGTACCCATCCCACTGGTGTCTATTGTGGGCTATACCAATGCGGGCAAATCAACTTTGCTCAACACCTTGACCCAAGCGGGTGTCTTAGTTGAAGACAAACTCTTTGCCACCCTTGACCCCACGGTTCGTCGCTATCGCCTGCCTTCAGGTCGTAAGATTTTGTTAGCTGACACCGTGGGTTTTATCAGTCGCTTACCGCATGAACTGGTTGAGGCCTTTAAATCGACCTTTGAAGAAGTTTCGCGGGCCACCTTGCTTTTACATTTGATCGATGTTTCAACCCCAAATTGGAGTAAGCAAGCCAAAGTGGTGCGCCTGGTATTACGAGAGATGGATTTGCACCGTAAACGCAGCTTAAATATTTACAGCAAAGTTGATTTAGCCCCAGAATTTAAAGCCAAGAATGGGATTTTGATTTCAAGCCTTAACCATCAAGGGCTTGATGAACTGGTGCAGGCTATCGACGATGCATTATCGACTCGAGAAAGGGTCTACCAATTCCAGGTGCCTTACGACGCGATGCAAGTCTTGCCCATGCTTTATGAATGTGGCCGAGTTTTAGAAAGAAAAGATCAAAAAGATGGCATGCAATTCAAAGTGTCATTGAACACCAAATTTCGAAAAATAATCGAATCGCAAATAGGCCGAAAAATAAAAAAGATAGATGTCATTCTGAACTTAAGCGGGTGAAGAATCTTCCATTTCGCAATCCGAAGTGGAAGATTCTTCACCCGGATCAAAGTCCGGGTTCAGAATGACAAAAAATCAATAAGCAATTTTGTTGGTCAGCTTGACTGAACAATCATGAATGGCTGAAGCGATGGTTTGACCTAAAGGTGACTTTACGAAGAAATCACCGCCCACACCAAAGCCGGCGCCGCCACCACCTGAAATACGAAAGTCAACTTTGCTTTTGCAGACTTCTTCGCTTGCCATGATTTCGCTGGTTGAACTGTCGTAAATACGGCAGGTCATGCAAAATTTGCTGGCTTTGGGACTAATCCGACCAAAACCAAATCCACCCCAACTACCACCGAGGCCGGCTATGGTCCCACCGATGTTATCTTTGGAAGCACCCGTCATTGCAAAACTAACTAATTTGCCAGCTAATTTGACATTTTTAGACCGCGCATCATTTTGCCCGGCTTTAGCGTGGGTTTGGCGTAGGTATTGCTCCCGTTCAAACCCTTGGCTAACCGAATAACCACCGCGTTCCAGCACGCGATAGCAGCCCGAATTGACCAATTCGTTAACCACCACGTCCCGTGCATTCATGGAAAAATCATTCCAATCAATGGAAATATTTTCCGTTCTGAAAGTATCGACGGCTACACTCATTTTTTCAGAGCAGCTTGGGTATGCTAGTTTGCTTTTTTTAGAAAAGGCATTGTGGGGAACCATGGCTAACACAACAATGAAAGCTACGCTTAACCCCAAAGAGTAATAATTTTTCATAACTAATTGACCTCCAAAGATTTATTATGAAAATTTCATAATAATATTTTTTATAAATAGCAAATATAAATAATGTATATCGTTGACGTAATAGGGATCTCACTCTAACATGCTAACGCTTTTAAAGACACTTAAGCTTCTTGAAAGGTTAAAACTTTCTATGACATGGGTAACCTTGCCTAATTTCATTACAATCTTTCGGCTTTGTTTGATTCCCTTTTACCTCCATTTTTTCATCCAAGGCCAATACCGCCTAGCCATGATCATCTTTGCGTTGGCGGGGATTTCAGATGTGGTGGATGGGGGGCTGGCCCGCTACTTCAAGCAAAAAACTCGTTTTGGCTCGATCATGGACCCGGCGGCCGATAAGATTTTGATGTTATCTACCTACTTAACCTTAGGCTTTACGGGCTTTATCCCTATGTGGGTGAGTTGTCTGGTTATTTTGCGCGATCTGTGGATTGTTCTGGGTGTTTTTTACCTTAAGGCCAAGGCTAAGGTTTTTAATTTTTCAGCCACCCGATTGAGTAAATTAAACACCTTTTTTCAGCTTTTCACAGCTTTGGGCTTCTTTTTAAAGGCCTTTCAAGGGCAAGAAAGGATCACCTGGTTACAACCTATTGAATCTTGGTTTTACCCTGGATTACAATGGGTCATGTGGGTCATGGTTTTGACCACTGTTTTATCAGGCCTACAGTATACCCAAAAAGGGCTAAAAATTCTTACCATCTAAACTCATGGGCATTTTTAAAAATAAAAAATTCAAAGTTATCGTCAGTGATTTTCATTTAGGAAAAGGGCGAAGAAGCCCTGATGGGTCGACTAATTTATTAGAAGACTTTGATACCGATCGTGAATTCATTGCCCTGATGGATTATTATCTCAAAGACACTTTTAAAAATACTCATGTTGAACTGGTATTGAATGGAGATTTTTTTAATTTATTGCAAATTGACTATCGTAATCGTTTTACCGATTTTATTACCGAAGCCGATGCCCTGCATAAAACCATGAGCATTCTGCATGGGCATCGTGAGCTTTTTGATAAATTAGCCGAATTTTCCCAAAGCCCAAACCATCAGGTGGTTTTTATTTTAGGCAATCATGACCCGGGTTTGTTGTGGCCTGGGGTGCAAGAGGTGCTTCGGAAAAGGTTGCAGGGCGAAGTGGCTTTTCACATGGAATCTTATGAAGAAGGTGGGGTGTATATTGAGCATGGCAATCAATATTACGCCGATAATCGTTATGATCGAAGCCAATATTTTTTAAGCAAAAAACTCCCGGAGCCTATTATTAATTTACCTTTTGGGAGTTTTTTTATCATTCACTATTTAAACGAGATCAAAAAAGAGCGCCCATATTTTGACAAAATTTATCCGATGCGGGCCTATTATCGCTGGGCCTTTATTCACGACACCTGGTTTGCCATTAAAGCTATTTTAAAATTTATACTTTTCTTTTTTTGGTTTCACCTTAAACCCAATCCAACAAAAAAAATAAATTTAATCCAGTCATTGCAAATTATCAAAGAAGCGCCGATTCACCCCAAGCTCGACCGAGAAGCCAAAAGAATTCTTTTTTCGAAAGAAGATATTCATATTGTCGTTTTTGGCCATACCCACGCTTGTATGCATCGCCAATTTTCCCCCGGCAAAGACTATTTTAACACCGGCACATGGAATGAGCGGATCAGCTTAGAGCTGGGTTCGCTGGGCAGGGCTAAACGACTGACCTATGTGCATATTGATCAAGAAGAGGGAAAGCCCCCGCAAGGGTTTTTGCGCGAGTGGAAAGGAAAGAGCGATGTCTTTGCCGAGGTCTTTTGAGGTTATTGAACTGGGGTTAAAAACCTACCCAGAAGCCTTAAGCCTTCAACAAAAATATTTGGCAGAAAGACTTTCTGGTAAAATCAAAGATAGATTACTCATTGTTGAACATCCGCCGGTTATTACGGAGGGGCGGCAGGCTTCTAGTGCCGATTTCTTTTTTGCGCCGGCTTATTACCAAGCCAAAGGCGTTGAAATTCATAAAACCAATCGAGGAGGGCGTTTGACCTATCATGGCCCTGGCCAATTAGTCGCTTATTTTATCTTTTCACTGAACGATCGAAAATTATCGGTTCCACAATTTGTCGAAAACGTCGAAAAGGTGATTATGGCTGTGCTGCGGGAGTTTCAAATTAAGGGTGCAACGATTCAAGGCATGCCTGGAATTTTTGTAGGTCATAAAAAGATTGCCTCCCTTGGTTTTCATATCCATAAAGGGGTAAGCATGCATGGCATTGCAATTAATGTTCATAACGACCTGACCCCATTTAGTTGGTTTAACCCCTGCGGTATGCCCGAGAGTTATCAAATCACTTCTATGGCTCAAGAACTTGCCAAGCCCATTTCATTATCACAAGTCACTCAAAGTTTGGTCGCTATGTTGAGTTGTTATTTTTAAAATAGATGTCATCTTAGATGGATCGGGTTATGGATAGAACCAGGGACTAGGGTGACAAAAAATAGGCATGCTAATGGGATCCATTAACCCATCATAATCTATTACATCACCCTCACATAGCTCGTGGACGTAGTCTTCATAAGCTCTAAGTTCGCATCTTGCAGAATCATTGGCTGCTCCACTGCATTGTTCTAATGGCGGAGGCAAGATTTTGAAACTGTGGTGAATAATGCTGTCTGAAAATCAGACCTCCACCATATAAAACTGTCGAATTCAATATCAAAGGGCAGTGGCAATATGGGGAAAGGTTTTGAGTATTTTTTTATCGGTGGTAAGTAAGCGAAGGTCTAAATCTTTAGCTAGTGTGACAAATTCGCAATCGTAGGCGGAACACGAGGACTCTTGGGCTAACAATAAAACTTGTTCTGAGGAAACAGCATATTCCTTTCCGCGAAAATAATTTTCTGTTTCGCTTACGAGTGCTAAGGCAGTTTCGATCGTCATGAGTTTACGTTGTAAATAGATAGCCAATACATTGCGAAATTCTGAGCGCCAAAGCAGGGGGGCAACCCAATCGGGGTCTTTTTTAAAAGCTTTTTCAGCTTGCGAAGTGAATTCCCCTGGGATCCAAAGATAGGCAATGACATTGGTATCGACAACAATCATGGCCGCCCTTGCTTCTTGAGATTGAGCAAATCTGAATTTTTGATATAGCCCTTGATTCTACTTCTAAGTTTTTGGGCACGTAACAAGAGAGAATCTGGATCAATTTTTTGACTTTTGAAGTTGGCTTCTAAATAAGTGATAATTTCACTATTAAGGCTGCGGTGATGACGCAAGGCCTGCTCCTTTAGTTTTTCATGCAGCAGATCAGGTAAATTTTTAAGAGTAATAGTGGCCATGAACCTCCTCCTTTGCATTATGGTTCCATTAAGGAACCATAATGCATTTAAAGAGAAAGATCAAGCATTCAATGGTTTTGCCCAGAAAAGAAACTCCATGACGGAGGTGCGATGATGGGTATGAAGGGGCCGTAGGATAGGTGGTGGTGAACGGCTGTATACCTAAAGTATACGTAATAACTGATTTTTAGATGGTTTACCCAAACTATTTTACTGGATCGACCGATAAGTTTATCAGGGGGAAAATATGACAACAATCAAAACGAA
>Ga0209211_10008695_pt1 | contig 13813 bp, 13 predicted proteins | sample RifGroA2_FD_183992 | JGI IMG/M metagenome (GOLD analysis project Ga0209211, IMG submission 183992) | Groundwater microbial communities from Rifle, Colorado, USA - Groundwater A2 (SPAdes) (version 2) | ecosystem: Environmental > Aquatic > Deep subsurface > Groundwater | place: Rifle, Colorado...
CCGATATCTCAACTAATCAAAGACTGTAAAAAAGTTTTTCTATTTGCGACGGCAAGAGAAGTGTCGTATGAATTAAATGAGATGGATATACCTGTTTTTGACATAAAGAAAATAAAAGAGTTTATTTGTTGGCCGAAAGAAATTCCGCAAGACATTAAAGACAAAATAGTCGGGACATAAAAAGCCAAAGGGACTCCTTGCGGAGCCCCTAAGCAATAGAATTAATGATCTTGCGATCAATTACATTATACGCATAGTTTTGAGAATAAAGCAAGAAAAGTTATTCACAATGATATTTTCTTGATTCTCTCTCGGAAAAAGTCCGGAAAATCCAAACCCTTCAATCCGAAACCGAAAAGGAATTGAAACTGCTGGAAAAGGGGATATTAAGAAAGGCGTTTATCGGGGAATTATAAAGTATGTTAAATATGCTTTATGTATAATGTTAAATCAAGAAAACGGCGGTGTGGCGCAAAAGCTTGTAATATAATAACTTTTTGTGTAAAATGTTAAATCATGAACGAAAGAAATGTAAATAATAAAGTATTTAAAAACATACCCCTTAAACTCTATGAGCCAAAATGGGGTTCACGCCTCGCAAAAACCATTGTTGAGCTTGAAAGATTGCGAGAAAAAAGTCTCGGCGGGCCTGTACCGCCATATATTTTTTTTCAGTTAAAAAATATTTTTCAGATAATGGAAAGTTTGGGTTCGGCGCGCATAGAAGGCAACCATACAACACTTGCTGAATTAGTTGAAAAAATTATTGAAAAAATTCCCAAAGACACAAAACAAGAAAAAGATAGAGAAATTTTTAATATTGATCGTGCCATTGCTTTTATTGAAGAAAATATCACCGAAGGGGTAAAAATCAATCGGGCGCATATTTCTGAAATTCATAAAATTATTGTGGATGGCTTGACTCCGCCGCCTGACGGAGAAGGTTCGCAAACGCCGGGGGTATATCGATCCACATCTGTTTCAATCACTAATTCTTCTCACAAGCCGCCAGAACCGATTATCATTGCCGACTATATGGATGAATTGATTAATTTCGTTAACACATCAGTTGATTTGCATAATGATCTTTTAATAACGGCGCTTTCGCATCATCGGATGGCGTGGATTCACCCCTTTGATAACGGAAACGGTCGTTTAATTCGCATGTTTACTTACGCACTTCTTATAAAACAAGGGTTCCAAGTAAAAACAGGAAGGATTTTAAATCCAACAGCAATTTTTTGCATGAATCGTAATAAATATTATGACATGCTTAGTCTTGCTGATACTGGAGAAGAAGAAAAGGTGCTTGCGTGGTGCGAGTATGTTCTTGCTGGCCTTAAGGATGAAATAGAGAAAATAGATCGACTGCTTGATTTGAAATATATGACGACGACTATCTTGCTTCCATCGTTATTATTTTCGCTTGAAAGAGAACATATAACAAAAAGGGAATACGATATTTTAAGTGTTGTTGTGAAAAGCAAGGATATGTCCATTAAGTCATCTGATCTTGAAACGATCATTGGGCAAGAGTCTTCCGTCCAGCGCTCTAGAATCATTAAAAGGCTTAAAGATAAAGATATGCTCCGAACAATTCCCGGAAAAAGCCGAGTATATACCATTGGCTTTGCAAAAAATTATCTTTTAAGGGGTGTGTTTTATGTTCTTGAAAAAAATAGTTTTGTACCGCCATCTTTAAATAAAAACGATTAACAATAAGGACAATTATGGAACCCACCTCTACCCTGAAACATCAAAAGAATTGAAACTGTTGGAAAAGGGGATTTTAAATGAAGCTTTTTCTGCTAAAATACAGTTATGAATAATGAAGATGAAAAAATAATCGCTGAAGCCGTTGAATTTGCCAAACGAAATAAGAACCGCATAGCCAAAGAAATGACCGCTTTAGAAAAATATTTACCGGATGCCATTCCTGTTTCTATGTTTATCAGAACCCGGAAGTGGCTTGGAAGTTTACTCGAGCGAGAGAAATAATAGAAGGGCGCAATATTCCTAAAGATATTTTTATAGAACAATTTCTTAATTCAAGAGAGGTTGTAAACAAAATTAGATCGAATTTTAATGAAAAAGTTGTGATTTTTTTGGTAAAAAAGAATTTTGAGACACACGCAGTAGAAGATGTTATTGAGATAACATCAAATGGCAAGCGGATTGACGATTATTTGGAACAAAGATATACTAAAGAAAGTTTAGAAAAATTATGATTGATATGATTAAAAACATTTTCAAACGAAAAAATAAAGGGAATGATTCCGAATACACGGGGCTTTCCGATTTTTTGTTGCGTGCGTCTCCGGAAGAAAAAAAGAAAATAATAACGGAAGCCGCTCGCAGGGCAAACAGTGATCAACTTGAAATATTCAATAAATCTTTAAAAACTAAAACAAAGTGTTCTTAATTTTCCTCGTCGTCTTCCAAACTGATTTTTTTCTTCATACTTAGCATTGTTGTTTTCTTTTTGGTGGCAAGGGCGAGAATTTTTTCTTTCAGATTGTCGGATAAAGAGGGGAGTATCTTGTCAATTTTTTTCTCGTCCGGTTCAAGAATTTCATCCCATTTGCCGATGGGACTCAAAACTTCTTTGATTTTTTCCAAATCGTAAATATTTTTTTCTTTTGTCGTTCTCGTCAAATATCCGTCACTGTTGAAAACTCTTTCCACGCCTTGCTCGTCCATAAAGCCGTAGACGAAAGTTTTAAGCTCATCCAAGCGGTCGCTGTTTTGACTATTTTGATCTTTAAGCCGGAAATATTCGCCGATTATCTGATTAAGTTCGTCCTGATTTTTTACCTTTTCTTTTTCATTTTGCTTCCTGTACATATGTCGCCACATTGGACACATTTGTTTGTATTCGCACCAATCGCATAAAGGTGATGGGTAAGGGGGAAATTCGCCTGTTTTTGTCTTTTCGCTTATATCTCTAATTGTGTCCAAAATAAATTTTCTTGTTTCCTCTATTTGCTCCATCGTTCGCGAAGTGGATATTTTTTCTCCGTGTTTGAGGAAATAAAAACTTAACTTAATCTTGCTGGCGTTTATGTGAGGCCACCTTTTTATCAGTCCGAGCTGATAGATAGACATCTGCAAATCATTGTCTATCTCTTTTTGCGCCGGCATTTTGCGTTTAGTCTTATAATCTATGATCTCAAAGCTATCGTCGGCGTTTTTGTCTATCCTGTCCATTGTTCCGGAAACAATATGCTTTTCGCCGGTCTTCTCATCCTCAATTTCAAATTCAAATCTTGATTCCATATCCGCCACATTGAAGTTCCAAGGAGGGTTGTTTTTGTAAAATTTTTCTAAAAGAGAAATTCCTTCTTTATAGTAAACTGTCTCCGCCGATGAATCCAGCGCGTCGGCATCCATCGGCAATTTTTTCTGCTCCCAAATCGTTCTGAAAAAATTTATAATTTCGTCTAGGGTAGGGTATAACGGTCCTCTTTGGAACATAAACTTCAAGGATGCGTGTATAGACGAGCCAAAAAGGGCGTCTATGTTTTTTGGCGCCTTGATCTTGTCTATATTTTGATACTTATACTTAAGTGGGCAGTTCCTGAAGCATTCTATGTTAGAATATGATGTTCGCATAGATGAATTTTACACCTGTGGATAACATATTGCAAAAAATAATGAAAGGGGTAATATATTGATGAATACGTTCTTTGCATAAATTTTATAGAAAGAGAGGTGGTAGGATTAGAAAAGTCGTTTGTTTTTGTTTATAATGTTTTTTATTTTTTATTTTTAAAATAATTTAAAAATGGAGAAAAAATATGAGACAAGAAAAAACGCGCGCGGAAAAAAAGGAAGAAAAAAAGGCAATAAAGAGAGAGCGGGCACATAGGAGGCTCACAGAACAGCTCCTGAAGTGCCGAATGGCATAAACACATACCGCAAGGGGAGACAAGGACAAGGATGTCCAAGTCTCCCATAAAATTATATTCATAGCGTCGCATAATATACCTTTTCCGACGCTGTGCGATACGCAATAGCCAGCAAGTCCTTGTTTTAATCAAAGACCACTGCCCTACCGATTTTTTTAAAAAAACTACAAGATGCCCTTAATGAATTTAACTCCTACCATAATTACGCCCCACATATAAGAAATATTTTCTTTAAAAGTGACGCTCTTAAACACTGACTCCAACCTTATATTAAACGAGCTCAATATAAACAACGCGATTATTATAATAATTATTATCTTGATAAAACCTTTGTTTGTTTTCATTTTTTTTATAAATATGATAATGGGTTCAAGTAGGCGTTGTTTTTAATTTTAACCGGCATAATCATATTGGTCCCGCAAATTTTGCTTTTATATGATCTTATGGCTACCCCTTCGCTGGCAAAAACGGCAAAATGCAAATGAGGACCAGTAGCATATCCCGTGTCTCCACTATAGCCGATAAGTTGACCGGTTTCAATTTGCTGACCTTCCGACACCTTGATGATTGATAAATGTGCGTATAGCGTAGATAAATTGTTTGGATGTTTTATAAGAACCCACTTGCCGTAAGAAACGCCGTTACATGATTTATCCGTATCTCCCACACCGCCCACAATGCCCTCCTTTGAAGCTAAAACCCTTGTGCCTATTGTAGCCTTAAGATCTATGGCGTTGTGTCCTCCTCCGTTATAAACGGCCGGATTCGCCGTGGCAAAAGCCGTGTTGCCGAAATATTGAGTGATTTTGACGAAATCAAGTGGCCACTTAAGCACCCCTGAGCCGGTTTTCGGCAAAGCCGTTTTGTCTATTTCCAGCTTTATCTGATCTTCAAATTCCCTTATTTCGTCTTCAAAGGCTTTTTGTTTAGCGATTTTGTCCGCTAAAAGTTTTTTATAATTCGCCTCCTTGTTTTTTGTCTCTCCAAGAACTTTGTTTGTTTTTTTCTTGTTCATATCAACCAATTCTTTCTGATCGGTGTATTGCCCGTTTAATTTTTCCATATTTTTCTTATAAACTTCCCTATCTTTCTTTTTTTCTTCCAACTCGGTTTTTGCCGTTTTAAGATCATTCAGATTGGATTTTATTTCTTTTTGGAAAGTGTCCATTCTGTCCAAGTTTGAAAAAAAATCGGAAAAAGCGTCTTCCGCCAAAAGTATTTCCAGCGCGTTAGCGGACTCCGCTTCGTTTATAGACCTCACGAACTCCCCCAAAGAATTTTTTTTATCTGTGATGCCATCGTTTTTTTGTCCTATTTGCAAGTCAAGTTTTTCTATGTTGAGTTTTGCCGATTGGATTTGATTTTGAGTAAGTTTTATATCCGTCGCCAATTTTTTGCCGATAGCTTCAAGGTTTTTTATTTTGCTATTCAATGTTGCAGTTTCTTTGCCGGTGTTTTCTATTTCTTTATTTAATTTATCAATTTCTTCCTGATTTTGCTTCATCAGGCTTTCTGTTTTTTTTATGTTTTTGTTTATTTCGTCTATGGCGGAAGCTCGGACATCGCCGGAAAAAAATAAAAAGCCGAAAATAAATAACGCAATTGGAAAAGAGAGAATTTTAAATTTTGCCGATGGCATAGTTTAATCTTTGAATTGTTTTATTTTTGCCAAAAACGCCGGCTACTGCAAAAGGATCGGGCGACTTATCCAAGCCGGTCAAAGCAATACGCATCGGCCAAAGAACATTGCCTTTCCCTTCTTTTTCGGCGTAAGTCCAAATTGCTTCTTTGATTTTGTCTTGGTTAAATTCGTTTTCGTCTAATCCGCTTAAAAACTTGACAACTTCTTCCAAATGTTTTTTGGTCTTTATTAAGTCCGGTTCTTTCCCGCCTGCCGGCGAGGCAGGTTTCCACAACAACATTTCTTTGGCGTATTCAATTTCTTTGAAGAAAAAAGACAACTCCCCTCTTTCCAATTCTTTAATATCAGAATATTTATTGATGCGATCCGCTATGATTGGCGTAATTTTTTTTACAAAAACTTCGTCTTGTATTTTTAATTCTTCCGCTATGCGAATTTCCAAATCTTTAATCGGCAATTTCTTCATATATTCCCTGTTATACCAATTCAATCTTTCCACATTGAATATGCCTCCGCCTTTTTGTATTTTCTCAAGCGAAAACTCTTTTATCAGTTCTTCTTTGGAAAAAATTTCTCTCTCATCGCCCGGGTTCCAGCCGATTAACGCCAAAAAGTTAATAACCGCTTCCGGCAAATAACCGGCGTTTCTGTAAAAAGTTACCGAAACTTTTTCGCCGTGTTTTCTTTTGGAAAGTTTGGTTCTATCTTCCGCCAGTATAAGCGGTAAATGCGCGTAAACCGGTCTTGGCGCGCCAATGGCTTCTTGAATTAAAATTTGTCTTGGCGTATTGGATATTCCATCATCGCCTCTGATAATATGACTTACTCCCATTTCATAATCATCCACAACAACCGCCAAATGGTAAACTGGCTCTTCCAAACTTTTGGCTATGATAAAATCTTTCAGTTCCGTCGTATCAAATTCTATGTCGCCTCTTATGAGGTCGTTAAAAACAATTTTTTTGTTTGGATTTTTGAATCTTATCACTTGATCGCGTTGCCCTTCTTCCACAACTGTCTCTTTTGAAAAATAAGCTCTGCCTTCGCTTATCATTTTCTCCAAATATTTTTTATAAATACCTCCTCTTTCCGATTGTTTGATGGCGACGAGTGAGTCAGGCTCAATGCCAAGCCACTTCAAATTGTCAATTATGTCTTGGGCATATTCCTCTTTTGATCTTTCTTTGTCCGTATCTTCCAATCTGAAAACAATTTTTCCATTATTTTGCTTGGCAAAAAGATAATTAAAAAGAAGCGTTCTTGCGTTCCCCATATGCAAAAAACCGGTTGGCGACGGAGGAAAACGAACGACTATTTTGTTGTCATTTGCCATAGTTTATATTCTATATCATCCAAACAAAAAAACAAAAACTTATTTTCTGTGAAATGTCTTGCGCCAGATTAAAAATATCAGGCGATATAAAAGGTAAAAATCAACGCCGTAAAACACAAATTTCCAATCAAAAAAATACTGAAGCATGGCAAGCGCCGCCAGCGTCGCATAAGCAAAAGGTTTTTTGGGCGCGACGGAGATAGCGTTGCTTGCGGATTTGTCTATGATAATTTTTTGTTTCCCGTCTTTTGGCGCAATCGCGAGCGCGTTTGTTTTTTCTTTAAAACTTTTTATTTCGTTTAATTTATTTTCTTTGGCTGAGCGCATTTTGTCGCCAAAATCGGAACGAAATGATTCCACCGCGCTTGCGCTTGCTATTGTCACTCTTCTTATCGGCTCGGGAATGATATCGGCAACGGTTTTAATAATTTCCGTGAATTTTTCAGAATCTTTTTCTTTATTTTCAGCAATCTTTTTTGCCAAATCATCAATCTCTTTTTTGTCTGAAATACCATTTCCGTCTGTATCGCTTTTAAGCGGGTTGGTGCCATTTTGTTTTTCATCCGTATCTGAAACGCCATCATTGTCATCGTCCGTGTCCGTCGCATTTCCTATTTTGTCTCCGTCGGTGTCCAAGTCCGTCAAAACTTCGCTTTTTCCAGTCTCAATGTTATCCATAATCGCAAATTTCTTTGTCCCGTTTGCAAGAGAAATACTGGAATTGATAATGCGCGCGGTGATGAGGTGTTTCCCTTCAGTCGCCTTCCAATCAATCCAAATATCTCTTACCCTGCCTCCGCCAGAAATGGAAAAATCGCTTTTGCCTATGACTTTTGGCGCACCACTTCCTTCGTCTAAAAACTCAACTGTCCCCTCCAAGTCATATGAACTGCCGTTAAAAAGTATGGTATAAATGCGGATATTTTCTTCTGCAAAAAAGGGGGTTTTGGAATACCAAATATTTGACGGCACAAACCCGGCATTCTTGACCGACTCATCGCTCGCTTGAGCGGTAAAAAAAACACCAATGCTTAACAATAAAATAAAAATAAATTTCTTCATTTTGCGTTCTTGTTTTTATTTTAGCACGATTTTAAACGCCTTCACACCGCTAAGTCATAAAATATCTTAACTTATCAAGCCACACTTTTTGTTGCCCGCTTGATTGCCCCACTTCTCTGTGTTCACTTTTTAACACCCAGTTATCTTGCTGGAGAATCCATTCTTCTTCAATTAAACCGTCAACTACCGATTGCACCTCCTCGTCTGTTTTGCCAACTACCTTTTTTTCTATATTTGATATCGCTCTGTCTATAAAATTAGGCTGACGCCTTCTTATAAAAATACTTTTTTTCGCCACTCCGCAGTCATAATGAGGATCACAAACACAGCAGGTAGCCATCACGCCCATTTTTTCAAGCCTTGCCTTGCAAACAATATGATCACCCTTAGTTCCGTGTGAAAAAGGTATGGTGTCTTTTTTCATCATAACAGGCGGATTCTCCCATTTTTCGGACAAAAAGTCAATGCCAGCGTTCTGGCTGTTTTAGTTATATATATCCGTTGTTTTATTTTGACTTTCTTTGTTTTCCGCTTCCGGATGGCACATTCCGCCGGAAAGAGAATTTTTTATTTCTTCCACGCTTTCTTCCATTTTATCAATTTTTTGTTTCATCTCGTTTACGACATTCATTTCCGCTTCCAATTCCTCCTTTGTCTTTTCTTCCAATTTTTTTTCCTGTTTAAGTCCGGAAAGAATAATTCTGTCGCCGATAAAAAACGAAACAAATAATCCTGAAATCAAAAGTATTATCACGCTGGCTCCGATAGAAATAACCCCATCTATGAAATACGCTTTATCAAAAGGATTTTTGTCAAAGACGGAAAGAGAATCCGCCACCATCCAAACACCGCGCCACAAAAGAACCAAACCCACCGCGCCGACGGTGGCATAAAGAACCGGATATTTGCTTAGTTTTGATCTTGTCTTGTCTTCCGTCCTGTCAAAAAATTTAAAAATGTTTTTATATATTTTCATTTTGTCTATTATTTATGTTCAATCGCCAATCTAATAATTTCCCGGGCAATTTTTTCCGCCGCGTTCGGTTTGGAAAATTGTTTGGCGGACTCCCCCATTTTTTTCAACCCTTCTTTGTCGTCGATAAGCCGTTCTATTTCCGATTTTAAAATATGAGGCTTAAGATTCTCTTCCTCAATAACCACAGTAGCTTCGGTTTTGGCGTAAGCGTAAGCGTTTTCTCTCTGGTGGTCTTGCGCCGATCCCGCAAGCGGTATGATGATACTTGGCAATCCTGAGGCCGCTATTTCAAAAATTGACCCCGCTCCGGCTCTTGAAACGACCAAATCAGCCGCGCCATAAGCCATTCTCATTGAATCAAAATTTAAAGAAGGAATCAGTTTATATTTGTTTTTGGCTGTTGATTTTTCCAAAATTAAATTAGCTCGACTCAAGCAGTTATCGTAATTATTTTTTCCGCACTGATGGATTATTTGGTATTTCAAAAGCAATTCCGGCAAAATATCAAGAATATTATCATTTATATTTTGGGATCCTTGCGAACCGCCGAAAACGAAAATGACGGGAGTTTGTTCTTCCAAGTTGAAAAATTCTTTCGCCCCCAAAATATCGCGAATAAAAAATTCTTTTCTTGTCGGATTGCCTAGAAAAGCCGTTTTGTCTTTTGGAAAATATTTGACCGACTCGGCAAATGACACGGCTATTTTTTTGGCAAATTTTCCAGCCCAAGCATTAGCCTTGCCCGGAATGGCATCCGATTCATGAATTATTATGGGAACACCGAGCAATCTGGCGGCAAAAACCGTTGGGAAGCTCTCATGTCCTCCTTTGCTGAAAACAACATCGGGAAAATTAAAATAGATGCTTATAATTGATTTTAATACGCCGGGGATGATCTTAATCGCATCAATTATGTTGAGAAAAGAAAAATACCTCCTCATTTTTCCGGAATAAACTTTTTTGAATTTAACGCCGTTTTGCAAAAGAATATTTTTGTCGTAAGGATTTTCAGCCATATAGACAATATCCATAACGGCTATTTTTTCTTGATCCGCTACGGCGTTAAGAGCGCTCGCCACTGTCATAAGCGGATAAAAGTGCCCCCCGCTTCCTCCTCCCGTTAATAATATTTTCATATGTTATATTCTAGCGTATTTTGAAATATTTAGCAGTATCCCCACCTCAATCAACGCAACCACCAAAGATGAACCTCCTTTGCTTACAAAGATTAATGGCACCCCCGTAAGCGGGAATATTCCGACCATGGCCGCCACATTGATAAGAGACTGAACAATTATCAAAACAACTATTCCCGACCCAAGCAGTCTTCCAAAGTCATCCGGCGCTCTGATTGATATAGACAAACCCTTGTATAAAAAAAATAAAAAAAAGGAAAGCAAAAATACGACGCCCACAAAACCAAACTCTTCGGCAAAAACGGCAAACACTGAATCGCCAACAGGCTCCGGCAAGTAAACGAACTTTTGTGCGCTCATACCAAAACCTTTTCCCGCGATACCGCCGGATCCTATGGCTATCAAAGATTGCTTCAATTGATACCCGGCGCCTTGGGGATCATAAGAAGGGTCAAGAAAAACAACAATTCGCTTCATTCTGTACGGCTCAAAATAAACCAAAGAAGAAAATATAATAATAACTCCGGCAAAACCAATCAATAAATGCTTGAGTCTCCCTCCGCCAAGAAAAAATAATGCCACGCAACTGATTATCATTATCCCCAGCGTTCCCATATCTCTTTGCAAAACCAAAAGAAAACCGGACACGCCCACAATTCCGGCAAACGGCAAAAAACCGGTTTTAAAATCGGAAATTTTTTTCTTTTTTGAGGAGATCCATGTCGCAAGATAAATAACAAGACCGAGCTTTAAAAACTCTGACGGCTGAAAAAAAATCGGTCCGATATTTATCCATCTGCTCGCTCCACCGTGATTAAATCCGATACCGGGCAAAAAAACCAAAGCCGACGCAATAAGTCCAAAAAGAAAAAGGGGTAAGGCGAACCTTTCCAGTAAATGATAATTCACTTTGAAAGTAAAAATGTACAACCCGATACAACCAACCATTCCATAAAGAATTTGGTTAAATATGACGGAAGAAAAATCCGCCCCAGTCGTTCTTGCGAGAAGTCCCATAGAAGCCGACGCAAGAATAAAAAAACCTATAAACATCCATCCGAAAACCGTCCAAAGAAAAACATTGTCTATACCTTGTCGCTTTCTCATTTTTTTCTTAAAGTTTTCCCCGGCAATAATCCTGTTAACTTGTTTGCATTTACAACAGCTTGCCCATTCACAAAAACATAATCAATGCCGGCAGAAGGACTCATCGGATTTTCATAAGTGGAAGTGTCGCTTATTTTTTCCGGGTCAAAAACAAGCAAATCCGCTTTTTTGTCTTCTTCTATAACGCCCCTGTCTTTTATCCCTAGAATGAGAGCCGGTACGCCGGTCATTTTGGTTATCATTGTTTCCATCGGCATTAATCCTTTGATCGCAACCAATTGCTTGATAGCCCTTGGAAAAGCACCAAAAGATCTGGGATGAGGCAGATCATTTGTTTTTTTGTGGGAAAAATCGTAACCGACGCCATCGGAAGAAACAACGGAAAACATGTCCTTGGCGATTATTTCCAAATTAAAATCCGCTATTACTTCATTAAATATGGAAACGCGCAAATCATTGGCTTCCAAAAGATTTAAAATAACTTCTTCTTCGTCCCTGCCTGTTTCATTGGCGATTTGTTTGATTGTTTTTCCGTTATCATTAAGGCTTGCAGACACAGAGGCGACGATCAATTTATCGTAATGCAGTGTTATTTTTTTCAAATATTCCTTAAGAGTCGCCCTCCTCTTATCCTCAACGTTGGACAAAATAAGCATAACCTCTTCTCTGGAATGTTTCTTAAGCCACGCCGGAAGAATGGCAAATAAGCTTGAACCTGTTTTTGTGTAAGGGAAAAAATCATAAGTGATACTGAGACCTTCTTTCCTTGCGTTTTCCGCCATCTCAATCGCTTTGGAAAAATAACCCCAAGAGCTTCTTCCGATCGCTTTGAAGTGAGACAGGTGCATTTTGGCGCCGGATGCTCTCGCAATGCCAATCAGTTTTGAAACAGCCGGCAAGATATTTTGACCCTCGTCTTCCAAATGATGCTTAACAATGGAATCATTGGCTTGATTAATTTTGAAAATATCAACAAGATCTTCCTCTTCAAAAAAATCAAAATCGTTCAAGCTGAAGCTTGTGGAAAGTCCGAAAGCCCCTTGTTTTAAAGACGATTCCAGCAATATTTTTATTTTGCCGATTTTTTGCTTATCCGCGACAATTGATCGTCTTATTGTGTTTAACCCGACAAAAGTTCCAAAATTAACCCCGAAATTATGCCTATCCATTTCTGCCAAAAATTCTTCCATCGTTTGCCAGTTTATATTTGTTTTTGAAGTGTCCGTCCATCGTCTTATCTCTTTAACCGCCGATTCCCCTAAGAACGGCGCAAGAGAAGAACCGCAGTTCCCGCCTATAATTGTGGTGATTCCTTGACTCGCCAAACTTTCTTGTTTGGGGGAAGAAAAAATCGTCCAATGGGTGTCGGAATGATTGGTAATATCTATAAATCCCGGAGTTACGCATTTGCCGGTGGCGTCAATGATGTTTTGCGCCACTTCCGATTGCAAGTCTCCGATCTTTTTTATTTCATCATCTGCTATGCCAATGTCCGTCTTTACCGGTTTATTACCTTTGCCGTCAAAAACCAATCCGTTTTTAATTATTGTTGTGTAGTGAGACATATGTTTATTTTACGGCATTATTATTTTTCCGCCACCAAGAGCGATAGCCATACCGACCATCGCCAAGACGACGCTGATAACCCAAAACCGCATCACAACCTTGTGAGCCGGCCAACCTAAAGCTTGAAAATGATGATGAATGGGAGCGGCTCTGAAAACTTTTCTGCCAAAATACTTTTTGGAAAATATTTGAATGACGGACGAACCGGACGCGGCGAAAAGCGGAAAAGCGATTATCGGCAAAACAGCCACCGTATCTGTAAGAAACGCCACCGCCGTTAAAACCGTAGTTAAACCCAAAACGCCTGTTTCTCCCATATAAAACCTAGCCGGCGGAATATTGAACCAAAGGAAAGCCAAAATACCGCCCACGATTATTCCGCATAAAGCCGCCAAGTCTATTTGATTTTGGAAATAAGCGATACCGCCGTAAGCGGCGAAAATGGCGGCAAAAATTCCGCCGGAAAGTCCGTCCAAGCCGTCTATCACTCCGCCGGTAAAAATCGCCATCATCACAAAAATAAAAAACGGGATAAAGAATATTCCCAAAACGATTTCTCCCAAAAACGGAATGTGAACGCCTTGCATTCCCAATTTATAATAAAACCAAAACGCTCCAGCCAGCCCCATCAAAGCGACCATGCACATTCTTTTGGCAAAACTTATTCCTCCGCCGTTATATTTTCCCTTTTCAAACACCGTAAAAAAATCATCCGCCAGGCCGATAAGAGAACCGATAATCATGCCAAAAATCGGCACCCACGTTTGGTTCCTGCTTAAAAAGTTTAGTTTTTGATTTATGTCGGATGGAAAAAATTTGGATAATCCGTAAAAAATAACAGTGATGACAAGAACGCTTCCCCAAATCAGTATCCCGCCCATTCTTGGCGTGCCGACATCTTTATCTTTATACAATTCTGAAGTGATGGGAGCGTCTCCGCCGGAAAAAGTTTTTGTCCTGACGCTTTTCTTCCACATCTTGTATTTGTAAAGATAGCGAGTCAAAAGCGGAGTCATAGAAACCGCAATGAAAAAGGCGAAGGCGGACAATCCGAAAATTTTTACCACATTGGCGGACATAATT
>Ga0209211_10008696_pt1 | contig 13812 bp, 9 predicted proteins | sample RifGroA2_FD_183992 | JGI IMG/M metagenome (GOLD analysis project Ga0209211, IMG submission 183992) | Groundwater microbial communities from Rifle, Colorado, USA - Groundwater A2 (SPAdes) (version 2) | ecosystem: Environmental > Aquatic > Deep subsurface > Groundwater | place: Rifle, Colorado...
GTGAATATACAAAAAGCGCACATCATAATCACTATCTGCAGAAGGAAAACCCCAGGCCCTACTTCCAGACTCGCAAGCGTAAAAGATGCGCACTCTTTCTTCTTGCTCAAGTTCTTGTAATCTGGCTTGAATTTCTTTCTTTATCTCATCCATGTATGTTCTTGGCGATAAATTTTCTGCTGCCTAACGTGGGTATCAGCCGCCCGCACGTGAGCCGAAGGCGAGCGAAGCGGGTCGGAGCTGCACGCCGTGTTGAACGGCGAGATTGCGACTAACCACTTGGCTGCAAACAACCTTGCAAGATTTTCAACTCCGAATCAATCTCCTGAGAATATTGAGTTCGATAGACCGCATAAAAATGCGTTAGTTCGAGGATTTCCCAACATGGCAAGTTGAAATTTGACAAATTCAACTTATCTGCGTCTTTGAGAGTCAAGCCAGGGAACACCAGCCTCACTGATAGGCTTTCTCCATTTCTAAGCGACTCCTCGGTGTAGTAAAAAGAATAGTTCAACAGCGATTTTAGGTGATTGATTAATTCTCTCTCAAGCCAGTCATACAGCCGCCACATCTGGGCGATCATTTCATCACTTATATCTCTTGTTTGTATAACATCTTCAATGTTCAATCCAAAGGTTATAACCAATGGCTCGTCTATGTGCCTTGAATAAGCGAGCGCGCTAACGACCTTCAGCATATCCGCTTCGGAGAGACTTTTCGAAGCAGAGTCCATTGCGTCCATCTTGCTGATATGCTTTTTCTCAATGTGGGTTTCCAATTGAGCAAGCACCTTGCTCGCTTTCTTGTCTGATTTGAGTTTTTCGAGTTCTTGCTCCACTCTGGGTAGATTTCTCGCTACAAGGCTGAGATACCATATCGTGGTTTGCGGGGGAAAAGGTTGTTCTCCCTTTCGATAATTGCAACTTTGACCGTGGGAAGGCACCCAGTTACCGTAGCCATTTATCTTGAAGTTCGGGAATATCGTATCTATTGGACACTCGGTTTTAAATTTCTCAAATTCTTCTTGATGATATAAAAACCACTCTGGCACCACATGGTCAATGGTAGTTTCTGTGAACTTCAATGACTGACGGCAGTAGAAGCATTTTTCTTCGCAAGCACGCCATAATGCTTCTCTTTGCTCGGCGGAAAACTGATACTTTCTTTCGGCTTTGGGTTGCATGGTTGCGATCTTGGACGTTGAGTTTGATTCTAGGCACCCACCTTGTAATTAGACTTCCCAATTATCATATTATTTTACGTCATTTGCGAAACCTATTGTCACATTATATAGCCTAACATCGACAGCATATTACTCAATTATATAAGTATAATCAAGTTTGTTTTCTTGTTATATAGGCTAGATTTGCAGTATGATATGAAACCATTTAGTTCGTAGAAGGGTAAGTTTCGTTAGGAATTTTAAAATTTCTACGTGGGGAAAATATCTCGCGGACTTGCATTCTTCGTTTTAACTTACTATAATGTCTTTCGATTTTCCTGGCGACTCTGTTCGGGAGTAAATAATTTGATTCCATGGGAGGTAACGGTGTGAGATGAATGCAAACAATATCCTTTACGAAACGGCGCTCAAACAGTATGATGCCGTCGCAGAGATGTTAAATATAGAAGATGGCATAAGGGAGCGTATGAGGAATCCAAAACGCTCCCTTATTGTTTCTGTACCCGTTAAAATGGACACTGGCAAAGCGAAGGTATTCAAAGGGTATCGTGTGCAACACGATATTACGCTCGGCCCTTCCAAAGGCGGTATTCGTTATCACCCTAATGTAGACCTTGAAGAAGTTTCCGCACTCGCCATGCTGATGACTTGGAAATGCGCACTCATGCACATGCCTTACGGCGGCGCTAAAGGTGGAGTTCAATGCAATCCAGAGGAAATGTCAGAAGGCGAGTTGGAACGCATGACACGTCGTTACACCACTGAAATTGTTCAAATCATAGGACCCGACAAAGATATTCCCGCCCCTGATCTTTACACCAATTCACAAACTATGGCCTGGATGATGGATACTTACAGTATGCAGCAAGGCAATACCGTCCTGGGTGTCGTTACTGGTAAACCATTGTTGTTGGGTGGTTCGCTAGGAAGGGCGGAAGGCACAGGGCGGGGTGTTGCATATATGGTTATGGAGGCTGCAAGGGTTTTATACAAGGATCTCCGCGGTCTGCGGGTTGCGATTCAGGGATTGGGAAATGTCGGGTCTGTGGCTGCCCGCCTTCTCTACGAGCAGGGTTGTAATATCGTGGCTGTGAGCGATGTCAGCGGTGGGGCATACAACCCCAAAGGTATCCTTGTTCCGTACCTCATGCATCATATTAAAGAAAATAAGCATGTTGTCGGGTTGAAAGAAGCAAACGCTATAACAAATGAGGAATTGTTTGAACTGGATTGCGATGTCATTGTGCCAGCAGCCATAGAAGGACAGATAACGGAAAAGAATGCCGACAAGGTCAAGGCCAAAATTGTCGTGGAAGGCGCCAATGGCCCGACAACTCCCGAAGCCGACAAGATATTACAAGACAAAAAGGTGTTTCTCGTCCCGGATATCCTTGCCAATGCCGGAGGCGTGACTGTCTCGTATTTTGAATGGGTGCAGGACATTCAGTATTATTTCTGGAGTGAAGAAGATATTCAAAAGAAACTCAAAGACGTCATGGTCGGTACGTTCAACAGGGTGCTCGCGCTCTCTAACAAAAAAGGTGTGGATATGCGTACCGCGGCATTGATGCTGGGCATAGGGCGTGTGGCAGAAGCTAAAAAAATGCGAGGATTATATCCTTAATTAAAAAATTTTATATTCATTGTATCCGTTTTTGTGGAAGCACCTCAAAATAAACAACACGAAGAAATTGCTGTTAAAAAAAGTCTTGACCTTTCCATCAAAGACGGTGTGGCATTTGCGGCAACTACCGGATTTGGTGATAACTATTTAAACCCATTCGCCGTGGCCCTTGGCGCCAGTAATCTCCAGATTGGTTTATTGAGTTCCTTTACCCAGTTAGTTCCTTCACTGATGCAACTCAAGGCGGCTGATATTACCGAGCGGCTTGGGAGCAGAAAGAAGGTTATCGTACTATCTGTTTTCTTTCAGGCCTTCATGTTGCTTCCTGTTGCAATAATCCCATATCTACCACAATCCATCCAGGTACAGGCGCTTATTTTGTTTTCCACCTTATATTTGTTGTTTGCATCTTTTGCCCATCCTCCCTGGGGCTCACTGATGGCAGACCTTGTGCCCGAAGGAAAGAGGGGAGAGTTTTTCAGTAAGCGCGGAAGGATTGTTGGTCTGGTAACAGTAATCAGTGCATTTCTTGCGGGTTATATACTGCATCTATTCAAAAAACAATCCCTGACAGGTTTTACCATCATATTTCTTATTGCTCTTGTCTCAAGATACGTCTCGTGTTATTTCCTGAACAGGATGTACGAACCGCCTCTTGAAGTAAAACGGGAACATTATTTTTCATTTTCACAATTCGTGCGAAGACTGAATGTTGGAAATTTTGGAAAATATGTGGTGTTTCATAGTTCTTTCAGTTTTGCAGTATTCCTGGCCTCGCCGTTTTTCCCGGTATTTATGCTCCGCGACCTCGGATTTTCCTACATTACCTACACGATCGTTACCACAACCGTTCCCCTAGCCAGTATAGTGGCCGTAAGCTATTGGGGACGGCGTGCGGATGCAATCGGGAACCGGCGGATTATACAGATATGCACTTTGGTTGTATCCGTGCTGCCTGTCATGTGGCTCTTTTCAAGAAATGTATATTTTTTATTGGTGATCCAAACACTCGCAGGTATATTTTGGGCAGGGTTTAATTTATGTTCTTCCAATTTCATTTACGATTCCGTAATTCCTGAAAAACGAACACGCGTTATTTCTTACTTTAATACCTTTAATGGCATTTCGGTTTGCATTGGCACTTTGTTAGGCGGTTTCCTGGCAACCCATATACCTCCTGTATTTGGTTATCGATTACTTACTCTTTTTGCCGTTTCATCCCTTTTGAGAATCATCGTATCTACAATTTTATTAAAACGGGTAAAGGAAATTAGAAAAATTGCTTATTAAATCGCTCCTCATCTTTATCCTCACCTACATCATCATTTCTGCCCAGAAGATGAAATGGCACAGACTGGACAGACCTTCGGGTGCGTTGTTGGGCGCTGTCCTGATGGTGCTTACCGGTGTGTTAACGCTGGACGAGGCTTATCGAGCCATTGATTTTAATACTATTTTATTGTTACTGGGTATGATGCTCGTTATCGCCTATCTCAAGATAGCGAATTGTTTCAAATATCTTTCGTATTTGCTGATTACCCATGCAAGAAATTCTTTTATTTTGTTGTGTTTTGTATCCTTCTCCAGCGGCATTCTATCAGCGCTCTTCGTGAATGATACGATCTGTTTGATGTTTACCCCACTCCTGATACTTGCTTTAAATCAGACAAAGCTCAATCCAATTCCTTTTCTTATAGCACTGGCTACCTCTTCCAACATTGGGAGCGTCGTTACGTTAACGGGCAATCCACAAAACATGCTTATAGGCGTTTTTTCGAGAATACCTTATGTGGACTTTACAATCCACCTCTTACCGATCGGTTTTCTCGGTCTCGTAGCCAATGTATTTATTATTTATTTATTATTCAGGAAAGATATTAACTTTAAAAAAATGGACGCGATTGCGTTAATAAAACCAGAGCTCGATATTAAACTTACCACAAAATCTCTCGTTGTGCTGTTCTTCATCTTTTTAGGATTTATTTTTACGGGCAACCTTCCCCTGTCTGCAATAACAGGTGGGCTTGCACTCCTCATAATATCAGGGACGAAACCGCAGCATGCCATGGAAAAGGTTGATTGGACGCTGTTATTATTCTTTAGTGGATTATTTATTGTGGTAGGCGGCATCAATAAGGCCGGTTTTTTAACCCTGGCTCACAATGCCGTTGAACCTTATTTGGGAAATACGGCATCCAGCCAAATTGTTCATTTCAGTATCTTTTCAGTAATTGCTTCCAATCTTGTTTCAAATGTGCCTTTTGTTCTGTTGTCGGCGACTTGGATTGACAAATTTATTGATCCAAAGACCATGTGGTATGCATTGGCTATGAGCAGCACGTTTGCCGGTAATTTGACGATTATGGGATCTGTGGCTAATATGATTGTCATGGAACTTTCGAAGGAACACGTTCATGTGGGATTTTGGGATTTTTTTAAGGTGGGATTCGCAACTACCCTGATTTCCACGATTATTGGGATAATTATTCTGATAGTCTAAATTACCTCCTTAAAATAAATGGTGAGGGGATAAAGGCAGGTTTGTCGTTTTTCTTTTCCAATTCCCCCTTTTGCAGCTTCTCTGCCTCCCGAACTTGATGAATGGAGACTACGATTGCCGCCAGGAAACAGAAGGGTTCCATGATGCGCACAATGATAAATGTATTTGCCCCCAAAGCATGGGCCATCATAGCAATCGTACCGGCAAAAAAACCCATGCATACCCCCTTGTGAAACTTTTCTTCCGTGCTTTTATAAACTCTTCTTGTCTCTCGTAAGATTGCATACAACAGGAAACCAAGGGCGGTTAGACCTAATATGCCTGTCTCGACAAGGGTTTTGAGATATTGCGCATCTAAAAAACGCCATCCCGTTATTCCATATCCAAAGACGGGATGCCTGACATACGCTGTCAGCGCCTTTTTCATACTGCTTACTCTTTCTGAAGTTGAGGTATCTAAAGTAACGCCGCCGATTTTTTCCTGGTATTTGGCTGCCCATCCCTTTTGTTTTTGAAAGGTATACTCAAAACGTTCTTTAACCGCCTTTGGTATTATGAATGGGCCTAATACGAGAGTCAGCACAAGCATGATGCCCAGGATTGCCCTCTTTTTACTGATTATTAAAAAAGTAATGTAGCATGGCACAACCGCAGTCCATGTACCCCTTGATTGCGAAAACAGTATAGGTATAATCGCAATGAAAATCATAAAAACAAGGACGGCTTTATATTTAAACGAATCGTCTTTATTCGTATTGAGGAAAAGCCCTCCAACAACAGAAAGTATCAGGAGTAAATATCCCCCTAAGGTGTTAGGTTCTCCTCCTTTCCCCTCGAATGGAGCGGTTATTCTTTCCCCTTGCGGTATTTGAGCAATTGAGGCGAAACAAACAATTACAAATACAACGATCAGGGCAATAACCAGGTTTCTGATTTGTTTTCTGTCGTTCAGATAGTTTATCGCCATAAAATAAACGATAAAATACTCAAGATATTTTAAGAGAAAAAAGAACCCCTTAAAAAGCTGCACGTTTCCAAACATCATTCCAAGCGCTGTTGATACAGCACAGGCTAACATATAGTAAAGAATGGGTTTGTTCAGAGGCGTTTTCTTAAACAGACCCAGTTCTTTATAGACGGCAGTTCTTGCAAACCAACCGAACGCAATGATTATGAGTAAAAAATCATCCAGCCGAACGGTCATTCCCCCGCCCTCGGTTGTTCTGCTGCCAAACTCCGGAGAAAGTAACATAGAGAATACCAGGGTATAGAGGGCGTATTTTACGCTGATAAAACAGAGTATGAAGACTGCGATCCCGATCACAGCAGCCAATACAAGGTTTGCCGACGTTCTGATTATGAACTTTCCCAAAATAAGGGTAAAGAAAAAGATGAATACAAAAAGGATTACAACTCTAATGTCAATTTGTCCACTGGTTTTCTTGAACATAAAAATGGTGGCTTTCAATATTTACTTATAGATACTCTGATCAACTAATACGAGTTAGAAAGTCCCCTCTTGGGAGAGGATTTAGGGGTGGGTAAGGCGGTAATTCGTGAAATATTTACTGAGATTTCACGACCAGGGAACCCACCCCTCCCAAGAGGGGAATAATCCATGCCACCCTGTAACCCGCTTAAATAAAATGAAAATTCCTGTCCTATTGAATTACCTTCGCAGCATTTCTTTGTATTTATCCTTGTAATAATCTTTCTTTTTCTCAAGATCGTCTCTGGACATGGATTTCAGAGAATCTTCCTGACCTTTATATTCATCCGGTGACTGTTTTCCCCCACGGTCTCCTTCCCACCCACCTAAGTTTCTCATGGCTTGCCCTTTTAATTTTTCAATATCAATATTTTTGCCCAGGCCTTTAAGGGCTTCGGGACTAAATTTACCCTCTGCAAATTCTGCCGTAGTCCGCTGTATGGCCTTTTCTATATTTTTTGAGACAACCCTTTCGATAAGGTTTGGAAGACCTCCTGTTATATAGGTAAGTAAAAGGGCTACAACGAAACATATTCCCATGACAACCAATAATGTCATGGTTGTTTTTTTAAAATGTCTCCAACGGCGATGACTGTGCCGCCTTCTTCTGTCATGCCCTCTTCGCTCTTTCCCTCGAGAATCTTCAGCAGTTCTTCTTTCAGCCCTACCCCATTTCGTATTTTCCAAATCACGTCTTCTGTCACCATTTGTTCGTCGTTCATCATCTCTGCGCTCTGCCTCCCTTTTCTCAGTGGTATCCCCGTTTCTATTTTCTGTGTTGCTGTTATCCAGAGTATCCATTTGACACCACCTCCTTTTTGTCTCTTATCGGCGTTCAGCTAAGGGGATATTTTTCTATAAAGATCCTGGTATACGGGAAAACAAAGGTTTTATCAGTTTTACTCAGACCCGAAAGATTGAATTACCATTGCACGGAAACTTACCTTCGCAGCATTTCTTTATATTTTTCCTTGTAATACTCTTTCTTTTTTTCGAGATCGTCTCTGGACATGGATTTCATATAATCTTCCTGACCTTTATATTCATCCGGTGATTGTCCTTCCCCGCGATCTCCTTCCCACCCACCCAAGTTTCGCAGGGCTTGCCTTTTTAATTTTTCAATATCAATATTTTTGCCCAGGCCTTTGAGGGCTTCAGGACTAAATTTCCCCTCGGTAAATTCCGCCGTAGTCCGCTGTATAGCTTTTTCTATGTTTTTCGAGACGATCTTTTCTATAAGGCTGGAAAGATTGCCTGTCATATACGTAAGTAAAAGCGCCACAAAAAAACATATTCCCAGAATAATTAATAATGGTGTAGCGGTTTCTTTAAACTTTCGCCAGCGGTGACTCCTGTGGTGACCTCTGTGGTGGTGTTTTCCCTCGTGGGTCAGTTCAATGTTTATTTTACTATCGGGTTTGACAGGAATCTCTTGCTTGTTTCTGTCATCTTTGCTGTCCCCTTTTATAGGCGTATCCATATAATATCTCTTATTCAATGAACGTGTTTAAGTTATAATTTTAAAAGCTACCTTTATATCCTGAGTATTTCAAACTGCCACAATAACCCTGCAATCAAAGCAATTACGGATACTGCCAACAGGACGATTTTTACCCACCAGCCCCAGCGTTTTGTTTTTTCTCCCGGAAATTCTTCAGCCTGCGGGACTTCCTTTTTCTTGAAAAACCCAACAGATAATTTTATTTTTTCAAGGTATTTTGTGAAGAACGATTTTACATTTTCAAATATCCTCTTGTACCATACTACCTTTTCTTTTTCCCCTTTCCCCTTTTCTCCATAGGAATAATATCTATAATATCCATAATGCTGGTAATCTGCACTGACTTCGGGTTTAAGGCCATTCAAAACAATCCCAAGGACGTTTGCCTTAACGTGATCCATTTGCGTCTTTGCTCTTTTTAGGGCGCCCCGTGCAATTTTCCCTACACGATACAATATTACAACGCCATCGACCTTTGAACCCAGGATTGTTGCATCAGTTGCCGGTAAAATGGGTGTGGTATCAAATATGACGACATCGTACGCAGCTTTTACCTGACTGATAAACTCTGTCATCCGCTGTGAGTTTATAATTTCTGAAGGGTTTGGCGGAATATTCCCGCTGGTAATAATATTGAGATTGTCAAAGCCGGGCGTAAGCATTATTTCTTCCATAGTCAGCTTTCCCATCATGAGGTCTGTTACCGTTCTCACGGTTTCCTTCCATTCGTAATTACCCAGGATAATGTCGCTCAGGCCAGGTTCCCGTTCAATTCCAAAAAACTTGGAAACGACAGGTTTTCGCAGGTCTACATCGACCAATAGGGTTTTGCTTCCAATCTGGGCAAAGGTAAGTGCCAGATTAACTGCCGCCGTAGATTTACCTTCACCGGCAGTAGCGCTGCTGAAAAGCAGGGTTTTTACCCCTTTTTCCAGGCATAAAAATTTAACACCGGTGCGCAGGGTGCGAAAACTTTCTGCAAGTGTGGATTTGGGGGCAAAGTGCGTAATTAAACGAGTATACCGTTCCGGTATTGCGCCCCCTTCCCCCATGCCTTCTCTTGAGACCAGGGTTTCTTCAACCTCTTCCGGGCGTATAAAAGGAATTACTCCCAGTACCGGCACCCCTAAAAAACCCTCAACATCTTCTATCGTGCCAATTGAGGTATCCATCGTTTCAAAGATGAAGGCTATTACAAGACCCAGAATCAGGCCTACGATTGTGCCAATTGCCGCCGTTCTCATAGTGGTGGGGGGATTTATCGGGGAACGAGGCAGAAGAGCGGGGCGTACGATGGAGACTTCCTCTATCTTCTCTGCATCGCTTATAAGAACCTCCTGGTGTCTTTCTTTGAGGCTGGTATAAAGATTTTTATTTGTCTCTAATTCGTGTTCTATTCGTTCAAGTTCGAATCCTAAACGGGGAAGCACGTTGAATTTATCCTTCATTTTCACAATCTGATCAGAAAGAAATTGCTCTCTTTCGACAAGCCTTTTTATTTGATCATTGAGGTGGTTTATCATATTTGAAGTTATTTTATCAATCTGAACGTCCATCCTTTGAATCTCCGGATGGTTTGTGTTATAATCCAGCAGCAACAAATCTCTTTGAGCGTATAAATCCACCAATTTCGTATTTAAACTGGAAAAAATAGGGCCGACCTTTTCTGCATAAAAACCTTCAACCGATTCTTTCGGCAGTATCTTCTGCTTCTTTAATTCAGTGATTAAGGATTCAATCTCTGCCTTTTCTTGTTTTGCATACGCATATTCTTTCTCGGATTCGTTCAGCAAATGAAGCGTTTCGCCAGTCTCACTCTCGATGGTTACAAGCCTGTTCTTTTCTCTGAATAAGCGAAGGTTTTCCTGGGCAACCTTGAGCTTTTCTTCAACCACCACAAGTTGATTTTCTATGTATTTTTTTGCCTCAATGATTCGTTTGTTTTTTTCCAATGTGTTTTGTTCTTTATATACTTCTGCTGTTGTATTGGCAAGCTGCTGGGCAAACTTCGGGTCGCTGTCCACCACTTCTATGTTAATGATATTGGTATAGCCTTCTAACGATGTACTAACCTGATTCCTTATACCCAATACACGATTGATATACCGTGCCTCCTTTCGGATTTCTTCGGGTGTTAGTTTTTCATCGATTAATCCCATCTTTTTTGCCACAAATTCCATAATCGGTATACTTTTAATAATTGCCGATTGTGTATCGAGATTGCTGGTTTCCCCGTAATTGAGGCTTTCGATGTACATGCCTGTTGCGGTAGTGCTTTGTTCTACCTTGACGCTTGATTCGGCTCTATAAAGCGGAATGGGTTTTTGCAGGGTGGCAAAGAAAAAACTAAAAAATCCCAGTGAAACGGCTGCAAAAATGACGATGAGTTTCCTTTTACGAAGGACTCGTAGATAATCTCTTAAATTAAGTTCGTACTGCGCCATCTTATTACCTGCTCAAGAGGGTCTCTGATGTTACCCCTGTACCACGTTCGGTTGCTCCACCAGTGGGACGCGGACCCGTATCCAGGATACCGATTCCCCCGGTTGTATAGAGATCTCTGTAAATAGCCGGATACGTAAATGCATTGAGGATGGGTATTATCTGGTTAAAGGAGTTACTAAATTTTCCTATGAATGTCGTGGGTACATATATAACATCTCCGTTTTGAAGTTTTACGTTCAGACTAAGGTCTGATTTGTCAATGAGTTTTTTAAGATCGATAGGAATCACCTCTGGCTTGCTTATATCACCGCGTACAATCCGTGACTTGCTCTTGGCTGCGGTTAATTTTACTCCCCCTGCCTTTGAGATCGCCTCCAGGACGGTAATATCTGTTTTTACTTCAAGCAGACCGGGAGTACTTACTTCTCCTAAGACGTAAATTCTATTGGTTACAAGTTTCTCCTCTCTGAAGGTGGGAAGTTCAGGAACAACTACCCGATCTCCATTTTCGAGAATTATATCCATACCTTCTCCGCCCTGGGTCAGCATTTTGTATAGATTAATATAATAAATTTTCCCTCCCCTGGTTAATTCCACCCGACTAAGATCAGCCTTTGGCGTATGACCCCCGATGGATATTAATGTGTTCAGAAGAGTTGTTTTGCCTTTTAAAGGATATACACCCGGGCCCGATTGTGGCAATCCTTCAATCCTGGCAATTTCCCCTAAAAGAAAAGCCTTTTTGCTGTAATACTCTTTTACAACCACAGTAATTCTTGGCCTTTTAACAAAGGCCTCCAACAATTTTGCCATTTCCTCAGTCACTTCCCCTGTGGTTCGCCCAATTACTGGTATATTATCCAAAAAGGAAAAAGATATCTTGCCGTTGGGCGGCACCCTGATATCTACAGATTCCTGTCCGCCAGCCCGCAACATGGATATGGTAAGGAGGTCTCCAGCCCCTATAATATAATCAGGGAAACCGTCTGTATCTTTGTATGCCCTATTTTGTTCAGAGCTCGGTACCTTTTCGGGGGGTGTTTCTTCTATTGGTTTCTCTTCGGCAGGCTTTGGCAGCAATCCAAGCAAGGTTGTCGGAACACCTTTAGTATCGACTGTTTTTTTTGATGTTGAGGAACACCCGATGAAAACGATCAACCATAAAACGGCGATTACTATCTTTCGCATCTTATTCACCTCGCTTATTCTAAGCTGTAAATTTATTGACACAGTGCGAAATTAACCGTATGCATGCCCGATTTCTGTATATAACTTATCAGAATAATTAAATTAAATATACCATAAATAGATTTGAAAAACCAAATATTTGTGTCAATACTTTTATCTGAAAAATACTTCCGTCACTTTACCAAAGGGGTGATTCAGGGAAGCATTGTTATGGGATTAAATTCTCATCCCTGTCAACAGTACAAACAAGGCATTGGTTTTCACCTAAAGGTTGTCCTATGAGAAATGTTTCATTAATAGAATCAGCACATGACGCACATCTTATATTCTTTTGCAAAACAGGATTTCTCCCGTAGTATCCCAGTACCTCTATCTTTGTACAAACTACCTCGCGTCTCCTCTCGAATCCATAACAAGTCTCCAGAAATGTTTGGATATCGAAACGCCTTGTAACAGCCATTAAAATGGAACACTCAGCATCTGGTTCTTTCATCCGGTTTAAATTATTAATTCTTGCATAAAGAACCATAGCATTTTTTTTGCTCTTCGTGTCTACTTTGAATATCGTATCGCCGTGTCTTTTTAATAGCGTATGCTTGACATAGTTGGCATGAAGATATTCTCCGGCTTTTTGTTCTATAAAAGAGGCAGTAAAGTTTTTGTTAAAATACATCTTATAGAGCATATATTTCACATCAAGTATATCGCCTGGATTTATAATAAATCCCTTAATTCTGAACCCCTGGCAATATCCTTGTATAGTATTAAGTTTTTTAGAGAGGCCTTCGCTATTTAACCATTCAACAACTTTATCCTTTGATAAAAATGCAAGATGATAAACATTTATACCGTAAGTGAAATCCGCAGTAGCTTTATCTCCGGCAAAATCACTCAGATACCCGGATAATGAAGAGTAATACGGCACAATCTCAGGCAATGCCAGCATGAGGGCGCGCGCGATGGCAACTCCAATAACTCGTTTTGGCACCAAACGCATCGTGGGTTCGATTTCCACGACTACTCGCAATGTATAACTGTTTCGTTTCCTATCTGCAATTCTACGGAGTTCTTCCAGAAGAAAGGGTTGAGAAATCTTGTGTTGTGTAATCTTTTTTATATGCGTGGCCGTCGGACATGCCCCACAACCAAGACATTGGGCGTCTATAGAGGGACGACCCAGACAATACTCACGCTCTGTAAAATGGATTGAACGCTCATATTCTTCCCACAGAAATTTCTTTGAAATACCCATATCGACATCATCCCATGGAAAGACCTGTTCTTTTCCCTTTTCCCTAAAATAATTCTCTTCGGACAATCCCAATTCTGATAAATAGGTACGCCAGTTTTTGAGTACCTGCTTGGGTACGCTATTGTAATACAGAAAACCATCGGTAATCGATGAACGGATAAGGGCTGGAGTAAGGCGTCTATCACCCATAGCGAATAGTTGCATCAGCCATGTTTCTTCATACGAAGCGCTTTCCCGGAATTCCATATCGTTGAGTTTACAGATACGTTCGATTTCCTTCTTTAACTTCTTGTTGTCACTAATGGCTGTAATACAAGCATGATATTGTAAAGGGGTATGCGGTGGGTAATACAGCGGCGTCAGACTAAAAATAATGCGTACTTTGCTGTCGGACATACTTTTCAAATCTGCCAGACGTTTTACGAATCCTCCAAATTCCCCAAAGTCTTCCGCTTGTTCCAATCCGGTACCGATTAAAAAAATCTTGAGTTCCCTGATACCCCTTTCAAACAGGAATTCACAGGCCTTATAGATTTGTTCTTCCGTAAGATTCTTGTGCAGGCAGCGGCGCAGCCGCTCACTGATGCCCTCCATCCCGCAGCTTACCGTTGTCTTTCCTATTATCTGCTG
>Ga0209211_10008697_pt1 | contig 13812 bp, 13 predicted proteins | sample RifGroA2_FD_183992 | JGI IMG/M metagenome (GOLD analysis project Ga0209211, IMG submission 183992) | Groundwater microbial communities from Rifle, Colorado, USA - Groundwater A2 (SPAdes) (version 2) | ecosystem: Environmental > Aquatic > Deep subsurface > Groundwater | place: Rifle, Colorado...
CTTTCCCTAAAAGAACGACTTTGGAACCGTAATAAACAATTTTTGGCTTAACTTCTTGGATTTTTGGATATTTTGATAAATAATTTAAATAGTGGTCGAAAATTCTCATTTGTTTATCAACGACACCTACTCCTAAATTTATCGCAATCAAAAACAAAATTGCTGTAATAGGTTTTTTAAACATCTCTAAATTTAATTTTTTATTTTTGTATTCTTTTTCAAAAAAAATCTTGAAAGAAGCAAAGCTGACTGAGTCTAAAAAAAGAGCAAACTGAGGAAGGTAAAAATAAAGGAAGCAAAATATAATAAAACCGCCAAAATATTCCATAAAAGAAAAAACTCCTAAATATTGCCAAAATAAATAGGCAAGAAGAAAAGAAAAAAGAAAATTAGAAAGAGCTTCACTTTTAGACAATTTCCAAGGAATAATCAGTTTTAATTGATTGAGTTTTATGGCTATATATAAGCCAATAGAAGGAAGAGCAACGGATAAGCCAATCAGGGTTTGAAAATTAGGTGTTTGTTGAGCCAGATCATATAAAAAAGTGCCAGGGATGCTTAGGTTGCCTAGGGCATAGATGATAAAAAAAGGCGGCAGAACAATAGTTAGATATGCCCAGATAATAAGGATTGTATATTCAAAATTTTTTCTCATAAATTATTTTTCTTAACTTCAATCATTAACCATACGGTACCAATAACTAAAAAGTAATAAGTTAATATTGCTGTGCTTTGTGCAGCTTGTAATGAATGGGAGATGCTTAAGAAAGCAGTCAAGATAAGCAAACTTAAGGCAATTATAAAACTGGCCTGACTATCCAACTTGTTTAGATAAGAAAATAAAAAAAATCCGGCAATAAGAGAAGCATTAAAACCGATAATATTTTCTAAAAATATAAATAAAACGAGTGATATTATAGTAAATAAATAGTGGCTGTTTTCCACAGCAGAAAATCTGGCCGATAAAGGAATTAAGTTCATGGCGTCGGAAATTTTTTTATTTTGACTTAGATAGACAAGAAAAAAAAGACAGATACCGGATAAAACTAAAGATAGTATGATGCTTTTAGAAACAAGAAGAGTGATAAAAAAAACCGAATTAAGAACAAGGATAAAAGAAAACGTATCCATTTAATTATTATAGTTTATTACTGTAAGAATTCGACTGATTCAACAAGGAATGAACCGCCTCCTGTCTGAAGACCAATACCGCCAGATTTAAGTTCAGGGTCACTTTTTTCCGCGAGGCGGGTAAAGTCTTTTCCGTTGATGGAAAGATAAACGATGATGATATTACCTGAAAGTTTTAATCTTAACCAGACGGGCTTGTTTTCTTCAAGTAAAAAGTTTGCGATTTCGCCATTATCCAGTCTAAAAGTTGATCCGATTCCTTCGACCGGTTTGCCGATTTTATATAACTGCCAGGCGCCACTGCCGATGCCGCTTAACTCAAGATAATAACCGTAGGTGTTTGAGATATCAGTACGGGCGTTAATGCCAAAAGTACCGACCAGTTGAGGAATAATTTTAGCCGTGTAAGTAAAATTTTTGACTCCGGTCACTTTTTTCAGTAAAGCCAGATTTTTGTCAAAGCGCCAAACATTTAGAAATGTCAGATTGTTATAATTTTTTAAAGATAAAGTGTTGGGGCTGTCGGTACGAAAGTCTTCTTCCTGATAACTTTCATCTTTTTCTGCCCAGAGGCGGTCAAAAGTAAGCTCTACTCTATTAGCCGGCCGCGACGTCAGCTCCAGTGTCGCGCTTTCAATATTGCTCCATAGAGTGTCTTCAGAAGAAACAGTTTTTACTGTCTCTTCGTCTGTTTTTTCATCCGTTGCTTTTTTAGCTGCCACTTGACTATAGGCAAAGTTCTTTTTTTCCATGGTGATGATGTTCCAGCCTTCTTTGATATTGCGGATACTATATTCGTAGTATAGGGTGTCGTTTTTATTTCCAAATCTAAGATTAAGTTTTTGAATATTATCAAGATCATTTTCTTTGGCAGAATAGATCAACATTTTAAAAACTTCAAATTTAGAAAGATCCATTTTTTTATTTAGATAGATAACAGAAGAAGAACTATTTTTTGAAGCCAGGGAAAAAGCGGATTTCCCTTCCATAAAATTAGAGTCATCGATATTAAAATCGCCATTCCATTTTTCTCCTTCTTCAAAGTCGGCAATTTCCAAACCATTACCGGCATAAGCTTTTGTAAAGTTTACATTATATTCTTTTTCCTTGAATTCCAAATCAATGATATTTCTTTTTTCAGTAAGAGCTGTTTTGCTTTTTGGAAAAAGAGAAGTAAGAGTGCCGTTGTTATAAAGATAAGCAAGGACAATAAAAAGAATCAATAAAACATAAAAAACAACCGAATTAAATAATTATATCATTTTTTTCTTTGTCAACGGTTTATAACCTACAAAAGTATGTTTTTAGACTATCAAGAGGCTATTAAAAGCTCGATAGAGGCAGGTTGGTATTTGGTTATTGGTTATTTATTCGTAATTAGATTAATTTCATTTCATTATTTGTTTATTTAAACATTCATTTGCTTATTTCTTTATTTAATTATTTATTCATTTATCCTGTCCTCTTCCCCTTCCTCATGCCCAGGCAAGATAAGACAAGCAGTCGACTTGTGAATGTTATAGGAGTTTGAAAAAAGGCATAGCAGTTATCTCACAACTGTTTGAGATGAAAGAGCTATCGAGATCTCTGTTTATTAAATATAATTTCTTTGGTTTGTAAAGTGTAATAAAGTTATGAATAGATTGATTTAGTTCTATGGCCTTCAACGAAGTATTCTTTACCTCCATAGGAATAATATCACTACCAAGATGAGTAATAAAATCAATCTCCGCTCCATCTTTTGTTCTCCAATAATTAATTTTTGCATTATGGAACATTTTTGACTCATTTAATAATAAATAAATAAAGTTTTGAAATAAAAAACCATCAGTTTTATCAGGAGGGGTTACGAATTGGTTGCGATTGTAATTCCGTAACCCAATATCTGTAAAATAAAATACAGGCATTTTGGTAAGTTCTTTACGAATATTTGAAAAGAAAGGATTGATTCGCTTAATGATAAATGTTTTTTCTAAATACCAAAGATATATTTTTAATGTTTCTCTATCGATGTTTAATGTTTGGCTAAGCTCCGTTCTATTGACTAATTGTCCGATTTGAGAAGATAATACAGAGACAAGATTAATAAAATTTTCTGTCTTTTCAATATGAATGAGGTTTTGAATATCTTTTTCAACATAGCTATTATAAATTTCTTTTATGGTATTTCTTTTTTCTTCTATAGTGTTAGCGAGAACTACTTTTGGATAGCCTCCAAAATATAGATATTCCTGTAATAACGTTTCAGGAAGCGTTTTATCGTACTGAAAAAAGTCATGAATTTTATTTATAAATTGATAGTTTGTTTTGAAGTTGATAAATTCATAAAAAGTAATAGTAGGAATTTCAAATATTCGTTTTCGACCAGCTAAAGATTCGTGAATTTTTTCCTTAAGTTCGAGACTGCCCGAACCGGAAACAATCATTTTATAAGGGAGATTACGATCATAAATTCCTTTAAGAAATAATCCTGCATCATCTAATCTTTGTATCTCATCGATGAATAGGTATCCTTTTTCTGTGCCGAAATATAACGTAAGATAATTAACCAAATCAGTTTGAGAATTAAAATACACACGATGATCGTCTCGATCGATATTTAGATGAAGAGTTTTTGCTCCTCGTTTATCTAGTTGTTCTTTTATATGAAGCATGATCGTAGTTTTACCTGCTTGTCTTGGTCCAACAAGCATCGTAATCTCTTTTGATTCCAAGTGTTTATTAATCTCTCTGATACTGTTTCTTTGTATAAAAGTAACCATAAATCGAGTATAACCCGAGAATATGTGGAATACAATAGGTATTTTTGCCGAGAATATGTGGAATAGACAAGCAATTTCTAATTACCTAATTGACCTAATTAACCTACTTCCCAAAAAAATCTTTCCTAATAATAACTCCAGAATTTTCTCAAATAAAAGAAATAAACGACAGATAATAAAGCTACGACTTATTTATGTACTCAAGATGAGAGATCCTTGAATCATGGTTTTCTAAGGTCATTTGGTGACGACGAATTATGTCTTTCAATTCTTCAAGTTGTTTTGATAATATATCCACAATTTCTTCTTTTGTTTCTCCAATAAATTTAATAATTTCCACAAAACCTCGATCCATTCTTGAGTAAAGAGCCTTAAAATCCTCTTTTGTAGCAAACTTAGTTTCAAATTTATCCGATAGCTGTTTGAGATCCTCTTTAGTAACAAAAGCCTTCAAATCGTCTTTCGTTGCAAAAGCCTTTAAATCCTCTTTAGTTGCAAAAGCTTTCAAATCATCTTTAGTAGCAAACACTGCTTTCATTTTTTTGATATCAACATCAGTTATCATAGGGTGATTCATTTAACCAAATTATAATTAATTATTCAATCATAAAATACCATAAAGCTTTGTCAACAATTTATAACCTACAAAATCGATACTTTAGATTGTTAAAAAAGGATTTATTTAATGATAGACACCTCTTGAAAACTTATTTATAACTTAGTGTGGAAAATAACGAAATAACATAAGTATTAATAATCGTCTACCGTTTATACCCTACAAAAGTAGCATTTTGGATTATTTAGTTTGCTTTAAACGTCTTCTCTTCCATTCGTTCGATTCTTTTTTCGTGATCATTGAGAATAGAACCCTGTTCGTTTATACGGGATGAACTTTTTTCAAGAGAATTAAAACCGGTGGTAATAAGCTCAACAAGATCTTCGGTGTTTTTTTGTAATCGGTCGGAGAGATTGTCAATTTTTTTATCCATCTGAGTTACTTTATTATCTAATCCACTGAATTCCTTTTTTGTAACAAAAACCTCCTTGAGTTTGCTTATATCTGTTTGGGTTATCATAGGGTTATTTATTTAACCAAATTATAATTAATTATTCAATCATAAAATACTATAAAGCTTTGTCAACGGTTTATAACCTACAAAGGCAGCATTTCGGGTTGTTAGGGCAGTTAAAAATAAGCGAAGGAGAGGAGGTTTGTTAATTTCTAACTATCTAATTGGAGCTTGGGATTTTTTTAGATCAATTAGAAATTAGATCATTTTATTATCAATCCCAGATAAAAATATGATTACTTCAAATCACGCTTTTTAAGCAAATTATCTACTTCTTTTGATGATTTCCTCAATAGAGCATCTATTTTTTTAAACTCTTTATATTCTTTTTTTTGTTTGTTTGTCATGGCTTAATTATGAATTAATAATAATCATAAGTCAATACTTATTTTTCCAAATTTAATGACCGTTTAAACGTATCAAGCAAAAATGATTCCCCAGATATTTGCACATTAGTATCGATACAATTCTTGATATATTGCCTATATTCTTGCGTCATTTTAATATGCAGATGAGATTCTAGAATCATACGCATAATTATCCGCGTATCTCGGAAGCAACAACTTGATTTGAAAGCAAAGAGGAGTGATTCAAACGAAATATTTTGCACTTTGGACAAAGCAGGATCTTTTATAAGAATTGCACTTATTTTGCTGCATATTTGAATAAGCGTTTGGAAAGAAAATGTGCTACATGATAATGCCTGCAATGATTCGATAAAGCCAAAGGGATTTGTATCAATTTTAATGGGGATAATTATTTTTTTAAGTGCGTACGCAATTCCAATCTCTTGATTTACAAATATTGAATGTTTTGAACTTGAGGTAAGAAGAGGAATAAAAATATCAGAAGTGTTTAGTGTGTTAATTCTCCTATCAATATTCGAGTAACTTAAAAACACACTCAATTTTTTCATTAATCAATCTTATAACAACATGATTTATTTGTCAGTCGCTTATAACCTACAAAATCGACACTTAGATTGTTATAAAAGGATTTATTTAATAATAGATGTATTTTCCGCGCTCTCATGTCATTCCCGCGAAGGCGGGAATCCAGTCTATTAATTTCTAATTACTAATTGATCTAATTTCTAAATAATGACCAAAACTATCTATCTATTGACAAAAAAAGTATTTCTACTATACTTATTTATGTTTTACACTACTCCGTCTTTTCGACGGAGGTTTTTTTTGGGATAATTCTTTCAATTTTATTCCTAATATCTTCTAAAAATATATATTGGTTTGCATTAAGTTTCAATTCCCAAGAAAGCATCTTTCTAGATGAATAAACTATTACATACTTTCCGAGATCTTTTAATTTTTTTATTAAATAATTAAAGTCAGAATCACCAGTAAAAAGAATAATTTTATCGACTAGTATCCTATCAAGAAGTATATCCGTGGTCATCTCAACATCAAAATTTGATTTGAACATAATTCCTTTATTAGTTTTGATTATTTTTATAGGTTTTGTTACGGTTGTAATACCTATCTTGTCAAAATAATTTAAATATTTAGACATTTTTATGTCATTTTTTTTAATGCCGGTATAATATCGTATTTCTAGAATCTGAGAATTTTTATTTAAATATTTTTTGGTCTTCTTCCAATCAATACTCCAACCGATTTGTTTTTGAGTATAAAAGATATTAGCGCCATCAATATATATTTTAGCTTTAGGTTTAATCATAAATTTTTTAACTTTTAATTAAATTCTTCACTCTTAATTTTTAACTCTTAACTTAATTCTTGTCAACGGTTTATAACCTACAAAATCGACACTTAGATTGTTAAAAAGGGAGATGTATTTTCCGCGCTCTCATGTCATTCCCGCGAAGGCGGGAATCCAGACATATTTATTTGGAGCTTAGAATTTATCAACGATCAGTTTTCATAAATTTTACAATGCGAGGGGAAAAATATGTATTATAATGTTTCTAATTCAAAATATGGGTAAAAATATTTTTACTGAATTGTTCAAAAAATATACTTCTAAACTAATTACGAAAGAAAAATTTATTGATCTTGCATATAAAAACCATGATATTTTATTTGACTACGCAGATTATATTAAATTTACCGGTATTAAATCTATTTCCATTACAGATACGGAAGTGAAGACGATATCTCGAAGAGAAGAAATAATAATGCTATGTAAACGGAACGACAAAAGAATAGCTTCTTTTGAAATTTTAAATTTTAAAAATTATGAAGGAATATATTTTGATTTTTTCCTGGATTTAATAAAAGAAGCGAAAATAGTGTTTGATATTGGAGCCAATATTGGCTGGCATAGTTTGAACACAGCTAAATTAAATAAAAAACTGAAAGTATATGCTTTTGAACCAATCAAGGATACATATAATTACCTAGTAAGGAATATTAAGCTTAATAAGCTTAATAATATTATTCCAAATAATATCGGCTTGTCAGACAAAAATGCGATCGTCCATTTTTACGTAAATCCGGAACTTTCAGGAAGCGCATCAGAAAAAAAAATTACTGATTTTAATACAAATAGAATAAAAGTAACATTAAAAAAATTAGATGATTATTGCGCTGATAATAATATTTTTAAGATTGATTTGATAAAATGCGATGTTGAAGGAGCGGAACTTTTTGTATTAAAAGGAGGAAAAAAAATATTAGAGGAATTTAAACCGATTATATTTGTAGAGATGCTTCGTAAATGGGCAAAAAAATATAATTATCATCCAAACGATATAATTAATTTTATGAAATCATTAGATTATTTATGTTTTACCGTTGATACTGGTAAATTAAAACGAATAAATATAGTAACAGATTCAACTAAGGCTACAAATTTTATATTTCTTCACAAAATTAAACACAACAAATTTATTAATAAATATGCTAACTAATCAAATAGTCAAAGAAGACATTGAAGAAATTACTTCCGTAATTAAAGACGATTGTAAAAAGCTAAAGAATTCACGGATATTAATAACTGGAGCAAGTGGAATGTTAGCTAAATATATTATCTGGACCTTAATTGAATTAAACGAAAGAATATTAAATAATTCTTTGACAATATATTTATTATCCAGAAAGCCCTGTTCTTCTATTTTTGGGAATAATAAAAATATAAAATATATTATTCAAGATGTATCTGATCCTATACCTGACATTAAGAAATTGAATTTTATTATTCATGCTGCCTCAAAAGCCGCCCCAAAAATTTATCTAGAAAATAAAATTGATACTCTTCGATCAAATATTTTAGGATTATTTAATATCTTGAATTTAATAACTAAAGATACTAAAGGAATTTTGTATCTTAGTTCGGGTGAGGTATATGGATTAATTAATTCTGCAAAGAAAATAAAAGAAGATAAAATCTGTTTTACAGATCATTTGAGTGAAAGATCAAGCTATGCTGAGTCAAAAAAAATATGTGAGACAATATGTATGAATTATTATAAAGAAAAAAAATATCCAATTAATGTTGCAAGATTATTTCATACATTTGGACCAGGTTTAAATTTAAATGATGGAAGAGTTTTCAGTGATTTTATAAGGGACGCAACACAAGGTAAAAGTATAGTGATTAAAGGAGACCCTAACTTAGTTCGACCATTGCTTTATATCAAAGACGCCACAATTATGTTTTTAAAAATATTATTATCCGAAAAATCCGGCGAAATATATAATGTTGCCAACCCAAAAAATTTAATTACAGTAAAAGAAATGGCGGGATATACTGCAGAAGCAGTTTACAAAATAAAGGCAAAAAAAATTCCTGTGATACTTACAAAAGAAAACTTAAAGCATTATCGAGGCGCTGAAAAAATTGTCAAGCCAGATACAACAAAATTTATTAAAGAATTTAAATATATTCCAAACACTTCAGCAAAAGAATCTTTTTATCGAACGATAGCTTCATTTTATTAAGAAAATATGAACAAACCTTTATTATCAATCTGCATCCCTACTTATAACCGAAGTAATTATTTAAAAGAGTGTCTAAATAGTATTGTAATTCAATTAGAAAAAGACAAAAAATTAATCGAATTAATTGAAATTATAATTTCAGATAATAATAGCAATGATGATACGTCAATCATGGTAAAGAAATTTCAAAAAAAATATAGCATGATTAAATATCATAGAAACAACAAAAATCTTGGCGCATGGATCAATACGATGAAATTTGCTAATTATACAAATGGAAACTATATATGGTTTTTTTCTGATGATGATATTCAATATTTAGGATCAATAAAAAGAATTACTAAAACAATAATCAACCATAATCCTGACACAGTTTTATGTAACTCAGATAAATTTTTAGATAATCCAAAAAATCCAACTTATGTTAACAATTTAAATTTACATAAAGATATATACGTGCATACTAAAAGGGATTTTTTTAAAATATTAGAGACAAAATTTATTCACACAGTAGATTGGTACTTGTTTTGTTATTCAACAATTATAATAAACAAAAAATTATTTGATAAAAATTTTTATTTACTTAAAAAGGTAACAGATTATTCTAATATGTGTTATCCGCACGTAGTTTTATTATATTACACACAAGAAGATTATAGCCAATATATTATTAGTAAACCAATTTTAACTTATAGAGCTAATAATCTATCATGGATAATAAAAAATAGAGTTAAATTTGCATCTCTGATAGAAGAATCCTATATAAAATATTATGGCGGAATTTATAATATAAATAAAAAAAATATATCTTTTAAATTTGCTTTCTTACTTTTTATTAAGCTTTTAGTAAAAAGATTAGGAGTTATATATATTTGGATTTTTTCTTTAATATCAAGTATAAAATTAATAATAAAAAAATTGTTGCCAGTGAAACATAAGAAAAGATAAATAAAATTTTTTGCGGATAAAAATAAATATCGAGTTCAATATCTTGATCAGGATTTAAGGCATTTTTTTTGTCGAGCGCTTCTATATTCCATCCATTGGCAAAATTATTTACAAGTACTTGTTTTGCTTTTAAGCCTTTTTTTTCCAGATCCAATATCTTCCAATCAGGATGAAAATTATTGCGGAAAATAATTTGATTTTCTAATATGTCTTTTACCTTTGAGTTAATAACATAGTGGTATGGAGCAATCTTTTTAAAAGATGGAGTATATTCTCGAGTTTGAGTTTTAATTGTGATCAAGTCTTTGAAATATTTACCCCCTACTTCAAATACAATGAATAATTTTGAAGAAAATACTTTTTTGTAATTTTGTACCTTAATAATTTTGAGGACACTATTAATTTCAGCTTTTTGATTTAAACGACGGATGTCAAAATCTTGTCGAATTATTATATACCGAATAGATGAATTTCCGATTAATTTAGGGTCAAAATCTTTTGTAATTTTAGTTGTAACTTTTTTTGCTAGATTTAATACGACGCTCGTGTCAGGATAAATTACGGGTCTTTCTATATATTTACCAAGTACGTCCTGAAATGAAAATATTGTTCCATTTTTTAGATCATAAGAACCACTGGATAATCCCGGATAGAATAATACTGTTCCGCCTCTTTTATCATTATTAAGAAATGAAATCAAATTTTTGTAATCTTGAGATATCTTAACAAGAGGTTTAGTCCACCATAGAGTTTCTTCACCAGTAAGATTTATTGGGTTGAAAAAAATCCATGTCTGTATAAATATTGTTACGACAATTAATATTGTTAAAAAGCTTTTTTTGTTTATGTTTAATACGTACAAAATTAAAGCAGATATTATCATCATTATTGGAATACCAAACTTAGAACCGGGGGTACGGAATATAGCAAAAAGAGGGTTTAAAGCATAGATCAACATGTTGATTTCTTCTAAAGGTTTTTGTCCGCCTTTATATAAAAACATGCCTAATATCAATGAAAAAAGAAGAAAAAGAAGAACCCTTTTATTTCTAATACTTTTCCAATAAATAACTAATATCGTCAATATCAATATCCAGACCATATAGGAAGAAGTAAGTCCGTAAACACTTCTAATATATAAGTTAGAATAAGTATTGAGAGAAGTAATAACCCAATGGAAAAAAAACTGAAATAAACCCATGATGCCGTATGGAGGGAAAATATAGGCAGTCAGACCCAAATTAACGGTACTTGTAGAATAGGGGTTAGGAGTGGTATAAGCGTGAAATAATGCGTAGATCAAAGGACTAGCCAATAAAAAAGCAATAATGAAAACTGATAAAAAGAATAATATATTTTTAATATTAAAGAAATTCTTCTTGAGAAAGAAAAATGGAAGAAAAAGACAAATGTAAGTTCCAAATGAAAATATCGGCACAGCGATTGTAAAACCGATGATTAAACTAAGGGCGAAGAAATATTTTAGACTTATCTCATCATTGAGAAGAACGATTAGAATATATAGTAAATAAGGAAACAAAATTTGTAAAAGAAAAAATTGGTCAATTAAACCCGCAATAAATATAATGTTGAAAAAATTATATGAGTAAAAAAAAGCAGTTAAAAAAGGATAAAAAATGTTATTTCTCTCTTGAAAAACCCGTTTTTGGATAAGATAAAAAGCGTACCAAGAGGAATAAAATATGCCGGTATATCCTATAAAATATATAGTAAGCTCAATCCATTTTATAGATAGATTAAACTTTAATAATATAGCGCTATAAAGATAAGGGAAAAAAGCCATTCCAGTAAATAGACTGTTAATGAAGCCAAAATTGTTTTCTCCCCAGAGAGTAATAAATTTCTTTTGGACCTCAATTTTGGTGAATAATATACCGCTATCAAGAACGTTTATAAAACGATCGCCTAAAATTTTATTAATATTTAATATTAGGAATAGATTCAATAGAAAGGGCGTAATTAACAAAAAAACTTTAAAATATTTATTTTCAAATAGATTTTTCATTTCAATTATAAGAATAACATCTTTGCAGATTATTTTACATTCAAAAATAAAAATAGGAATTTATTTTGAAGAAATCGCATTAATTTCGTTGGGACAATAATATTACCTAGAAACAAAATATAAAAACTCGGATATAGAACAACAAATGGATAAATTTTTATCATTTCAAGACCAGTTTTTGACAGCCAATAAATTTTTTCTCTGTAAGTTCCCGTAAAGCGCAGATTAATCCAAGTAAATGGGCCGTTTATTCTTAAGTTTCTTAATACAAAATATTTATATAAATCCTCTTTAGAATAATTTTTAATCCGATTTTTTTTACAAAACGAAATAAAATTATCGATAATTTCCTTTAGGGCAAAAAAAACGCTGCCTTTTTCCGAAGTTTTTGTTCTTCCCGAAAGACCAAACCAAATACGGCTTTTATATAATAATTCATTTATAAAAACTGTTTTTTTGGAAATTACTAAAAGTTTATATATCAAATCTATATCAATATGAATTTTGACTGAAGAATCAAAACCTCCACATTTATCAAAGATTTCTTTTTTACAAATTATTCCAGGCGTCATCAAATCAACTTTATAATCAGAAAAAGGTTGATTTATCAAAAAAAAATTTAATATTTTTTTTGACTCCATTAAAATAATAGCCCCCTTGTCTTTTTTTTGACAAATTTGAGTAGCTATTTTTTTATCATTTTGGTCAATAATTACTCGACCTGTGTAAATTAAGTCAGGTTGATATTTATCGATAGATTCGACGACCTTTTTTATGAAATTAGGTTCTAAAATATCATCATCGTGAAAAAGACAAACATAGTCGGTCTTAGCATAGGAAAAGACTTTATTGGTATTTTTTGCTTCTCGGAGAGGAGGATCATTGTGATAATATTTGGCATTTGGCATGATTTTTTTTACGTTTATTAAGTAGTAAGGTATCTGGCTGTCATCTGAAATTATCAGGTCAAAATTTTGGTAAGTTTGTTTTTTTATACTCAATAACGCTTTTGTCAATTCATAAGGTCGGTTAGCGGCAACAAGGCAAATTGTTATTTTTTTCATTTTGTTAAACTTTTATTATTAAAAAATAATTTTTTTCGCTTTTTCGATAATTTTTTTATTAAATCTAAACCTAATAAATTTAGCAGGTACGCCGGCTACTATAGAATAAGGTTCTATACTTTTAGTGACAACTGATCCCGCCCCAACAATCGAACCCCTACCGATTTTTACTTTAGGTAAAATAATGACATTGTTTCCAATCCAGACATCATCTTCGATGACAATTGATTGGTCATATAATCTCATACCTTGAAGTATTAATGGTGTTTTATAATCAGAATATTCATGATTACTTGAAATAATTTTGCAGTTTTTCGCAATCATAACATATTTACCAATATATACTCCACTGTCTCCTATTATTTGGCAATTCTCTCCTATATGAGAAAAGTCATTAATCTCGATATTTTTCGGATGACCGGGCCCGAACTTTTCTCCTATAAATACTTTTTTCCCAATTTTTTTTAAAAAAAATCTCCAAAAAAAAGCTCTAATATAGGCAAACTGCCTAATTATCAAATTAATAGATTTTGCCAATACTTTATAAAACATATGATTATTTTTTTAAAGCATTTTTGATTTGAATAGCTCTATGTGAATACAGATGTCTTTCTTTGACTGCTAAATAAGCTTTTTTAATCCAATTCTCTTTATCAATTTTATTTTTTAGAAAATCATTAATTAATTGGTGAAAATGTTCAGAGTTTTTTGCTTGTATCATTTCATTCTCTTTAAAAATTTCCCTAAGAGTTGAATTTTCATCAGCGATACAAAAAGCTTTACAAGCAGGAGCTTTTAAATACCTTTCGGTTATTTCTCCAATAAGCCATCCGGCTGGCGTAGTAACAAGCGGAATTAATTGAGAACTTGAATACAGTTGTCTTTCTTCTTTTT
>Ga0209211_10008698_pt1 | contig 13811 bp, 17 predicted proteins | sample RifGroA2_FD_183992 | JGI IMG/M metagenome (GOLD analysis project Ga0209211, IMG submission 183992) | Groundwater microbial communities from Rifle, Colorado, USA - Groundwater A2 (SPAdes) (version 2) | ecosystem: Environmental > Aquatic > Deep subsurface > Groundwater | place: Rifle, Colorado...
CCCCGCCACATCGCGGCAGGGGATTGTGTTGTCCATGAGGAACTTTGCGGTACCTGCGGAGCCGAGCAAAGTCCAGCCGTTCTCTATCAAAAGCTTCCCCAACCGCTTCAAATCCTCGTTTTTCGAGTAGCTAGCCAAAAGCGCCGTTTTCATGCTGGGATTGTATCAGGAACCAAAGGTTTTCCCAAAACGAAAAGACGTAGAGTGTCTTATTCTAGTATTTTGCAAAATACTGCAATAGAGACTGAGGATAGAAAGGGCAGTGGATAACGTGATGGAGCTGCGTACCCGATGGTACAATACGTTGCATGGATCTAATACGAGGCCGCAATCTGCCACTTGCGATTGGCGGGGCGCTCGTGCTTCTCATTGCCGGTGCTGTGTACTTCTTGTATACGCCGCAACAGCAGGACAACGCTGTATCGGAGACAGCACCCGTATCCGCCGCTACCACCACCGACACGATTGACGTCTCGGCCGAGGTCGGGGGAGCCGTAGAGACTCCAGCGGACAAGCTACCCGAAATGAATCCGTTCTCGGACTACAAAAATCCGTTTGAATAGTATGACGTACGAAACAAAGCTCACCGCGGTAGGTATCGTCGGCGTGGCGATGCTCGGCGCGCTCTTCGGCCTCTCGGCGGTACTGGTGAACGCGCAGGAATCCACGGTCACATTCCCTGTGCCCGAGCTCGGCAATTGTGCAAGCAAGAGCAAGTGCCGTGCATACTGCGACGACCTCACCCATATCAAAGCGTGCGTCGCCTTCGCCGAGAGCCACGGGCTCATGAGCGCCGAGGAGGCGCGGCAGGCGCGGGAGTTTGAGCGGCTCGGCGGCAAAGGTCCGGGCGGCTGTACCTCCAAAGACTCGTGCGAGTCGTTCTGCGAGAAGCCCGGCAACATGCGCCAGTGCCTCGATTTTGCAAAGAAGTCCGGCATGATGAGCGACGAAGAATTGCAGGAGGCGGAAAAAGTGGCCGCATACCTCGATAGGGGCGGCACGATGCCCGGCGGATGCCGCGGGGAAAAGGAATGCCGTGCGTACTGCGAAGACGGCGCGCACGCCGAAGAATGCGTCGCCTTTGCTACCAAGGCAGGCTTCATGTCGGAAAAGGAGGCCGCGATGTTCAAAAAAACGGGCGGCAAGGGCCCCGGCGGGTGCCAAGGCAGAGCGTGCGAAGCCTACTGCCAGGATGAATCACACCGCGAGGCTTGCATCGCCTTTGCAATGGAGCACGATTTGATGTCGGAAGAAGATAAGCAGCGGATGGAGGAGGGCAGAGAGAAAGCGAAGCAGGCGCTCGAAAAGGCGCCTCCGGAAGTACTCGAGTGCATCAAAGCCCGTATCGGGGGCGAGCGGCTGGGAGCGATACGGGACGGCAGCGGATTTATGGACCAGAAGCTCGGTGAAATATTGCCCGCGTGCTTCAGAGAAACGATGGGCGAGGGGCCGCAGGGCGGGCCCTTTGGCCCCGGCTCGTCGGCGACGGAGTGCATGCGCAAAGTCTTTGGCGAGGATTTCGAAGACAAGATGCGAAAGGGCGAGTTGGACCCGGGAGCGCGCGACAAAGAAATTCGCGAATGCATGATACAGCAAATGGGCGAAGGCTTTCTCAACGATACAGGGAAGTGGGAGCGGTCAGAGGGGGGAGAAGTGCCGCGTGAAGGTGAGCGGGGTCGGCCGCCCGAGGGCATGCCGCTTGGCCCGCGCGATGGCGAGAGTCGCGACGATATTGAGGCGCAGATGCGCGCGCGGTACGGAGAAGAATTTGACTCGCAGCGCAGGGAAATGGAAGAGAAGATGCGCGCGGAGATAGAAGCGCAAATGCGTTCGGGTAATTTCGACATGAGCAAACTTCCGCCTGATTTCCGGCCCGAAGGCGCATTTCTTCCTCCCGAGGCCTACAACCGCCCACCCGACGGCTCCATGCCACCCCCCGGCGCTATGCCTCCGCCCGGAGACTTTGAGTACCCGGCTGAAGGCATGATGCCGCCGCCCGACGATGCTGCCCCGCCGCCGGCGGAGTATGTGCCTCCTTCGTCAGAACCCGCGCCCCGCACTTCAGATGAATCAGCGAGCGCGAGCAATCGGTTTATCGCAAACGTCGTCACTATCTTGCAAAGCCTCCTCAACGGCCGCTGACCGCGTCTATTATTTTTAGCGGCTGGAGAAATCCACCGATATTTCGTTGGGGACGTTGGTCGCCCGGGCTTCTTCGCCCACTTTGCCGCGGCCTGCGACGCCCGGAAAAAGCACGGCGACCGTCGTGCCGCGGCCGACGGAACTCCGGATGGTGACCTTGCCGCGGTGCAGCTTGATGAGCTCGGAGACGATAGCGAGCCCGAGCCCCGAGCCGCCCTGCCCGCGTGTGCGCGAAGGGTCGCCGCGGTAGAAGGGTTCGAAGATACGGAAAAGGTCTTTGCGGGCGATGCCGACGCCCGAATCTTGGACGATAAGCTCGACGTGATTATTGGGCGAGGGCTCGACCGAGACGCGGATATGCCCGCCGCGCGGCGTGTAGGTGATGGCGTTTTTCAGGAGGTTACTCACTATCTGCGTGAGCGCAGTCGCGTTGCCCCAGACTGCCGTGCCCGGCGCCTTGCGCATCGTGACCTGATGTTCGCCGCGTTTCGCAAGTGCGCTGAACTTTTCCACGACGTCGGTGACGACGGTGGAGAGGTCCACGGCGGCGAATTCCACCCGCTCGGGGCGGACGAGCGCCGAGAGGGAAAGCAGGTTGTTGATTATTTCCGAAATGCGGTCGAGCTCTTCCACGTTGCTCTCCATCGTCGCCTTCATGTCGGCAGGAATGTTGTCTTCCAAAAGCGCCACTTCCGTATTGGTCTTGAGTACCGAAAGCGGCGTACGCAATTCGTGGGCGATATTGCCGATGAATTGTTTCTGGGCGGTGAGAGCGTTCCTCGTGGGCGCGAGCGTAATGCGCGCGATGATGTAGCCGAAAAGCGCCGTCGTCAGCACGATGGCGCTCACGATGATGCCGAGGTTTTCCGACTTCAGCTGCTGCAGCTCTTCGACGATTGAGGGAGCGACCGCCGAGGATGCGTTGGTAGCTATGCCTGTGCGCATGCCTTCGATAATCGCCTGCGAGATGTTGTGGTAGAGCACGCTAAACGCTCCCGCGACGATAGCGAGGATGACGAGCGCAAACGCGATTTGCAACGCAATGACGTTGACCTCGGTGCGGTAGAAGGGGTCGACGCGGTACTTACTCAGCCAGGCGGTACCCCACTCCCCGGACCGTCTCCAGTACATCCCCACCGTCGCTGCTAAGTTTGCGCCGAAGGTTTTTGACGTGGACGTCAACGACGTTACTAAATCCGACATAATTGAAATCCCATAGATGATTAAGTAGGTCTTCCCGGTTTACGACCTGATTCGGGTGTCGCATGAAGTACTCGAGAAGGCCGTATTCTTTTAATGTCAGGGGCACTTCCTTACCTTCGCGCATCACTTTGCGCTGGCTCGGATTGAGTTCGATGTCGCGCACTTTGAGCGTGTCGGGCAGGGTCTCGTTGGGCCGGCGCAAGAGGGCTTGGATGCGGGCATTGAGCTCGGCGAATGAAAAGGGCTTGACGAGATAATCGTCGGCACCCGCGAGGAGCAGTTGCACCTTGGTGTCGGTCTCGGCACGTGCGGTCAAGATGAGTATGGGAATCGTGATGTTCATTTCCCGCATCTGCCGGCAGATTTCAAGGCCGTCCATCGAGGGCAGCATGAGGTCGAGGATCATGAGGTCGTAATCGTTGCGGTGGAGCGAGATACGCGTCAGCGCTTTCTTGCCGTCGCCCACAATGTCGGCCGTGTAGCCCTCATGGGCAAGCCCCTTGGCGAGGGCGTCGGCCAGTTTTTGTTCGTCTTCTACAAGTAATATTTTCATAGGGGGGTTGTTCGGTGGCCCTGCGAGTCAGTGCCACGCTCACTTAAGTTGGTAACATTTGTAATTACACGCTATGTCGAATGAACATACCGTGAGTCTCTTAATGAAGACGCGCAAAGGGCTCTTCCATTACATTTTATTTGTGTTCTAACACAGAAAAAGCTCCTTTCGAAGGCTTTATTTGCTGTGGGAGTCTTTGCGGAGCGTGCGGAAGGCCTCCTCGACGGTCGTCATGAATTGCGCGGGGAAGATAATCGTCGAATTCTTCTCAGTGGATATCTCCGCCATCGTCTGCAAGGTACGCAATTGCAGCGCTACAGGGTGCGCGGCGATGACGTCCGCCGCTTCGCCGAGCTTTTGCGCCGCCTGGAACTCTCCTTGAGCCGCGACGATTTTCGCGCGGCGTTCGCGTTCCGCTTCGGCCTCTTTGGCCATCGCGCGCTGCATGTTTTCGGGGAGGGCAATGTCCTTTATCTCGACGGCGGTGACGGATGCGCCCCACGGCTCGGTGTGGGCGTCAATGACGTTCTTTATCTGCTCATTTATCTTGGCGGTCTCGGCGAGAAGCTGGTCGAGGCTGAATTGACCGACGACGTTGCGCACCGTGGTCTGACTTATCTGATTGGTCGCCTGGTAGACATCCTCGATGGCGATGACCGCCTTCTCCGGGTCAGTCACGTGGTAGTAGGCGACCGCGGCGATATCTATAGAGACGTTGTCCTTGGTGATGATTTTTTGTGACGGTATCTGCATCGTGACGGTGCGCAGCGAGACGCGCTCCATGCTCTGGATGGGGACGAAGATGAGATTGAAGCCGGGATTACGGACGCCCGTGAATTTGCCGAGGAGAAATACCACGCCGCGCTCGTACTGGCGCAAAATGCGTATAGAACCGAGCAGGTAGATGACGACAGCGAGCAGAAATCCGTATGCCCATTCCATACCGCAATAGTAGCATATCGGCGATTCTCTGTGCTATTCTGCGGCCATGAAAGACGGTAAGAAAGTGGGAATTACGGCGGGGGCGTTTGACCTTTGCCATGCCGGGCACATGCTCGTATTCAAAGAGGCGAAAACGGTGTGTGAGTACCTCATCGTCGCTTTGCAGGACGACCCGTCGAAAACCCAGAGTGATTACCGCGGTAAGAAGAAGAATACGCCTATTATGTCGCTCGAAGAGCGCCGCATCATCCTCGAAGGAATAAAGTACATAGACGAAGTGGTGGTCTACAGCAGCGAAAAGGAATTATACGACCTCCTCGTCTCGCTCAAACCTGATATCCGCATCATCGGCGCGGATTGGAAGGGGAAGGAGTATACGGGCCACGATTTGCCCATCGAGATGTATTTCAATTCACGCGAGCATAGTTTTTCCACCTCGGCATTGCGCGAGCGGATTTACGAGGCGGAGCTGAAGAAGCGGGAGGAGACGGCCTAGGGCATGTTTGAAAGCCTTCGCTTCGAGGCCATGTCCCCTCGGAACCCGGATTTTTTTTGCTAAAAAATCCTTAATCCTCGCCTCGTCGGCTGCGGGAGGTTCCAAGGGGACACGGCCTCTCGCTCCGGTGTAGCACTTTCAAACCTGCTCGGCGATGTCGTTTTAACGGCCGGGGAGGCCGCGTGCTCTGCACTACGGCCTCCCCGGCTTACCTCCGAACAACTTTGAAGAGCGAAATGTGGCGCATAGCACATCTATTAGACTCCTAATTGCACTTCTGAACGTAAGTATGACAAGTGCGGGTGAATCGCAGGTGAAGTCAGATGAATTTTTATATTGCACCACAAATAAATTCGTTCCGACAGGTGGTTTACCGCGAGCAAGCCCTCCTGCGCATCGAGTGGATAACTAAGTGGCGCTCTTCATGTAGAAGTTCATACTGGTGGTGTACTTCTAAGGGGTCGACTTTACTAGCCAATCTCTTCTCTCTATATGAAAAATTTACACATGGTCGCCTGGATACTGGTCATCGTCGGAGGCCTTAACTGGCTTTTGATTGGCCTCGGAGGATTCATGGCCAGCAACTGGAATGTTGTCGGCATGATATTCGGTTCCTGGCCGCAGGTGGAATGGATTGTGTACATACTCGTCGGCCTTTCAGCGGTCTACGAACTCGTTTCGCACAAGGGCAACTGCAGAAACTGCGGTTCGGGTGGCGCGATGTAGTCTTTTCAGACTCATTTGTCAGCAACGGCCGCCCGAAGGGCGGCCGTTTGTTGCGCCCGCGCAATTTTCGCCCGCACGTGCTCGTGCGTGCGCGAATCCTCTCATATCGGCTTCGCCGACATTCGATCCCTTCGGGCGCCTCACGGCGGATTCGGTTATCCCCGTGAGCCCTAGCGTATACCTAGCGAGGGGCTATAATCCTCCTATACAAGTAACTAAGCACCGCCATTATGGTAAGAACAGCGAATCCTGCATTATTAAAGCCTCTCAACCTTACTCCTGAGCTCGAGGCGGTTGTAGGCAAGGGCCCGATGTCCCGCGGCCAGGTCGTGAAGCAAATTTGGGTCTACATCAAGGCCAACAACCTCCAGAATCCCGCCAACAAGCGAAATATCTTGGCGGACGACAAGCTGAAGCCGCTTTTCGGCGGCAAGGGTGAGGTCACCATGTTCGAGATGACGAAACTCGTCTCGGCACACATGAAGTAAGGGTTTTCAAGGTGTTTTCCAGCCGCGGCCACGTCAAACGTGGCCGCGGCTTTTGCGTTGGTGGCGCAAAAGAGGGCACGGTGCTATGAATAAGGCCTCCGAAAGGAGTGTTCTCTATCGTCAACACAAACCCTCACAGCGGAGGAGGATGCTATGGCTTATTGCGTTACGTTCGCCAGGACTGCCCCCTTCGGCAAGTTGGAGGGAGTTGACTACGGTGGTCCGAGACCGGTTTTCGTTCTCGGGGTGAAGCCTAATCGCGTCGAGATCGAGCTTGGAGACGGTACGCCGGAAGGCATGCCGCAGATCAAGGTAACCGACATAATCCGGGCCGACCCGGTGGTCGACGGAAACGACCGCATCGTCGGTCTTGTCCGTCACAAGAGCGACTACACCGTGCTGCTGAGGATAAAGACACTCGAGCTCGACTTTGGGGCAAAGTACAAACCCCCGGTCGAGAACTTCCCGCCCGGCCTGTTCTGGATGGGAGGGGAAGGTGTAAATATTCCGTTCGTTCAGGCAGGCGACAGACGCGGGTTTGAGCAAGACCAGCTATTTGCGCTCAAAGAAGGCGATAAGCTCATTGCTGCCGACAAGGCGACGAATACAGTCCTATTCTTCGTTCGGGGCGGCAAGCTGCGATGGCAACAAGCCCACAAACTCGACGTGCTCGACCATATTCGCGCACGGGCGCCGTACATGGATGAGCGCAAGGAAGTGGCCTGGGGATTTAAGATGTTCTACGCCCTGGGTGCTTGCGACCGTCGAGCGGACCCGCTCGTTACACAGATGCGTTCGTTCGACAGCTCCTTCGTCCTCAATTGGGATGAATGGGCAGCCTAACGGTAAACTGCTGGGATTTGAGGCGCCGCGGGTAGGAAACCGCGGCGCCTGTAACATATTGGCCGCGGCTTTACGGTTGCGAATCCCGCAAGCTGTGCTACACATAGAAGTATGAAGTCGTTCAACCTAGTCGTCGTCCTTACGAACCCGCATGGTGGGTTGCGCCTTGGATGATTCAAAAAGAAATATCCAAACCGGAGCCCGCCCTGAAGCGGGCTCCTTTCGTTCCGGTACCGAAAGGAGGACCAATATGGACGAGATGTACTTGCACCCCTTTTCCGGCGGGAGATGGGTTATCAGCAGACGGGTTGACGGCCGGTGGATTACGCTCGTCCAGAATTCTTCTCTGTTCGATGCGGGTGACGCGGAGTCCGTGCTGCGTGCCCTCAATATAGAGGTCACGCAGGCAAATCTCGACACGTACTTTCCCTTGAGGAAGGGAAGAGGACGATCTCCAACCCTCGCGCTCCTCGAGCTCTGCAATGTGCTCGACCCCACCAATCCGGTCTTCAAAAAGCAGAAAGGTGAGGCCGGTGTGTGATACGGCGCCGCGGATGGAATACCGCGGCGCCCGCCCTTTTATTTACCCATGCGGCGTTCGCGCCCGGCGTACTCTTTGAGGACCGCTTCAAGGTCCGTTTTGGTAAATGCTGGCCAGTGTGTTTTCAGGAAGAATAGTTCGCTGTATGCGCTCTGCCACAAAAGGAAATTGGAGAGCCGCTGTTCGCCGCCTGTCCGTATGATGAGGTCGGGGTCGGGCATACCGCCCGTCCACAAATGCTTCGCCAGCGACTCTTCCGTCACTTGCCCGTCCGTTTCCTGCGCCACTTGTGCTGCTTGCACTATTTCTGCGCGGCTCCCGTATGAAATGCATACCCACACCGTGTGGCGGGGTTCTGCGGGATTCCGTGCTTCGACGTCGCGCATCGCAGCTTGGAGCGAAGGGGAGAAACGTTCCGTCTGCCCAACGAAGCGCACAGCGACGTGTTCTTCAGCAAATTTCGATAAGCGCTCCCGTATCGTGGATTCGAATATTTCCATCAGATACGAGACCTCTTCTTTGGAGCGATTCCAATTCTCCGTCGAAAATGCGTACACGGCCATGTGCCGTATGCCGAGGTCGCGCGCTGCATAAGCGATTGATTCTACGTTGTTCATTCCGCGGCGGTGGCCTTCGAAGGCGGGTAGCCCGTTCTCCTTTGCCCACCGGCGGTTTCCGTCGAGGATGATGCCGATACACGAGGGGACTTTCGGCGTTTCAGTCATAGGTATCTCCAATACTAGCAGGGAAGTACCGCCGCGTGAAAGATTCGTGTATAGTGAACAAAATATATGACGAGCCGCACCTCTTTCGCGCCGGGAAAAATAATTCTCTCTGGAGAGTACGGGGTGCTCTTCGGCCATCCTGGTATCGCCGTTCCTTCACGCCTCGGCGTGCGTGCAACGTTTGACGAAGACGCTGCTCTCAGACGAATCGAAATCCGTTGGGAAGGCAACGAACAATGGCTGCCGTACGTGGAGAGAATAGTTGCCGCGTGCGAGGAAAGGAACGGCGGCTTCTATGGCAGACTTACAATCAGTTCAAATGTTCCAATAGGCAAGGGGATGGGGTCATCAACCGCGCTGATCATCGCGGTCACTCATTCGTTGCTTAGGGATGCCAGGGAAGCGGCACTTCGTATCGAGGATGAGCTCAGTCCCGGGAACAGCGGTCTTGATTTTGCGACTATTTGGACCGGAGGTTCTATTCTCTTCAGCAAGGAGACCGGCGCGAAGCCCATTGCGCTGCCGGATTTTTCTCATGAGGCCGTGCTCATTGATACGGGACTTCCGAACGAATCAACCACGGAACTTGTCGCGTGGATGAAGAATCGTGAGGGCGAAATCGGGGAAGCATTGAAAACCATCGGCGATTGCACGGAGCGTCTCGCAAGAGGCGAGCCGCTTGCTGTAGTGATGCGCGACCATCATAAAGCGCAAGTCGCGCTCGGCGTGGTGCCGCCCGGCGTTCAAGAATTGATTTCCGCAATCGAATCAGTGGGCGGTGCGGGGAAGGTCGTCGGCGCAGGCAGCCGCACCGGGGGCGCGGGTATGGTCCTGGCGTTGGGTGATAAGAAAACGAGCGGAGACATTGCACGAAAATGGCACATGCCTACAATGACTCCATGAAAAAGGTCCTGGTTTCAGCACCCGGAAAACTTATGCTCTTGGGAGAGCATGCGGTCGTATATAACCGCCCGTGTATCGTCACGGCAGTTGGCCAGCGAATGTTCGTAACGCTTGAGCTGCTGCCCGAACCGACCTTCGAACTCGAAGCGTCGGATGTACAAGTTGCAGGATATACAAAACCATTCGCTAATTTGGGAGAAGGTGATATCCCAAAGGGAGCAAGGTTTGTTGAAATGGCGGTGAAAAACTTTACAAAAAAGTATCCATTGAAAGGTGGCGTTCGAATCACCACCAAATCAGAGTTTTCTTCATTATTTGGCTTTGGCTCATCGTCTGCTTCCGTCGTATGCGTCGTCAGAGGACTATCAGAACTTGCGGGTACAAAACTGGGCAATAAGGATATATTTGATATTGCGTATAGAACAGTTCTCGATGTACAAGGGAAAGGTTCCGGTTTTGATGTGGCCGCCACGATATATGGTGGAACACTCTATTTTGTCACTGGCGGAAAGGTCATCGAGCCAATTGCATTGGAGGAGCTACCCCTTGTCGTCGGGTATACGGGCGTTAAGGCCGATACGGTAACGTTAATCAATGCTGTTGCCGAAAAAGCTTCGCGAGATCCCGAGCGCATTGATTCCATATACACTCAAATCGGGAAAATTGTTGATGCCGGTCGCGCGGGATTTGCGTCGAAGACGTGGCCCCTCATAGGGAAGCTCATGAATTCTGATCAAGAATTTCTTACCATGCTTGGTGTCAGCTCACAAAAACTCGACGTAATGGTACAAGCGGCGATAGATGCGGGGGCCTGGGGTGCAAAACTTTCCGGAGCAGGGGGAGGTGACTGCATGATAGCCCTCGTCTCTCGTGAGAAAAAAGAAGCCGTTTCTGAAGCGATTACAAAAGTAGGCGGACAAATCATCAACGTGGCAACAAACGTAGAGGGCGTTAGAATCGAACTATGAAAGCAACCGCAACAGCACCGTCAAATATCGCATTCATTAAGTATTGGGGACGCAAAGACGAAGCGCTGCGTCTTCCCGAGAATGGAAGTTTGTCAATGAATTTAAGTGCCTTACAAACCACCACGACGGTCGAGTTTTCGCCGGATTACACCGAGGACTACATCGAAATAAACGGAACACGAGAATCAAACGAAAGCAGTCGAGCTGTCCTGCACTTAGACCGCGTGAGGGCATTAGCAAAAATTTCAGATCTCGCGAAAGTAGTAACCAAAAATAACTTTCCTACGGGCACCGGACTTTCCTCGTCCGCTTCCGGATTCGCGGCTCTAACCGTTGCTGCGGCGAAGGCCGCAGGACTCGATCTTTCAGAAAAAGAACTATCGATCTTGGCTCGACAGGGTTCGGGGTCTGCTTGTCGCTCAATACCCGATGGATTTGTAGAGTGGTTTGATGGGGATACATCCGATACCTCATACGCACAATCTCTACACGCGCCTGACTATTGGGACATAGTCGACGTCGTGGCAGTTGTCAGCGCAGGAAGAAAGGATGTTTCAACATCCGAGGGGCAGAAGCTCGTGGAGTCGAGCCCGTTCTTTCCGTTACGAAGAACACACATACAAAAGAGGTTGGAGCGTGCGAAAGAATTGCTTGCCGCCAAGAACTTTCCTGAGTTTGGCGAGCTTATAGAAGCAGAAGCGCTGGAGCTCCACGCGATAATGCTCACATCGAGACCCTCTTTGATTTATTGGACTCCCGGTACGCTCACCATCATGAAACTCTGTAAGAAATGGAGAGCTGAAGGATTGCCTGTCTACTTTACGATTAACACAGGCCAGGATACTCATCTCATTTGTGAACGAGAAAACCTCGAACGCGTGAAAAGCGTGTTGGCAAATGTCGAAGGGGTAAAAGAAGTCATTGTAAATTTTCCCGCCGTTGGGGCGAGAATATCCGACAAGCACCTATTCTAGTGTATGGATTTACGTAAGCTTCCCGAGAATCTCGATACATCAGGCCGCGTCGCGAAACGGCGCTCCCTCATTGAACAGGAGTTGAACGTTGAACTTGGTGCGTTGGAAATTTCACCTCAGCAAGTGGGGACTGCGGACGAACAGAATTGCGAGCAGATGTTCGGCGCGGTCCCCGTATCCGTCGGGCTCGCCGGTCCGCTTCGCATAACCTTCAGCTCGGGCGAAACGCACGACAATATCTATCTCCCGCTTGCGACGACTGAAGGCGCGCTCGTCGCGAGCGTCAATCGCGGCTGCAAAGCAGTGACGCAGGCGGGCGGCGTCCGCACGACGTCCGAATATGTCGGCGTGACGCGCTCCATTGCGTTTGAAGTGAAAGACGCGGAAGAGACCGCCGGAAAAATCCGTAAACTGGAACCCGAATGGAAAAGAATCGCCGAAGCGACGAGCGGGCACCTGAAAATACTTTCCTATGAAATTGATACGAAAAACGATGTGTTGTTTTTGACGCTCGCGGCGGATACCGACGAGGCGATGGGCATGAATATGGTGACCATCGCAGCGCAGGCCGTGGGGGAGTTTCTTTCGGAGAAGCTGGGAGTCCCGTTTCTCACGGTTGCCGGCAACGTGGACAGCGACAAGAAGCCGAGTGCGCGAACGAAGGCGAAGGGTCGCGGATATCGGGTGACCGCAGAAGTTACCCTCCCGGGAGAAACTATCCGCACTGTTCTCAAATCGGACCAAGGTGCGCTCATGAAAACGGCTCGGGCAAAACTGGAGATTGGCTCGGAAGTGGCCGGCGCGCTCGGGAAGAATTTGCATGCGGCCAACATAATCGCCGCACTGTACCTCGCGACAGGGCAGGACGCGGCGCATGTGGTGGAGGGTTCTCTCGCGGATACAAGCGTGAGGCGCGATGGGGACGGCGTCCGTATCAAAGTCGAGCTTCCCGCGCTGCTCGTCGGCGTCCGCGGCGGCGGCACCAATCTACCCGCGCAAAAACAGTGTTTGGACCTGTTGCTCAAAAAGAAAACGAAGCTCAGGCCGTCTATGCAGCTTGCGGAAACCGTCGCGGGGGCGGTGCTTGCGGGCGAAATATCACTTCTTGCCGCGCTATCGGCGAATGCCTTGGTGCAGGCGCACCGAACGCTCGGACGGAAGAAAAACTGACGCTTCAAGTTTGCCCCGAAATTTGTTATATTCAGTATTCATTCTATGCAGCATTCGGCAATTCTCGGTTTCGGCGTCTATCTGCCCAGGTACCGCATCCGTACCTGCGATATCGCGCGCCACTGGGAGCAGGACGCAGACGCGCTTGTTGCGAGCCTTGGCGTACATCAGAAATCCGTCGCCGGCCGCGACGAAGACACTTTTACGATGGCTCGATATGTCGGGCGTTCCTTCCTCGCGCGTCTCGGCAATTTTCGTCGGCTCTGAATCACACCCGTACGCGGTGAAGCCCACGAGCGGCATGCTGGTCGCGGCGCTCTCGCTCGATTCGCTCTCACATGCCGCTGACCTCGAATTTGCATGCAAAGCGGGTACTGCAGGCATTCAGATGGTCGACAGTTTCGTACGAAGCGGTCAAATCCGCTTTGGCCTCGCTATCGGGACGGACACCGCGCAGGGCAAACCCGGCGATGCGCTCGAATACACGGCGGCAGCGGGCGCCGCGGCATTTGTGCTGGGTTCCGCGACGCACAAGAACGCACTCTGTCGTATCGAAAAGACGCTGTCATTCACTACCGATACGCCCGATTTCTGGCGGGCAAAAGGTGAGCAGTATCCGCGCCACGCAGGGCGCTTTACGGGCGAGCCGGGCTACTTTGAGCACGTCCGCGAGACCATCCGTGCGGCCAAAGATGCGTGGAAGCTGGACCTTGCGGGTATCGACCACGTCGTATTCCATATGCCCAACGCGAAATTTCCCCTGCGTATCGCCAAAGAGTTCGGCATCACCAAGGAGCAGATGAGCGCGGGGTTCGTCGTGCCGCAGATAGGCAACACCTACAGCGCGTGCTCGCTCATCGGGCTCGTTTCGGTGCTCGAGAAGGTCAGAAAGGATCAGCGGATACTCGTCGTTTCGTACGGCTCCGGTTCGGGATGCGACGCCATCCTGATGACGGCACAGAAAGACGGGAAGCCCCTTCCCATCGACCTGCGTGAACCCGCGTATTTGGATTACAGTCAGTACCTGGAACACACAGGAGCACTCTAAATAAACCTATGCCCCGTAGTGAAATGTGCCTTTGGCTCAAACAACCTATGAAAGCAAACAACAAACGATTCCAAAAGCGCTCTAGTCGA